>TARA_R110002049_G_scaffold46424_7_pt1 | contig 10226 bp, 6 predicted proteins | sample TARA_R110002049 | Tara Oceans TARA_R110002049 (sample SAMEA4396941) | marine metagenome | biome: Polar Biome; feature: [SRF] surface water layer (ENVO:00010504); material: water (ENVO:00002006), including particulate matter (ENVO:01000060) such as... | depth 5 m
CAAAAAGTCAAGATGAGTTCTTATTAAAAAAGGCAAATAAAATGTAACATTTTATTTGCCTTTTTTAGTTAATTACTTAATAAGCTCATTTGCTTTTTCGTAAACCAAATGCGATTCCCAACCTCTGTAAATTAAGTAATCGATTAATTTTTTCTTTTTTTTAAAGGTGTTCGTTTCTTTAATATTCTGTAGTCTTTTTTCGGCTAACGCATTAAAAACCTCGGTGTACTCCGTGTTTTCTATTTCTGCAAGTGCCTGATTTATATTAACTTTGCTTACGTCTTTTTTCTTTAGTTCATAAGTTAAACGGCGTCGCCCCCATTTCTTAATTTTAAACTTACCACTTACAAATGTTTTGGCAAAACGTTCTTCATTAAGAAAGTTGTGTTCCAAAAGGTGAACTATTATGATGTCGATAGCTTCGGGTATCATATACATAGTTTCTAGCTTTTGTCTTACTTCTTGATGGCAACGTTCTTGGTACGCACAATAATGCTCTAGTTTTTTAGTAGCCTCTTGTAGTGTATATGTTTTTTTTGATTGCATAAGTGTTCAAAAATAACAATTGAAACGATATAACCTATAAAAAACATAAAAATCCAATCTGCTATACTGAGCATGGTCGATGTTTACATTTTAAGACTTAACAATTATGAAAAAAATTACTTATATAAAATCCTTCTTTTTTTTAATTGCCTTTTTATCGGTGGTTTCTTTTGGGTTTGGGCAGATTGTTGCATGGGAAATGGATGGTAATGCAGGAAATGAAGTAACAGTTAACGCCACAACACTTGATGGAAATTTGAATATGTCTACATTAAGCCGCGGTAGTGGTTTGAATCCAAGGAGTCTTGGGGATGCATTTTCTTCATCGAGTTTTACTGTTGGAGGAACACAAGCAAGTGCTTTGACGGATAATGATTATTTACAGTTTCAAATTTCTACTATTAGTGGTTATCAGGTTTCATTAAGTACACTTGATGCTACTTTTAGAAGATCAGGTAATGGGCCAAATTCATTTATTTGGAGATATAGTATTGATGGTGTTAATTTTACAGATATTGGAACCATAATTTCTTACAATATATCCCCAACCAATGGTACAGACCAAACTCAAATCAATTTAGCAACAATCACAGCATTACAAAATGTTGCATTTGGAACAACAATAACTTTTAGGCTTTATGGATGGGGAGCTGATATTAATGGAACATTCGCGATAAGAAAATTAACAGGTAATGATCTTAGTTTAGGCGGTACTGTTACTGCATTACCACCTTGTGGCACAGAAATAGCCACTTGGGACGGAACAAACTGGATTTGGGATGGTGGCACACCTCTAAATACCGTACCAACAATAGCAACAACTAGTAACGTTGTTATTAATGGAAATTACGATACAAGTACGGGTGGTTTCCAAGCAAGTTTTAGTGCTTGTAGTTTAACTGTTAGTTCAACTGCAAATTTAAACATTGCTGATAATACTTTTGTAGAAGTCCAAAACAATTTAACAGTAGATGGAATAATTGCTGTTCAACCTCAGGGTGCTTTTATTCAAAATAATGATTTAGGTAATGTAATCAATAATGGTACTATAACTGTCATTAAGAAAACAGCTCCCGCAAATGCTTGGTATGAATACACCTATTGGAGCTCCCCTGTTTCAGGAGAAACGATAGGTCAGGGTTTATTTGAATCTGAAGCCAGTAGGCGATATGTTTTTAATGGGCAAAATTTTTTAGATGCCACCGCTGAATCTAATAATAATAACACACAAGTTCCCGGACTACAAGATGATATCGATGATAATGGTGACGATTGGGAAAACGTGGGCGCATTGACCGTTATGCAACCAGGTGTTGGTTACGCAACAATGCATTCTGAAGCCTTTTTTATTGGTCCTCCTATGAGTTCTCCTCCATATCAATTTGACTACACTTTTGAAGGTCCGTTTAATAATGGTGTTAAAGATGTTCCAATATATAGAAATGATTCTGAACTTAATGATAATAACTGGAATTTTATAGGGAATCCATATCCATCAGCTATCAGTGCCGATGATTTTTTATCAGTTAATAGCAATGTGGGAGCTATATATTTTTGGTCACATAACACACCTCCCTCAGCAGTGGCAAATGGAAATGAAGCTAACAATTTTTCAGATTTAGATTATGCTATCATTAATGGTTTAACTGAAACAGCTGGAGGAGATAGCGTAACACCAAATAGATTTATACCTTCAGGACAAGGGTTTTTTGTGTCATACGATGATACCGCAACTCCAATTTCAACAAGTGGCAATATTAGTCAAGGTCAAGTCATCTTCAATAATTCTATGAGAATGGTTGATGAGACTAGTAACTCTCAATTTTTTAAAAATTCAAATACAAAAAAGGGTAATTCTGTAAACAAGAATAACATTTTGTGGATTGATTTGACTTCGAGTTTAGGCGTATTTAATCAAATAGCTATTGGTTATGCAGATGGGGCAACCAATGGTGATGATGGTTTGTATTATGATGCCATTAAAAATGTATCGATAAACACTTCTTCTACCATTTATTCATTAATAGATAGTAGCGACAAAAAATATACTATTCAGGGAAAAGAAACAAATAGCTTAAATACAGAAGAGATTATCACACTAGGTTTTTATACATCAAAACCAGAAACTACTAATTACACACTTTCCTTGGCAAAAATTCAAGGCGACTTTTTAACTAACAATCCTATTTATCTAAAAGATAACGTATTAAATACAACACATGATTTAACAGTAAGTGATTATACCTTTACCTCAGAAGTTGGTGAGTTTAATTCGCGTTTTCAAATTGTATTTAGTACCAACGCACTTTCTACTGAAAATGCTGTTTTAGATTCAAAAGCATTAAGAATTGTGGATTTGGATAACAACCGTGTTCAATTTAATGTCTCAGAAAACTTAAGTATTAAAACTGTTACTGTTTTTGATCTTTTGGGCAGGCAGCTTTATAACTTAAAAGGCAATAGCCCTTCTGAAACCTATAACTTATCGAACTTAAATGATGCCATTTATATTGCAAAAGTTGAATTATCAAACGGTGCCATAATTACTAAAAAGGCTGTAAAAAGGTAATTCGTTATGCTGAATTTATTTCAGTATCTCATATTTGTATATGTAAAAGAATAAACAGATTGCCACAACTTTTTTACGAAAAAGTTTCGCAATGACAATTTGTTTTTAATTTAAGACTTATTTTATTTATAAAGCTATTTTAGTTTAGTAACTCGGAATGACACTACAAACTATATTTTAAGGCTAAAATAAAATTCCGTCCTGCAGCCGCTATTCCAGAAGAATAGGTTTTATAACGCTGGTTGCTTATATTTTCTAAACTCGCCGTAAGTGTCGTGGTTTTATTTATTTGATATTGTGTTCTAAAATTAATAGTGTACCAAGATGGTGCATACGGATTCCCATTGGCATCCAAAGCATAGATATAATCTTTTTCAATTTCGGAGGGTGCTAATTGATTAAAGGATAATTCATTATTATAAACCGCAAACAAATCAAACTTTAAATTTTTATCTGTCCAAATTAAATGTGAGTTTCCAAAATAAGGCGCTACATGCCTGATTGGGACTTCAACACCTTCATCTTCCTCAGTACCACCAATAATACTGTATTGAGACGTTAATTTTAATTGATTTGAAATAGCCCATTTTAAACCCACTTCAAAACCATAAATCCATGCTTTTGAAGCATTTTGTATCGCTTGTACGTTACTTAATTCGCCATCATACAAAATTTCTGTTTCACCATTTAAATTATAATCCCGTCGCACCAAAGCATTATCTAAATAGGTATAATAGGTGCTCATATCTAAAATAACCTTCTCATTAAAATTCAATTTCAACCCTACTTCGCCACCATAAGCATATTCTGGTCTTAAAGTTTCATTTGGCACCACCACAGAGCCTGGTTCGGAATCAAATACTTTACCAATATCATCAATATTTGGCGCTCTAAAAGCCGATGATGCGTTTAATTTCCATTGCATAATTCTATTTGGTGACCAACGTATTCCTGCGGTTCCAGTCAGCGCACTTGCTTCATTCTTTGAGGACTCAAAAGGTAAATTCAAATAGGCGTTATTTTCTGTGAAATCTGCCTTTGAAACCACATGATTAAAACGCAAACCCGACTGAAATACAAACTTAGTATTTGGTTTATATTTTATACTTGAATATACTGCTGCCGATTGCCAACTTGCTCCATTAGGATATCTTGAAACTGTTGGGATTATAATGCCTGTTTCAATATTTTCTTCATCACCAGCAGACATGACTTTGTTGTAAACGTATTCCAATCCATAAAAAAATTGGGTTTTAGTATTTAAGCTTTTTTCCAAATCTAAATTAAAGGAATACGCATCAACAGCTTCCGCTCGTATGTTTCTAATATCCGATTGAAAATCGCGATCCATTCTGCTTTCTTGAAAGTTTTGATAGGCTAAGGTTGCTTTTACCTTATCGTACAAGTTAGAGTTACTACTTAATTTTGTAACCTGTAAATTAGACATAAACCAACGTTGTGGCCCGTAATCCCATTCTGCGGAGCGTAATGTGTTTCCTCTATATCTAATCAATCTATCATACCTTGGGATATCTGTAGTTGTTGTATAAAACAACCCCAAATCGAAACTTAAATTTTCTAAAGGCTCATAACGCACCTTTTGCATTAAGTTGAGCTGATTATACCCCGTTTGTTTTTGAACTAAAGGGTCGTTATTTTCTACAATCACGTCACCCGTTGGGGTTGCTAAAACAAATTCGGGTCGCAAATACTCATCAGGACCATGTTTTCCCATTTTTAAATCTCCAAAGCTGGTGTAACTGGCATTGGTAACAAAAGCCCAGTTTTTATAGCCTAAATTTAAATCGAAGTGTCCTGTTTTTTCATCACTTGCTGTAGCATATCGTCCAACAACATTTGCTTTAACCAGTACAGAATCCGTATAGGATAGCTTTGGTTTTTGCGTATAAAAACTCATGACGCCACCAATAGCATCACTACCATAAATAACAGAACCCGAACCTAAGGTGACTTCAGTATTTTGAATTGAAAAAGGATCAATAGCGATGACATTTTGCAAGTTACCACCTCTAAAAATGGCGTTATTCATTCTTACACCATCTATTGTAATTAATAGTCTGTTAGTTGAAAACCCTCTAATAATTGGGCTTCCGCCACCTAATTGACTTTTCTGAATATAAACATTCCCTGAAGTTTCCAATAAATCAGCACTAGTTTGAGGATTTGTAAACTGGATACTTTCAGCATTTATACTTACAATTTTTTGTGGAATATCCTTTTTGTTTTGCTCGAACTTAGAAGCTGAAATTACTATTTCTTGTAAGCCTTCAGTATTTGATTCTAAATAAATTCTGTTTAAACTCCCTAGTTCAGATTTGGTTACTTTCTTTAAAATGTGAGACAAATGCTTTAGATATATAGTTTCATCATCTAAAAACTTATCCAAATTAGCTTCACCAATAAAGTTGGTAACTTCACTCTTAGATTTATCTATATTATAAATAGCTACTCCAAAAATAGGCTCATTTGTAATTTTATTAAGAACCTTAATATTTTGAGCTTGTATAGATATGACTGTAAAAAAGAAAAAAACAATAAAAAAAAACTTCATGTTTTAGCTAAAAACTTGATTAAATATTTGTAGAGATTTTGGTGTTTTAAAACTCCCCAAATGTAATTCAAAATAAAGCAAAATCATGCTTAAAAAAGACTGCCTTTGTTTAGCATTAATTTTGACTAATGATAAGGCATCAAATGTTGTGCCTAAAAGCTGTTTTAAAAGTATTAAATTTTCGCCTGAGATAGAATATTTATCAAGCTTCCTGTTTTCAAATTTGCCATCACTTAAGTTGAAAAAATCAGCATCTATATTTGATACTTGCGGATAAAACCCTAAGTATTTAGTAAGGTTCAATAAAAAAAACAAATGAAAATTTGAATACTCCGAGTTGGTGTCAAACCATTGTAATGTGGTTTCTATATAACTGAAAAGTGTTTCGTTCTGTTCTTCTTCTCTTAAAGTATTTGATAATACTTCGGCTAAAAACATAACAATTGAACTTTTTAAAACATTTGAATGTAAACTGGTATATAAGTAACTTAGTTGGGTTTCTTTAACCGTGTGAAGCGTTCGGTTATTCTTATAATCTACAACTAATTGTAATTGGGAAAGCAATTGAAAATAAGCGGTTTTAGAACTGCCTTTTTTACTTTTTAAAACCCCTCTTAATATGATGCTAATGACGCCTAATTGCTGTGTATAACATTTTACAATAAGGTCGTTGTCTTTATATTTTAATTTTGATAAAACAATGGCGTTTGTGGTTACTAACATTACTTAACAACCATTAGTTTTATAACTTTGGTTTCAAAAGTATCTAAATCTGAAAGCATCACTAAGTAAACACCTGAAGCCACAATATTATTGGCTAGATTTTTACCGTTCCAAAACGCGGTTCCACCATCTATTTCAAGATTGAAACCACTATATCTTTGGTTTGTTCTTGATTGGGCTTCGGCTACTAAATTGCCCTCTATATCAGTAATTTTAATATTTATATTTTCTGAAATACCTTTTATTTTAACCCGTTGTTCTACAATATCAAACCCTGGACGTACTGGGTTTGGATACGCATAGGCACTTTGTAAATCATCTAATGGGCTAGAGCCTCCTGAACGGAATGAGACCAAACCACGATTGGTTGCTATATAAACAATGCCATTTGAATTATCAATTGAAATATCATTTACATTATTTGATGGCAGTGGGGAATTACTGGTAGTGAAATGAAATATAGTTTGTTGACCATCGGACGACAAATAAAATATACCTGAACCTATAGTAGCTATCCATTTATTATTAGAGCCATCAACTTTAATATCTGACACAAATAGATCGGCTAAAAGCTCCTTTGCTATACCATCTTCAAGAATAATAATTTCCTCAGCAGTTATATTTTCATCTGTGAAAAACCCAGAAGTATTGTACAAAACCCTAAGCCCTCTGTGTGTACCAATCCATAGCTGACTCCTATTGTCCATAGCTAATGATCTAACAGATTTGTCAGGTAAATTAGCATCATCTTCACTAATATTTTTCAACAATTGATTGCCTCCGTTTTCATTAAAACCAATTACTCCTTTGGAGAATGATGCTATGAATTTAGTTCCAGATGATGGATCGATTATCACCTCATGAAAGCCTACATTATCATCTGGCTTTGCAATTATATTTGTTAAATCATATGTAACCCATTGTCCAGAAACTGGATTAAATGATTTTAATGGATTTTCTGTCAAACTTGTTATGGTCCATAAAAGTCCGTTTTCATCAAATGCCGTCGCACCTGCTCTTATATCAATAATACCTGCACCATAAGTGATAAAATCCAAACCACTGTTAGTTTCGTTATATAGTACAGTTGGTACACCGTTGTTGACCTCTAATATTCCGCTGAAAAACGAACTTATAAAAACCTGCTCGCTATTAAATGGGTTAATGGAAATTCCATTTAAATCTTTGGCATTAAAAACTTCACTGTATGGTGTATTCACCCATTCCTCTCCTATTAAATGACTAAACCCTCGGTTATTTAATGGATAGGGGTTATAAAAATCAGAATACTCTCCATAAGTAACCCATAAACCCCCAGTTTCAGATTGAACTGAAAAAGGATTATTAAATAATGGACCTTCAGGACGAATTTCTTCAAACAGAACAGTATTATTAATAAATGTTTTTAACACTCCAAAATCCTTTGTTCCTATATATATATTCTCTTCATCTATTGACACCGAATTAAACTGCGTATCAAAATCCCCTCCTACTGAAGCTTGAGAAATTAAATTAAAGCCTGAATCGTAAACAAAAACAGTATTATTGGTCGTTACTAATAAATTTCCATCAACTGATTGCATTTCAACGGGTAAGCTAGCATATAAAAATCGCTCGCTTAACACATCATTTATAAGCTCATAAATTCTTCTATTTGTTCTTATTGTATATAATTTATCTTCATTTGCTTCTATAGCAACAAAATCGCCAGTTGTAACAGTTTGCCAATTTTGAAAATCGATTAAATTAGAGCTTGACACAGAAGCTTTCCTTAACCCATTACCCTGAAAACAAGCGGCATAAATAAAATTATTAAAAATAGCGGTTTGTTTTACTGGTACTTGTGCACCTCCGTTTCCAATAAAATAAGTGTCTCCAAATTCCAAACGTTCTAAATCGAAAACAGAAATACCAAAGTTTGTAGATATATATACTATATTTTCATAAGCATTAAAATGATTTATTCTTTTATCGTTTGGTGGTATTGTTGCTTTATCAATAATATCTACAACTGTTAAAATTTCATCATCATTATCAAAGGCGATTTCAATAAGTCCGTTTTCATAACCAATAATTAGTAACTCATAAAATTCGCTGTAGTATATAGTAGAAATTAATTCGCCAGTGAGTCCATTAATAGTAGTTAATTCTTCTATTTCATTCGTTTGGATATCTAAGCTAAAAATAGCATTTTCTGAGGCCGCATAAATTTTATTATTTCCTTTTACAACGTCCTTTATATTGTAATACGAAAAATGACCTTCCCAGAGTGCCGAAAAATCTTGAGCAAATTGAAATAATGGAACTAGGTAAAAAAGTAAAATAAATATTCTTTTAATCATACACGTTTTTTAATATTCAAATATATTTATATCTAACGAGTTTTACTTCAAAATCTTATAAAACAAAAAAGCATCCTATAAATTTAGAATGCTTTTCCATTTTAAGTTAATATATTTGGACTAAACTACTCCTTGAGCCAACATAGCATCAGCTACTTTTACAAAACCAGCAATGTTTGCGCCCTTAACGTAATCTACATATCCATCATCATTCTTTCCATAGTCTAAGCAGGATTTATGAATGTCTGACATAATATCTTTCAACTTGTTATCTACTTCTTCACGAGTCCACTTATACCTTAAAGAGTTTTGGGTCATCTCTAAACCTGATGTTGCAACACCTCCAGCATTAGACGCTTTTCCTGGGGCAAATAAAATTTTTGCTTTATGAAATTCGCTAACAGCCTCTTTAGTTGATGGCATATTTGCACCTTCACTCACACAAATACACCCATTGGATATAAGTTTTTTAGCATCTTCGCCATTTAATTCGTTTTGAGTCGCACATGGTAAAGCTACATCACATTTCACATCCCAAGGGGTTTTTCCCTTAACAAATTTTGCATTGGGATATGCATCTAAATATTCACTAATCCTTCCTCGTTTTTCGTTTTTTAATGTCATAACAAAGGCCAGTTTATCTTCATCTATGCCTTCTTCATCAAAAATATAACCTGATGAGTCTGAAAGTGTAAGCACTTTTCCTCCTAGATGTAAAACTTTTTCTGCCGCATATTGCGCTACATTTCCAGAACCAGAAACTACCACGCTTTTACCTTTAATAGTATCACCTTTAGTTTCTAGCATTTTTTGAGCAAAATACACATTGCCATAGCCCGTTGCTTCTGGTCTAATTAAAGACCCCCCCCAAGACATGCCTTTACCTGTTAAAACGCCCGTAAATTCATTATTGAGCTTTTTGTACATGCCGAATAGAAACCCTATTTCCCGAGTACCTACACCTATATCACCAGCCGGAATATCTGTATTTGGACCTATGTATCTAAACAATTCACTCATAAATGCATGACAAAAACGCATAATTTCATTATCGCTTTTACCTTTAGGGTCAAAATCGCTTCCTCCCTTTCCACCACCCATAGGTAATGTTGTAAGACTATTTTTAAACACCTGCTCAAAAGCTAAAAACTTTAAAATACTGGCGTTTACCGTTGGATGAAAACGTAAACCTCCTTTGTATGGGCCGATTGCAGAATTCATTTGAACTCTATAACCTCTATTTACTTGTATTTCTCCATCATCATCAACCCATGAAACCCTAAACGAAATTAATCGCTCAGGTTCAACCATTCTAAGCAAAATATTCTTCCCATAATAAATATCGTGCTTAACTACATAAGGAATCACCGTTTCAGCTACTTCCTCTACAGCTTGTAAAAACTCTGGTTCATGACCATTACGTTCTTTAACAATGTCTAAAAATGCTTCAATGTTACTTTTCATTTAATATAAA
>TARA_R110002049_G_scaffold93308_1_pt1 | contig 10223 bp, 11 predicted proteins | sample TARA_R110002049 | Tara Oceans TARA_R110002049 (sample SAMEA4396941) | marine metagenome | biome: Polar Biome; feature: [SRF] surface water layer (ENVO:00010504); material: water (ENVO:00002006), including particulate matter (ENVO:01000060) such as... | depth 5 m
CTGGCCGATCATTGCAGACGAGCACCATGTCGCAACCCGATCGCAGCGCAAGCTGCGCGCGCTCAGTCATGCTGCCGTAGTGCGCGGCAGCTTTCATACTGAGGTCATCGCAAAATACGGCACCGTCGAAACCCAGCCGGGACCGCAGCTCGCGCTGAATCCAGAACGGCGAAAAACTGGCGGGCATCTCGTCCATTGCGGCATAAATCACGTGTGCCGTCATGACCCCGGCAATGCCGCCATTGCTAATCAGTCGATCGTAAGGACGCATGTCGTCAAGCACGTCGCCGTATTCGCGGCGATCCACGGGCAACTTCAGGTGCGAATCAGCCACGACCGCCCCGTGCCCCGGAAAGTGTTTGGCCACGGCACCCATACCGGCGCTGCGCAAGCCTCGGGAGAAATGCGCGGCAAGCTCAGCCACGACCTCGGGGCGGCGGCCGAACGACCGGTCACCGATAATCTCACTGACACCCCAATCAAGATCCACGCAAGGTGCGAAACACAGATCGATACCCACCGCGCGCAATTCTGACGCGATCAGCCAGCCTGCCTGGCGTGCGAGCCGGGCGGCATGATCCGGATCTTTCCGGAACTCATTGCCTATCACCTTCATCGGTGGAACGGCTGTAAATCCCTCGCGGAATCGCTGTACCCGACCGCCTTCGTGATCCACCGCAACGATCAATGCCGGGCTGCGCAAGGCACGAATGTCGCTGACCAGATCGAACACCTGCTGCGGCGACTCGTAGTTACGGCTAAACAGGATGACGCCGCCGACGGCGGGTTCACGCAACAGCTCACGGTCAGCCGGTGTCAGGCTGAGGCCGTCGATATCAAGCATTACGGGTCCGAGAGACATGCGCAAAAGATAATAACTACTTTAGAAAAACTCAATAACTATTTGTTCTATTTAGTGAAAACTGCGACAGATTCCACATGTGCGGTGTGCGGGAACATGTCTATGATACCCGCCGCTTCGAGCGTGTAGCCAAGTTCGTTGACGAGCGTTCCGGCATCCCGGGCCAGCGTGCCCGGATGGCAGGAAACGTACACGATACGTTCGGGATCAATTTTGCGCATCTGTGCGACCACCTCGGCGGCGCCTGAGCGCGCCGGATCCAGCAATACCCGGTCCCAGTGTTCCCCGACCCAGGCTTCGCTGCCATCGACTGTCGACAGGTCTGCCGTACGGAACTCGACGTTATCCAGACCATTGCGACGGGCATTCTCGCCCGCACGGGCGACCAGGCTGGCCTCGCCCTCTATGCCCAGCACGAAGCCCGCCCGACGTGCCAGGGGCAGCGAGAAGTTGCCGATGCCGCAATACAGGTCGAGCACCCGGTCCGTCGGCTGCGGTTTGAGGTAATCGATAGCCGCCTGCACCATGCGTTCGTTGATCTGCGCATTGACCTGCACAAAGTCGATTGGCTGAAACTGAATCTCTATATCGAAGTCCGGCAAGCCGTAGCCAAGCACACCGTCCGGTCCGCAGCCATCGAGCCGCGCTATGGAGTCGAGGCCACCAGGCTGCAGCCAGACCTGCACGCCTTGCGCATCAGCAAACGCGCGCAACTGCGCAAGATCGTCTTCACCTGGCGCATCCAGCACCCGAAACACGAGTGCAACAACCTGTTCGGCTACGGCCACTTCTATTTGCGGCAGACGTGCGCGGATAGACAGCGACCCGATCAATTCGCTCAATGGCAGCAGCAGGCTGTCCACGGGTGCGGCGAGCACTTCGCAACGGTCCATCTCGGTGATAAACGGAGCGTGTCGCTCCCTGAATCCAACCAGCACCCGCCCCTTTGCAGGCACGTCCTTTACCGCAAGCCGCGCGCGGCGCCGATAGTTCCATTCCTGGCCGGTTAGTGGTTCGAGCCAGGTTGCCGGCTCAACTTTGCCGATACGCTGCATACTGTCCTGCAGAGACTGAAACTTGATCGCGCGCTGTTGCTGCGGGCTGATGTGCTGCAACGAGCAGCCACCGCAGCGGCCGTAGGCTGCACAGCGCGCGTCGACTCGCTCGTCCGCTGCTTCCAGCACCTCAAGCAATTCGGCCTCGTCGAAATTGCGACGCCGCTTGCGGCGCAGGTAACGCACCTGCTCACCTGCAAGCGCTCCGGCAACGAATACTTTCTTGCCCTCGCCCGCAACGATACCTTTGCCTTCGTGCGTGACAGAGGCGATACGCCCGGTTTCGGGCTCTGCTCGTTTGCGCTTCATTAGTTGGCCGCCGGCCAGGCAGCGAGAAATTCGTTCATGTGCTCCTGCTCCAATCCGGCGAGCGTCTCGCGCACCAGCGCGTACTCCCGCTGCAGATCGGCCTCGTCCAGGTTGCCACGCATGAATTCAAAGCGAAGATACACAAGCCAGGTATTCACCACGTCTGTCTCGCAATAGTCGCGAATTTCACGGATGCCACCCTCAAGGTACTTATCCCAGACCTTGTCACCACTCATGCCCAGCTTGCCCGGGAATCCAAGCATCATCGCGATCTCATCCAGCTTGGCAAATGCACGATTGTTGAAATTGGCCAGTACATCCATCAGGTCAACGTGCCGCCAATGGTAACGGCTAAGGTAATTGTTCCACTTGAAGTCGCGGTCATTGTCACCGTTCTCCCAATAGCGCGGTGCCTGTATGCCGTGCTTGAGCGCGCGGTAATGCAGCACGGGCAAATCGAAACCGCTGCCGTTCCAGGAGACGAGATCCGGCGTGTAGCGGTCGATGCCGTCAAAGAAGCGTCGGACCAGCTCTGCCTCGTCGGCGTCTTCATCACCGAGGCTCCAGACCCGGAAACTGTCGCCACTGCGCAAGGCCACCGAAATAGCCACGATGCGATGCTGATGCAGGGACAAGAAGTCGGTACCCGCTGCCTGCTGCCGCTTGAAGGTCATCGCCGTGGCAACATCCTCATCGCTAAGTCCATCCAGGTCCAGCAGCAAACGGCCGGTATCGACGTCGGGAACAGTCTCTATATCAAACGAAAAACAATGCATTAGCTTCTATTCTCCGGTTCGGCAGCCTCGACAACTGCAAATGCAATAATCAGCCCGGCATCGTCGGTGAGGCTGACATGGCCCGCACCGATACCAAGCTGGTCGCAAACGCCCTGTCCGCGCTCGGACCAGATGACCAGCGGCCGTCCCCAGGCATTGCTGGTAATGCCGACGTCGCGCACCCAGACACCGTGTGCGAAGCCAGTTCCCATGGCCTTTACAGTGGCTTCCTTGCCGGCAAAACGCATGGCGAGAAAGCGCACTGGCTGCTTGCTGCGCCGGAATAGCTCCTCTTCCTCGGGCATCAGTATCCGGCGCACAAACTGTTCGCCAAACCGCTCATATATCGCCTGCACTCGAGCAAGCTCAACGACGTCCGTGCCTACACCAAAGATCATGAGCTACTCACTGGCCGCGCGCCGCGGTCATGCGTTGTTTCATTTCGGACACTGCAAGCGACAAGCCGTCGAACACGGCACGCGCGATGATTGAATGCCCGATGTTCAGTTCAACGATCTCGGGAATCCTCGCGATTGCCGCCACATTTTCATAGTGCAGCCCATGCCCGGCGTTTACGACCAGTCCTGACTCGTGGCCATAGCGCGCTGCCCTGGCGATCCGCGCGAGCTCTGCTTCTTGTGCCGCTCCCGTGGCGTCGGCATACGCGCCGGTGTGCAACTCTATAACGGGCGCGCCTGCGGCAAGCGCGGCGTCAAGCTGCGCCGGCTCGGGATCGATAAACAGTGATGCGCGAATACCTGAGTCGCGCAGTTGCGCACAGGCGTCCGTCACTCTTGATAGCTGCGACGCGACATCGAGTCCGCCCTCAGTGGTGACTTCCTCACGCTTTTCAGGCACCAGGCAAACGTCGCGCGGTGCTGTACGTACCGCAATGGCCAGCATCTCGTCGGTAACGGCACATTCGAGGTTCATGTGCGTTTGCAGACGCGCTTTTATTTCCTCGAGGTCCCGATCGTGGATATGCCGGCGATCCTCACGCAAGTGCACGGTGATGCTGTCGCCGCCGGCCTGTTCCGCGAGATGCACTGCATCGGCCGGTCGCGGGTATTCGGTACCACGCGCCTGCCGCACGGTCGCAATGTGGTCGATATTTACGCCCAGCAGAATGCTGTCATTTTGCATTAGTCATTGTCCTGCGCTTGCCAGTCTGTGTTGCCACCGTTTCCGGCGGCAGGGCTCGCCATTCTATCGCGACCACGATGCAGATCGAGCAGTACTTTGCGGCTTTTCAGCTCCCGGCCTCCGAGGTGAAAGGACACCAGGTTCCGCAGCAGCCGGCTGGCGGCCTTGAGAACTGCGGCATCCGCAAAACGATTCTCCCGAATACCTATGAGGCTCGAACCGGAAAAAACCATCGGGCCGGAATCGCGCTGCACGCGAACGGCGCCCTGCTCTGGCCGGTATTCGTAGAAGTATTCAGGCTGGATTTCGCTATTATCGTTCGCGTCATGCTCGAACACAGGTCCGTAGCCGAGCAGCTTCAATAATTCGATTTCGAAATACCTGAGGACGGGCGCTGGACGCTCAGTGCTGGCCAGCGTAGCAACCGTCTGCTCATACACCGCGAAGACTTCGGGTTGCGGGTCATGCCGGTGCAGAAAGTGCAGCAGCAGTTCATTGATGTAGTAGCCCGAAAGCAAGGAATCGCCAAGCAGTGTCAGCGGTTGTCCTGCCAGTTCGGCACCGGTCAGCGTGCCGAGATCAGCGCGCAGGAACCACGACAACTGCAATGGCATGAAAGGACGCAAGACACCGCGCAGCCGCGATTTCGCCGATCGTGCACCACGTGCGACCAGCGTCAATCTGCCGTAATCGCGGCTGACCACATCCAGCAACAGGCTCGAATCGCGAAATGGGCGATAGTGCAACAGGAAAGCTGGCTGCTGCTGCACCCGTCTCTCGCTGCTCATTGGCGCTCGCCTTCCTGTGTGTAATTACTCGTCACCCGGCATCATACCGGGTCAAAGCCCAGCGACATCAGGTCCTGTTCGTTGTCCGCCCAGTTCTGCTTCACCTTGACCCATAGCTCGAGGTGCACGGGCTTGCCAAGCTGCTCCTTGATATCCAGCCTGGCTGCACGGCCAACCTGCTTGAGCTGGCTGCCGCCTTTGCCGACCACGATGCCTTTCTGGCTATCGCGCTCAACCCAGATAATGGCATTGATCGCGAGTTTGCCCTCGGCTTCTTCATAACGTTCTATCTGCACGGTCAGCCCGTATGGCAGCTCCTGGTGCAACATCAGGGTAAGCTTCTCACGGATGATCTCGGCCGCATGGAAGCCAGGGCTGCGATCGGTGCGCATTGCCTCGGGAAACAAGGGCGGTGACACCGGCAGAAATGCAGGAATGCACTTGCGCACTGCCGCGAGATTGCTGCCTTTCACAGCGGACAGCGGAATCATCTCGGCAAAATCGTGCCTGCCGGAAAGCTCGCTAAGCACACCGAAGAGCGCATCCTTCGGGTGCACCTTGTCGACCTTGTTCAGCACTGCAATGGCGGGTACACCGCTCGTCTTGATCTTCTCCAGCACATCGGCGTCCTCTTCAGTCCAACGTCCTGCTTCGCTGACGAAGAGTACGAGATCGGCGTCAGCGAGCGCACTCGAGGCCGTGCGGTTCATCACTCTGTTCATGGCCTTGCCCGCACTTCTGTGCATGCCTGGCGTATCGATCACGAGCGCCTGGGCATTATCGAGTGGCAATACCGCCAGGATCCGGTGCCGGGTCGTCTGCGGTTTTGCCGTGACGATACTGACTTTGCTGCCCACCAATGCATTGATCAGCGTTGACTTGCCAACATTCGGTCGGCCAACGACGGCCACATACCCGCAGCGAAACGCCTTTTCAGTCATTGTGATCCCCGTCCAGAACTTCGAGCATGAAACGCGCCGATTTCTGTTCTGCGCTACGCCTTGATGAACCCTTACCGGTCGTGACGCTGGCGACCTTCGGAATAATGCAGGTTACTTCAAATGTTTGCTTGTGCGCACGCCCTGATACCTGCACCAGTTCGTAGACCGGTAACTCCATGCTCCTCGCCTGCAAAAACTCCTGCAAGCGGGTTTTGGGGTCGCGCAGCTCGCTCGGGTCCGGCAGATCGTGCAGGCGTTGCCCGTAGGCCTTTTCGATAACACCGTAGGCCGCATCAAAACCGGCATCAAGATAGACCGCGCCAAACAGCGCTTCAACTGCATCGGCCAGTATCGACGCGCGGCTATGACCACCGCTTTTTTTCTCACCGCTGCCAAGCACCAGAAATTCACCAATGCCAAGCTCTGTAGCCAGTTGCGCCAGCGATTTGTCCTTGACCAGTGCGGCACGCAGGCGGCTCAGGTCACCTTCGTTGGCGTGCGGTTGCTGACGGAAGACAATTTCAGACACGACGAGGTCAAGCACCGCGTCGCCGAGAAACTCAAGGCGCTCGTTACTTTGCCCGTTCGCACTTCTGTGCGTCAGCGCCTGTGCAAACAGGTCGCGGTCGTTGAACGAATAGTCCAACGTCGCTTTCAGCCAGCTCTCCGCCTTTTGCAATAGTTCGCTCGTTTAGCATGCGTTCACGCACAAACCGGCTGTCTGCCCGCTCGCGGTGATCGTCGTTCCGGTGCCGACAGGTCTAGCGACGTACGAGCGCTACCTTGTCGAAATGTACGGTAAATGACACGTTCGCAATGAACGGTGAGGTGTGATCGTAGACCGCGCGTACTTCGAAGCCGCCATCCACGCTCTTTACCTCAACATCCCGCGCGGTGATAACACTGACGCTTTCAATGTCAAAGCGCCGGCCAATCGAACTTCTGATCGCCGCTCGGGAGGGGTTTTGTCCGTCGAATTCGTCCCGCACGCCATCAACGACCCCAACCACCTTCATGTAGTTCAGGTAGATTGGCGTCAGGCGAATCGCTGCGAACGCGAACAGTCCGACGAAAACAACCAGAATCAGCATGCCGAGTGTGGTCATACCCGCCTCGCGATTCATCGGTAAGCGATTCAGTTTGTTGTTCATTGCCCCATTCTCCGCACAAAAACGGGCTCGGAAACGCCCGCACACCACACCGTAGCCCAATTCTAACGGTCAAATCGTGATTGATACCACATTATTCAATCTTCTTGCCCATCCGGTCCCATTCGGGCCAGGAGAAGCCTTCCATATGCAACCAGATCCGGGTTGCTTCGCCCACCAGGTACTCTTCGGCAATCGGCGCCACGGTGGGAAAGCGGCTGTCGGTGCTGTTATCACGATTGTCACCCATCATGAAGTAATGGCCTTCCGGGACCACAAAGCGACCATTTTTCTCTGATGCCGGATTGAGCACCTTGATCTTGTGATTTCGCTCAAACAGCTGCTCGTTGTGAATAGAGCCTCTACCGCTCGTGCTGGTGATTGGTGGGTCGAGTTTCATCGTCTCGCCATTCACGGTCAGACGATGGGCATTGTACTCGATCACATCGCCGGGAAGCCCAACAACGCGTTTGATGTAGTTAACGCTCGGGTCTGACGGCAAACGGAATACAGCAACATCGCCACGCTCCGGCGAACCGGTTTCAATAATTTTTGTTTCCGTAACCGGCAGGCGCAAGCCGTAGGAATACTTTTTCACAAAAATGAAGTCGCCGGATTCCAGTGTTGGTTCCATGGAGCCAGACGGAATTCGGAACGGCTCGAAGACAAACGAGCGAATGACCAGCACAAACAACAAAACCGGAAAAAAAGACTGGCAGTATTCAACCAATGTCTGGCGCGCGCCTGAAGCACGCTTCCAGCGGTCCTGGCGTTGCCATATAAACTTATTGATACCGACAACCAGACCGGTGAACGCGGTCAGGACTGTCAGAATTAATGCAAGATTAAGATTCAAAACTGGCTCACTTTTATTTATCTACACGTAATACCGCAAGGAATGCTTCCTGCGGAATCTCTACGGAACCGACCTGTTTCATACGCCGCTTACCCGCCTTCTGCTTCTCAAGCAATTTTCGTTTCCGCGATACATCACCACCGTAGCACTTCGCTGTCACATTTTTGCGTAACGCTTTCACATTGCTGCGTGCGATGATCTGCGCACCGATTGCCGCCTGAATAGCGACATCGAACATCTGCCGCGGAATGAGTTCGCGCATTTTTTCAACCAGGTCACGTCCCCGGTTCTGTGCCTTGTCACGGTGCACAATGATCGAAAGCGCATCGACCCGATCTTTATTGATAAGCACATCGAGTCTTACCAGTTGTGCCGTTTCGAAACGAACAAAATGATAGTCGAATGACGCGAACCCGCGGCTGACCGACTTCAAACGGTCGAAGAAATCCAGCACGACCTCGGCCAGCGGAATCTCGTATTCCAGAGACACCTGTTTACCCAGGTAGCGCATTTGCTTTTGCACGCCGCGCTTTTCGATGCACAGCTTGATGACGTTTCCGACGTGCGCTTCCGGCACCAGTATATTGGCCGAAATGATCGGCTCGCGCAGTTCCGCTATCTGATTCACGGGCGGCAGGCGTGAAGGATTATCAACCTGAGTGATGTTACCGGCGTTGTCGACGACCTGATAAATCACCGTCGGTGCCGTCGTTATCATTTCCAGGTCGTACTCGCGCTCCAGCCGTTCCTGCACAATTTCCATGTGCAGCATGCCGAGAAATCCACAACGAAAGCCAAAGCCAAGCGCATCCGAGGTTTCGGGCTCGAAATGCAGGGCGGCATCGTTAAGCCGCAATTTCTGCAGTGCTTCGCGAAAGTTTTCGTAGTCGTCGGAACTGATCGGGAACATACCGGCGAAGACGCGCGGCTGAACCTGCTTGAACCCCGGCAATGGCTTCTCACAGGGCTCACGCATGAGTGTCAGCGTGTCACCAACCGGCGCACCGTAAATGTCCTTAATGCCCGCGATAACGAAACCGACTTCGCCAGCCTGCAACGTCTCGCGGTCTTTCATCTTTGGCGTGAAGCTGCCAATCCGGTCTGCGTTGTAGCTGTCGCCGGTGGACATGACTTTGAACTTGGCACCTTTCTTCAGCGTACCGTTAACCACCCGCACGAGAGAAACGACGCCAACGTAGTTGTCGAACCATGAATCGATTATCAGCGCCTGCAGTCGTTCGTCGGGGTCGCCTTCAGGGGGCGGTATGCGCGCAACAATCGCTTCAAGTAATTCGGGAACGCCAAAGCCGGTCTTGGCGCTGACGCGCACAGCCTCCTGCGCATCAATGCCAATTACGTCCTCGATTTCGGCGACAACCGCATCAGGCTCGGCGGCGGGTAAATCAATTTTGTTCAGTACCGGCACTACCTCAAGGCCCAGATCAATGGCGGTATTGCAGTTCGCGACGCTTTGCGCCTCGACACCCTGCGCCGCATCAACTACCAGCAGCGCGCCTTCGCAGGCCGCCAGTGAACGCGAGACTTCGTAGGAAAAGTCCACGTGGCCCGGCGTATCAATGAAATTGAGCTGGTAGACCTCGCCATCCTGCGCCTTGTATTCGAGTGAGACGCTCTGCGCCTTGATCGTGATGCCGCGCTCGCGCTCGATATCCATCGAATCAAGCACCTGCTCGGCCATTTCCCGGTCCGTGAGCCCGCCACAATAGTGGATGAACCGATCGGCAAGTGTGGATTTGCCATGATCGATATGCGCGATAATTGAAAAGTTGCGGATGTGCTTCATGATTGGGGCGGGGCCGAGAACCGGCGCAGTATACCGGTTTATGACCGCCCTGCGAGTGCTGCGCGTATCGCCGCCGCGTCGAGCTTGTAGTGACACAGCTGACGCCCTTCGTATTCGACCACGGGCACGAGGCTGCCGTAGTGCGCCTGCCAGTCGTCGCTGGAATCCACATCGTGAATTCTGAGCCGGGCCGTCTGGCCGACCAATTCCAGCAATTGCTCTATCAGGACCTCGCACAAATGGCAGCCCTGCCGTGTGTATACGTCGAATTCAGGCATCAATGCTTCGAATTTGCGGCGAAAACCGTTGCAGGCAGGCATTTTTCGCGAGTTTGCGCTGCGCCAGCCAAAGTCCAAGCCCGAGGCCAGCAAGGGCCGCAAGCGCTGCGCCCGAATCCCCAGCCTGCTGCTGGTACGCGAGTACGGCACCGGCAACGGCGCCCAGCAAGGGCCAGCCGTAAACGATCCCGGCCGCGGCGAGCATATTGCGGGCTTGCAGTTCGACGCTGACCCGGTCGCCTACCTGCCAGTTGCTACCGGCC
>TARA_R110002049_G_scaffold308592_1_pt1 | contig 10222 bp, 9 predicted proteins | sample TARA_R110002049 | Tara Oceans TARA_R110002049 (sample SAMEA4396941) | marine metagenome | biome: Polar Biome; feature: [SRF] surface water layer (ENVO:00010504); material: water (ENVO:00002006), including particulate matter (ENVO:01000060) such as... | depth 5 m
AGTCAGATTTTAAACCTATGGCACTTTAGTCCATAGTGGTTTAGTTCCCCCGATGCTTGCGTAAAAATAAAAAGGGACTTCCTATTTGATGCCTCGTGCCCTGGGGCCGAGGTAGTTTATTTTATTAAAAGGGTTTTCAATTTGTATTTTCGTTTTCAAACATAAATTCATTTCGTTCATTATATTTTACATTCTCCTTTATGAGAATATCTATGGGAAGGTAAATTTTATTACTCGGAATTTTATTTTGTATTAAATAATCGGCCAATAATCGGACAGCTTCATAACCTTGGTCAAATGGTTTTTGGGATATTAAAAAAGAAACCGAATCGTTCAGCAAGCATTGAATGTTTTGGGGGGTATTGTCAAACCCAATCAGTTCGAGTTTTTTTAAATAACCAGGCGCTATACAGTCCACAACAATATAAATCCGACTTGAGGGGACAAATATGCCTTTAATTTCGGGGTGTTCTTCTAAATATGAGTTTATTTTTTCTTTAGTTTCATAGGAACTGTCCAGGTTTTTAATTTTTAAGGTTTGGGTTTTAGAATCAATTTTATTCTTTAAGAAATAATCATTAAAACCTTTAATCCTGTTAGATATGGTCTTGTTTTTGGTTATGTTGTATCTTGCCTGAATAATTAAAAACTCAGATGGTTCAGGGCTATTTAAATGCATGAACTTGCCTGCAATATAACCTGCTGTATAAGAATCTTGCCCAACGAAGGCCATATTATTAAAGCCTTTAATATCTATATTTAAAAAAAGGTATGGTATATTCAGCGCCTCTAGCTCATCTACAATTAGCTTTGTTTCTTTGGAAAAATTTGGCACCATGATAACGGCAGCAGGTTTTGATCTTAATAATAATTTAAAGGTTTTGAAATAGGAGAGCGGATCGTATTGGTTAAATGCAAAATTATTGATTTGAACACCAAAGGCCTTAACGTCATTGGCTGCTTTTAAAATTCCTAAATATGGAGATTTCCAAAATAAATCAGAGTCGCTATATTCCGGAATTAGCGATGCGATAGCGTGTTTGTTTTTCAGAGCGAGCGCACTCGCTACTGGGTTTACACTAAAATTATGATACTGAAGGATTTTTTTAATTTTTGCTTCGGTTTTTTTTGAAACACCACCTCTGTTATGTATAACCCTGTCAACGGTTCCCTCGGAAACTTTGGCCTCTTTTGCAATATCCCTTATTGTAATCATATTAAAAATAAAATTTTTAAATCGTAATGAATTTATAACAAACTTATTAATGAAATAGTGAATAGAAATACCATTTTTAATTTATTTTTAAGCAATTTAGTTAAAAAATCTATCATTTAGTGTGCGCACACAGTTTTTTTTGTTATATTTGTGTGTGCGTACACGAAAATATGCAAAATAATAGTAGGTCATTATAAAAAATAAAGAACTAATCAATGGGTAAAGTAATAGTTTTAACAGGAGCAGGAGGTGTTTTATGTGGTACATTGGCAAAGGCACTTGCAAAAGAGGGGCATAAAATTGCTGTTTTAGATTTACGTAAAGAGGCCGCCGATACTATAGCAAATGAAATTAAAGCTGCCGGCGGAACAGCTATTGGTGTAGCTGCCAATGTTTTGGAAAAAGCATCTTTGGAAACGGCGAAAGAAGTAGTTGATTCTCAACTAGGTATTTGCGATATTTTGATTAACGGTGCTGGTGGAAACCATCCATTGGGAACCACTTCAAACCCACATTTATTAGAAGAGGATTTATTAAATGATACAGATGGTTTTAAAACCTTTTTCGATTTAGATCCAGAGGGCATTAAATTTGTTTTTAACCTAAATTTTATAGGCACCTTGTTGCCAACACAAATTTTTGCTAAAGATATGGTTGGTAAAAAGGGCTGTAGTATTCTAAATATTTCATCAATGAATGCTTTTACGCCATTAACCAAAATTCCGGCTTATAGTGGGGCAAAAGCAGCGGTTTCAAATTTCACACAGTGGCTGGCGGTTCACTTTTCAAAAGTTGGTATTCGTGTAAACGCATTGGCGCCAGGTTTCTTTTTAACAGACCAAAATAGAACATTATTAACAAATGCTGATGGAAGTTTAACACAAAGAGGACAGCAAATAATAGACCAAACACCCATGGGGCGTTATGGTGAGCCAGAAGATTTAATTAGTACAACCTTATATTTATGTGATGATGCATCATCATTTGTAACAGGAATTGTAATTCCTATTGATGGTGGATTTGCCGCTTACAGTGGTGTTTAGGACTATTTTGGTTGTAATGTTTGGGATAGTATGGTAAAAATGCAGGAGAAAACAATTGTTTGGGGAATTATTGGTTGCGGAGAAGTTGCCGAAGTTAAAAGTGGGCCTGCATTTCAGAAAACTAATAATTCTGAATTAATTGCTGTCATGCGTCGTGATGCCTTAAAAGCAGAGGATTTTGCATCGCGGCACCATGTTCCTTTTTGGTATAGTGAGGCTTCCGAGCTATTAAAGAACGAAAAAATAAACGCAGTATATATTGCAACACCGCCTTCAACACATTTGGAATATGCGTTGCAAGCGCTTAAAGCAGGAAAAGATGTGTATCTGGAAAAACCCATGGTAGTGTCTGCAGATGAAGCGGTTATTTTATCTCAAGCAGTGCAAGAGCATAGTAACAAACTTGTAGTAGCCCATTATAGAAGATACTTGCCTGCGTTTTTAAAAGTGAAAGAATTACTTGATGAAAAAGCAATAGGTGACATTAGATTTATTGATTTAAAATTTTTGCAACCATCTAACACAGATTTGATTTCAAAATCTGGGGATAATTGGCGTGTAAACCCTGAGGTTTCAGGGGGAGGGTATTTTCATGATATTGCGCCCCATCAAATTGATTTAATGCAATATTTTTTTGGAGATTATAATAAAGCAGTTGGGTTTGCAGCAAATCAAGAAGGTAAATTTAGAACAGATGATATAGTAAACGGACTGATTCAGTTTAAAAATAGTATTCAATTTCGAGGATTGTGGAGTTTTAATATTTCAGCAAAAGAAAAACAAGATAATTGTACTATTTACGGAAGCTTAGGCACAATTTCATTTTCTTTTTATGGAGAAGAAGTTAAAGTAATGCATGAGGATGAAACAGTTTCAATTAAGTTTAAAAACCCCTTACATGTACAACAACCTATGATTCAACAAACCGTAAATTATTTTTTAAGTAAAAGGGATAATCCATGCGATGTTGAAGCGGGGTTAAAGGTTACTCAAATTATGGATATATTTTGTAAAAATCAGAAAAAGAATTTAGTATTTAGAATAATAAGAAAAGTATATTTTTTTAAGTAAAAATAACATAAGATTATAATTATGGAACAAACATGGCGTTGGTATGGGCCAAACGATACAGTATCATTATTAGATATAAAACAAGCAGGAGCAACAGGTATTGTTTCGGCATTACATCATATACCAAATGGTACTGTTTGGACAGTAGATGAAATCAGAAAAAGAAAAGCTGTTATTGAAAACGCTGGACTTACATGGAGCGTAGTGGAAAGTATTCCTGTGCACGAAAATATAAAAACACGATCCGGGAATTTTCAAACGTATATTGAAAATTACAAAACCAGTATCAAAAATTTAGCAAGCTGTGGTATTCATATTGTTTGTTACAACTTTATGCCCGTGTTGGATTGGACCAGAACAGATTTGGGTTTTGAAGTGGAAGATGGCTCAAAGGCATTGCGTTTTGATATGACGGCATTTGCGGCTTTTGAATTGTATTTGCTTAAAAGGCCAGGAGCAGAAAATAGTTATTCAGAAAATCAAAAAGAAGCAGCAAAAGTGTATTTTGAAACACTTACTGGGGACGATAAAACAAAGCTTGTAAATAATATAATTGCTGGCCTACCAGGCGCTGAAGAAGGTTATACACTTAAGCAATTTCAGAACGTATTAAATACTTATAATGACATTGATGCAGCAAAACTAAGAGAAAATTTGGTGATGTTTTTGAAAGAGATTATTCCGGTTGCTTCGCAAAATAATGTACTAATGTGTATTCATCCAGATGATCCGCCATATCCAATTTTAGGATTGCCACGAGTAGTAAGTACTGAAGAAGATTATGCCTATTTATTTGATCAAGTACCAGATAGAGCTAATGGAATTACCTATTGTACAGGTTCTTTAGGTGTAAGAGCTGACAATAATTTGGTTCAGATATTTAAGCGTTTTGCAAATAGGGTTCACTTTTTACATTTAAGAAGTACACAACGAGATGAAAAAGGGAACTTTTATGAAGCGAACCACTTAGAGGGCAATGTAGATATGTATAACGTTGTGAAAGAAGTACTTATCGAGCAAAAAAGAAGGACAGAACAAGGGCAATCAGATGCCCTTATTCCTATGCGGCCAGACCATGGTCATCAAATGCTTGATGATTTAAATAAAAAAACCAACCCTGGGTATTCAGGGATAGGTAGATTGCGTGGGCTTGCCGAGTTAAGAGGTTTGGCATTTGGTATCTCAAAAAGTTTAGAATAAAGCTATGATTAAATCAAAAACCTTTATTACAGATAATTTTTTATTAAACTCAAAGGAGGCAGAGACCTTATACCATGAGTATGCTAAGGATATGCCAATTATCGATTATCACAACCATCTTTCTCCAAGGCAAATAGCAGAAAATAAACCAGTCAGAAATATTGCCCAAGCATGGCTAAATGGCGACCATTACAAATGGCGCGGGATGCGTGCCAATGGCATTGATGAAAAATTTATTACAGGGTCGGCAACATTGGAAGAACGATTCAATAAATGGGCCGAAACTGTACCTTATACTTTAAGAAACCCATTGTTTCATTGGACCCAGTTAGAACTAAAGCGTTATTTTAATATCGATGACATTTTACAGCCTAGTACAGCAAAAGCTATTTATGATAAAGCAAATACTAGTTTAGAAAACAAAACACCTGCCCAATTATTGGAAGATATGAAGGTAGAGGTGGTTTGTACTACCGATGACCCAACAGATGATTTAAGGTACCATCAACAAATAGCAGAGCAAAATTTTTACACCAAAGTCTTTCCAACATTTCGCTCTGATGAGTTGTTTTTTATTGGAGAAGCAAAGTTTATCGGCTATATAAATAAGTTGAGTGCTTTAGTGGATTTTCCTATTAAAACTTTTAAGGACTTACTGAATGCGATAAATGATAGAATAGATTATTTCCACAAAAACGGTTGTCGCTTATCTGACTTTGGCGTTGGCGAACCTATGTCTTTAGAAAAATTTACAATTCAAGAGATTGAAAATATTTTCAATAAAAAATTAAAAGGAGACGTTTTAACTTCTTTAGAGATTAATAAATATCGTTCTGCCATTTTTATTCATTTAGGAAAAAAATATCACGAAAAAAGGTGGGTGCAACAGTATCACTTAGGTCCTATTAGAAACAACAATAGCCGTCTAGTAGAGCGGGTTGGTTTAGATGCTGGATGTGATTCAATAGGAGATTTTCCGATGGCAGAATTTATGTCAAAACTTTTCAATACCCTTAATTCAACCAATCAACTTGCGAAAACTATTACCTATAATTTAAACCCATCTCAAAACGAAGTATTCGCAACCATGATGGGCAATTTTCAAACAGGAGGTGTGCCAAGTAAAATGCAATGGGGTTCTGGTTGGTGGTTTCTGGACCAGAAAGATGGCATGGAAAAACAACTTAATACTTTGTCTAATATGGGATTATTAAGTAGGTTTGTTGGGATGCTTACCGACAGCCGTAGTTTTTTGTCATTTCCTAGGCATGAATATTTCAGGCGCATATTATGCAATTTAATTGCCGATGATATAAATAAAGGGCTCATTCCAAATGACATTAATTTTTTGGGAAAAATGATACAAGATATTTGTTATAATAACGCTGTAAATTATTTTGAATTCAAAAAGTAAATCATGAAACATCCATAACTAAATCTTGATACCCAAAGGAACGATTAAATGGATGCTACATGTGGCTCCCGATAGCTATCGGGATAAAAAACAATAAATATAAACACATGAAACATCCATAGCTAAAAGTTCGATACCCAAGGACAATGATTATGTGGATGCTACATGTGACAATTAAAAAACAATAGATATAAACACATGAAATACAAGATACTCTTATTGCTAGTAGTATGTTTTGGATTTGTTTCCTGTAAAAAAGAATCAAATATTAAAGTCCTTTATTTAGCACATACCTTACCACAAACACATCCTGTTCATAAGGGTATTTTAGTATTTCAAGAGGCTTTGGAAAAAAAATCTGATGGTACTTTAAAGATTAAAATTTTTCCAGATGGGCAGTTAGGTTCAGAACGTGAAGTATTGGAACTATTGCAAATAGGAAGCGTTGCCGTTACCAAAGTAAGTGCGGCGACTTTGTCTAATTTTGTCCCGGAATACCATGTGTTGGGAATCCCTTATTTATTCAGAAGTAAAGAACATCAATTTGAAGTTTTAGAAGGGCCTATAGGAAAATCCATTTTAGAAAAAGGTGAGAAATTTTGGTTGCGAGGCCTCAGTTATTATGATGCCGGTAGCCGAAGTTTTTATACATCAAAAAAAGCCATAAGAACACCAGATGATCTAAAAGGGCTCAAAATAAGAGTGATGAACAATCAAATGGCAATAAACATGGTAAACGCCATGGGAGGCTCTGCAACACCAATGGCCTATGGGGAATTGTACACGGCCATACAGCAGGGCGTTGTAGATGGTGCTGAAAATAATCCGCCATCATTTGTGTCTTCAAACCACCATGAAGTCAGTAAATATTATACCTTAGACCAGCATTCCTCGGTGCCTGATGTATTGATTATAGGCACCAAGTTTTGGGATAAATTATCTGGAGAAGAACAGCGTTGGGTGCAGGAAGCTGCAGATGAATCGTCGCAAGCTGAAAAGGTTTTTTGGAACCAATCTGTTGAAGAGTCTATGAAAATAGCTAAAGAATTTGGGGTAGAAATAATTATTCCTGAAACGGCATTATTTGCCGAAAAAACAAAATCGGTTTTAGAGGAATTTTTAAAAGAACATCCAGAAATGACCGAATTAGTAAACAAAATTAAAGCTGAATAATTATGAAGACCGCTGATATTATTTTTAATAAGGTAAACCGATTCATAGAAATTTTCTTGGTGCTTATTTTCGGGCTTTTAGTGCTTGACGTGCTGTGGCAGGTTTTTTCAAGATATGTTTTAAATACCTCGTTTTCTTGGACCGAAGAGCTGGCACGTTTTTCTTTAATTTGGCTTTCTATTTTGGGTGCGGCCTATCTTAATGCCAGAAGAGAACACCTCTCAATGGATTTTTTATATGGCAAGTTTTCTGACGCTAACAAAAAGAAGGTATCCATACTCATAGAGGTTTTTGTATTTCTATTTGCGTTAATCGTTATGGTAATAGGCGGGTTGAATTTAGTCTATATCACTTTACATTTAGACCAACTTTCAGGAACTTTAAGAATACCATTGGGGTATATTTATGCCATTATGCCGTTTAGCGGATTTCTTATTATGTGTTTTTCTGTGTATCATATTTCAAAAATTTCCAACAACCAAATAACCCTTTAATTATGAGTATTGAAGTTATAAGCATTTTAGTATTATTTGTTAGTTTTTTTGCGCTGCTCATGTTAAAAGTGCCTGTAGCGTATTCCATTGGTATTTCAACAACGCTCAGTTTGTTATTGAATATTGATAAGCTTCCGGGCGTTACCACCATTGCTCAACGAATGACCACTGGGATAGACAGTTTTGCCCTATTGGCCATTCCGTTTTTTGTGTTGGCAGGAGAAATTATGAAGCGGGGCGGTATTGCAAACCGGCTTATAAATTTCGCAAAATCCTTAGTGTCAGGTCTTCCAGGAGGATTGGCTTATGTAAATGTATTGGCATCTATGTTATTTGGTGCTATTTCTGGTTCTGCAATTGCTGCAACGTCAGCCATTGGTAGTATCATGACCGATAGGATGGAGGAAGAAGGCTACCCAAGAGAGTTTAGTGCCTCGGTTAATATTACTTCTTCAACAACGGGATTGTTAATTCCACCAAGCAATATTTTAATTGTTTATGCATTGGCCAGTGGTGGGGCTGCCTCTGTGGCAGCTTTATTCATTGCAGGCTACTTGCCGGGTATTTTATTGGGTTTTGCTATCATGGGGTATATAGCTTATGTGGCCATTAAAAGAAAATTTGCTAAAGGACAACGCGCACCTTTGTCACAAATACTGTCAAATTTCGGAAATGCCTTTTTTAGTTTATTATTGCTTTTCATTGTAGTGGGCGGTATTGTTGCGGGGGTTTTTACAGCAACCGAGGCTTCGGCTATTGCAGTATTGTATGCCGCAGTATTAGCATTGATTTATGGCGATATAAAAGTAAAGGATTTTCCCGATATATTGCTGACAAGTGCCAGAACTACGGGCGTGGTCATGTTTTTAATTAGTACTTCCATGGCAATGTCGTGGTTGTTTTCTTTTGAAAGTATCCCAGAGCTTATAAGTGGGTTTTTATTGGAGCAGTTTAGCAATAAGTTTGTAATTTTCCTGGTCATTAATATTACCTTACTGATTATAGGGACGTTTATGGATATGACACCCGCCGTTTTAATATTCACGCCTATATTCTTGCCGGTAGTAGTGGCATTAGGAATGGATCCAGTACATTTCGGAATTGTGTTGGTTTTAAACCTATGTATTGGGTTGTGTACGCCACCCGTAGGAACCATTCTGTTTGTGGGAAGCGGTGTGGCCAATGTTTCGGTCACCAAGGTTGTAAAACCCCTGTTGCCCTTTTTAATAATAATGGTAGTTGTATTGTTTTTAATAACTTATATTCCTGAAATATCTATGTTTTTGCCCAGTCTATTTGATTTGTAAATAAAGTAATTGGTAACTGTTGGTTATATTGTTAGGTGTGTTGTTGTATGAGACAAGACTGATTTTTATTGCCTAAAACAAAATGATTGTGTTTTTAATCTACTTTTAAGTTCCCGCTAGAAATATTTTAAGTTATAGAGATTACTATTGTTAAAAACTATACGGAAGTTGCCAATATCCATTTTTTTGGCTTGGGCCATTAGCTTTGTACTGTTCTATTTTATCGCTTTGCAATTTAATGTGTTTCTATCATTTATAACACTGCCGGCTTGGTTGCTTTGTGGCGTATTGTTTTTGGTATTCAATAAGTGTTTTCAGAATAAGTGATGAAATTTAAATAGTTGTCTTTTTATGTTTTTAAATTATGTTGATGCCCAATAAATAAGTTGGCAATGTTGATTGTTTAATGGGCGTTATTTTTTTTGCAGCTAACTTCTAACAAGAAAAAGAGAAGTTAACTGCATTTTAGATACTTGGTGCTGGTTCGAAATTTTTTTAGTTGAAGATAATAATATTATTCAACCCTAATATAATTTTCTGAGTACAAATAATCACCATCCTCATCTAGTTGTATTTGAGTGAATTTGTCTTTTTCAAGAACTAGTTTAAAAACAAACTTTTTTTGCGTTTTGATGGCTTCGTTCATGGCCTTTGAACCGTAATCGATAATTTCCGTTAGAGAGCCATCATGGATATTATAATCGCCGTAACCAAACCAATCAATAGTATCTGTGTCTCTAAACCTGCTCCACATTACTTTTGTGTTAGTGTACATTTTTATTTGCTTGTTGGCATCAGAAGCTTTTATGGTATCCACTACTTTATTGTCAACATAATTATAAAAACTAATCTGTTTCCATGTGCCATCCATGGTTAATTCTTCAGCAGAAACTTCTGTGGTAGCCTTATCAGAATTTGTGTCATTATTATTTTTACATGAAAAAATAAATGCCAAACTAAGTAATAGTAAAATAGTTTTCATAATAATATTGATTTAGTTGTTACTCTTCTAAATTTACGAAAAAAACAGATAGGTGCTTAATATTTATAATTAGCCATCCCCGTTTTTTCAAAAAAAAACGAAATACATGCTAACTCAGGAATCTTAAACTGTTGATCTATAGCGATTTGAAAATTTCGTTTTTTTGAAAATTTATAAAAGTTTTCCAAATTTAAAATCTCGTTAAACACCGGTGAAATCAATAGCTAATGAGTTTGGATCGCAAATTTTCGAGGGATGGCAAATTAATATGTATAAAGACAATAGTTCGTTAAGTTTTTAAGCAGCTCTAGCGCCATAACAT
>TARA_R110002049_G_scaffold198283_2_pt1 | contig 10214 bp, 11 predicted proteins | sample TARA_R110002049 | Tara Oceans TARA_R110002049 (sample SAMEA4396941) | marine metagenome | biome: Polar Biome; feature: [SRF] surface water layer (ENVO:00010504); material: water (ENVO:00002006), including particulate matter (ENVO:01000060) such as... | depth 5 m
AAACACTTTTTAAATAATATTGGGTTAATTCTTCTTCATCTAAAGAAGGGTTTGAATCTACTTGAGAAATTCTACTTTTCCATACTAAAGGTAAAGTTTCTAAGGTAAATTTATAGTCGGTACCATTATCAGTATAAGCACGATAATCAGAATTTTTAGGATTTATATTTAACCATCCTTCTTTATAATCATTATAACCATACCTTATTTTTATATCATGATCAAAAAACCCAGGAGGAATATCTATAGCAGGGCATTGATTATTTGATATAGGTCCTCCTAAATGCTCTGGAATGTGGTGGTAACCATCAAAGTGTCTACAGATTTCTTTTAAAGGGACTATTAGGGTTTGGGTTGGGAGTTGTTTTATTTCTGCTAATCCTATACCAAAATAATCAGGACGTGGAAGTTTTATAGAATTAAAATCTCCAGTACACCACCATTCATAATATAAATCTTTTGTAATAATTTGGATACTATCAAAATTAGAACACTTAATACTTAAATGATCATTATATTTTTTATAAGTTAAGGGATCTATTGGGTTAGAATGACCCCCATACTTTGCGGTTCTAATATTTTCGGGCCAATGGGAGAATTGAAGGGAAGTTAAGGACTGCTTTCGTAAAGTATTTACTAAATCTTGTAAATAATTAGGTGAAGAATCAAAGAAAATATGATCATGGTTGCAATAAAACCAAATTAGTTCATCATTAAGATTCTCATAGGTTTTAATCCAATCTTGTTGATATTCATTTCTTTTCCAAGAAAGGTCTATCTTAAAGTTTTTAAATTCTTTTTTGATAAAATCTTCTAATTCTTGTTTTCTATCTTGATAAACAACATCTAATTCTATTTTGAGTATTACTTTACTCCATGGGTAAGCTACTGCTAAACTAGCTAAAGAATATTTAAATATGTCAAAATTAGTAAATGACTTTAAATTTTCTCTATATTTAGGAGATTGTGCCCAATTCCCATTAGCAAGTTGCCCATTTACTGAAGGAGGTGTTTCCGTTATAAATGTATTACAAAGTAAAATCATAAATTAATATCTTCAATTCCTTGATTTCTTTGAATATTTACAGCAAAGGCATAATCATTACCCCCATAGGGTTTTCTATCATTTATTAGATATCTTTTACCTCCTTTTATACCCATTAACAAATAATCATATATTATACCTACTTCTGTTAGTTGACGTTCAGTTTCTTTCCTCATACTTTCTCTTCTTCCAGTAGTGAGGATTATATTATGACCAGCTCTATCCCATTCTTCTAATTTGCTAATGGTACCGGGAAGAAGTTCCATCTTAAAATCAGGTTTAGTAGCTATAAATGGAGATTCGTGTTTTACAAGGGTTCCATCTATGTCACAAAATATAGTTATTGGTCTTGTTTCTTTCATTAGTAAGGAAATTTTAGTCCAGTATATAAAGCATACTGGTGTGAGGCTTGCATTGTTGCTAATTTATGACCCGTATCTGTAGTAGCTATGCAATTTATAAAAATATTGGATGAGTCTAATTGAATGTTTTCTACAGGGGTGCAATTATAAATAAGACTTGATTTAATAGTATTAAGTTTAGTCCAGTTACTTCTAGTAATAGGGGTAAATTCCATATTAAGAGCATTAGCAGCTGCTTTAACAGCAGCAGCATAGCCCCCATTACCTAATATAAAAAAATTATTCCAATCTTTATAAGATTTATTATTATAATAACTTAAATATTCTAAAGCTGCTAAGTAATCAGTGTTGTAGGCATGTAACCCTTTATCTGTGTTTATGACTGTATTTGCTGCTCCTATTTCTTTTACATAATCTTCTGCACTATCTACGTAATTTAATACTTCTTTTTTATAAGGCATTGTAATAGCAAAACCTTTTATATTTAAAGTTTTAACGGCTTCAACAGCTAAACTAATATTACTAACTGAAAAAGATTTATAGATTTTATTTAAACCATGATAATAGAAAGCAGAATTCATCATTTGGCAACCTGTGTTACCCGCATTTTTAGCAAATGAACAATATATTTCAGTATCCTTATTTACCCAACTCATTAAATATTTTTTCTTTTATTTTACTAGCACTTAAACCATATTTTTCATATAAATCTGATGGGGGGCCAGATTCAGGAAACACGTCATTTACTCCAATTCTATGTAATTTACCATGTATGCCTTCTTCGGCCATAACCTCCGCTACACTTGATCCTAAACCACCTATAATTGAATGATCCTCAACTGTAAAAATATTATTTTGAGCGTATTTCTTAATAATTTCTCTATCTAAGGGTTTGATAGTAGGCATATCAATAACTGTGATATTTATATCTTTTGTTGCTTCAAGGACATCAGGTAATACACACCCCGTGCTGAATATTACGTTATGGTTTTGTTGAGGGCCTGTTGATTCTTTATGGACTATACCTTTACCTAATTCAAAGTTAGTGTTATAAGCATAAAATTCTTTAACAGGTTGTCTACCTAATCTTAAATAATAAGGATTATTTAAATTATTATCACACAGCCATTTTACAATAGCCTTAGTTTGATTATATGTTGAAGGATTTAATACAGTCATACCAGGTAAAGATCTCATTAAACTTAAATCTTCTAACCCCATTTGGGTTACACCATCTTTACCAATAGCTAATCCACCATGAGTACCTACTATAACACAAGGAGCATTAGAATAGGCAATTGAACATCTAATAGTGTCATATTTGCCTGTTAAAAACGAAGCAAATGATGCTAAAAATACTTTATACCCATACTCAGATAAACCCGAGGCAACACCTATCATATTATTTTCAGCAATACCTACTTCATAAAACCTATCAGGATATGCTTCACCAAATTTACTTAATTTAGTAGCTTTTCCTAAGTCAGCGTTAACCCCTACTATATCAAGATTAGTTTTTCCTGATTCTACTAGTTGATCTCCAAATGCATCACGAGTTGCTTTCATAACCTAATTCTTTTAATGATTTAATATATTCTTCTTGATTGGGAGCTTTAGCATGCCATTCTGGTTGTTCCATAAATGGGATTCCTTTTCCTTTTACGGTGTTTGCAATTACACAAATAGGTTTATCACCTTTATGTAAATTTTCTAGTGATGAATGGATTTGATCTAAATTATGACCATCTATATTATAAACATCCCAACCAAATGATTCTACTTTTTTAGATAAATCACCCATATCTAATATATCTGTTACATAACCATCATTTTGGGATTTATTGCTATCTATAAAACATACTAAATTATTTAATTTATATTTAGGGGCTAACATAAAAGCCTCCCATATTTGTCCTTCTTGTATTTCACCATCTCCTAAAATACAAAATATATTATTAGATAAATTTTTAGTTTTGCAAGCTAGAGCATGTCCTATGCTAATGCTTAAACCTTGGCCTAATGCTCCTGTAGTAGCATGCATATAAGGAAGTCTAATCTTATCGGGGTGACCCTGTAAAGGGGAGTTAACTTCCCTAAAATTATCTAAAGTATCTATAACCCCTAATTCATATAAGGCAGCATACAAAATAGGTACAGCATGTCCCTTAGATAAAATAAGTTTATCTTTTAAAGGTTCTATTAGATTATAATTACTATATAAATAAGCAATTATTTCAGCTATAGAAAAACTTCCTCCAATATGGCCGGATTGTTTAGAATAGACCATATCTAAAACGTGTTTTCTTAAATTATTAGGATCAATTTTCATTTTCAACATATTGTTTTAATATTCCTACTGCAATGTGAGATACCTTTGATATGCAATCTTCATAATGGAAATTATTATTGTTTCCACCTGTTTGACCAGGGAATGTAGAAGGATTACTAACAATTCTTAATACTAAGTCAGCATATTCATCTGATTTTGTATTTAGGTTCCTAGTCATAACCACACAAATCATACCCATTTCTTTAGCTAATTTTAAGGCTTCTACTATATTTTTAGAATTGCCTGAACCCGACATAGCAAATAAAATGTCTCCCTTATTAGCCTGATATTTGAGTTGTTCAGCAAATATGTTTTCAAAACCAATATCATTAGTCATTCCCGTTATAGCAGCGGGTGAATCACATAAGCTTATTGCTTGAAATTTATTTCTAGTTCCTTTTCTTGATGATTTATCTTCAGATACAAAAGGATGCATATTTAAGTCTAGCACCAAATTTTGTACAGAAGCTACATTACCCCCATTTCCACAAGCGAATACTTTATTTTCACTTTTATAAGCTTTAATAATTAAATTTACAAAATCTAATATAGAAGAGTTTGAAATTGAATTAAAAGCATCATTTGATTCTTTTTTATAAAGTTTAACTAAGTCTTCCATTTTCTAATTTTTTTGTTAAAAGATATTTTCCTAATAAAAATAAAAATTTGCCATACTTTCCTTCGTGGAAATCTTCATATAAAGAGCAAATTCCTATATACTGTAATATACCAAGGAGTTCTACGTTATCCCAATTAAGTAGATTTTCTTCACAAAAAGTTTCAAAATGATCTAATAATAATTGTAAATTACTTTTAATACTATATTCTATATAAGCTTTATCTTCTGCTATTTCATATGAGTACCCTTTATTTAAAACTACTTGACCATTTATTACTAATGCATGATAAAGTTTTCCTAAATCATAATACAAGTCTCCTACTTCTAAGCTACTTCCAAAAGAATCTCTCCAATCTATAAGTTTAAACCCATTACTTCCATGAACAATGTTTTCAGGTTGGAAATCCCCATGAAATCTAGAGGGGATAGCTGTTTCATATATAGAATCCCAATTTACTTTATTAAGCAATTCTAAAATAGGAACAACTTTAATTCCATTTATAAATTTAATATTATCTAAATCACTATTAGCAAATTTTTTAATTCTACTATAAATTTTATCTTGGTATATGTTTTTACAATTAGATAAAAATTCCGTATCTTTATTAGATCTATTATTAGCAAATTTATCATTATAAAAACTTAAAATGTCTTTAAGGACATTATCATCCAATACGTTAGATAGCATTGTTCCCGGGACATGGTCGTAGGAATACATGTTGCTATTTAATTGTTTAACCCTAGGAGCGTATCCATTAAGGAATTTAGTTCTTTTTACTCTTTTAGTTACTTTTTTAGGGTCTGAAAAGTATTTTATTACTTTACCTTCGTCTATAAATAAAGATTCTTTGTTTTTTACGGCAACAATTTCATTAGGAAAATGTTTTCTAGTGTTATTATATGATTCATCATTTCCTGTATCAAACCAAGTAAAATCTATTAATCTAATTTTATCTAAACCATCAAATCCATGAACTACTTGATATTCATCTTTAATTATTTTATGGTTTTCTAAACTATCCCAAAAATCTCTATAATCATAAATACCAGCCGCGCCTATATAAGCTCTATTTCCAGTTCCATAATATAGTTTATCTAAATACTTAGAACCTTTAACTAAACAATAATTTAAAGAATCTTCTAAAGTTACACTAGAAACCCCTAACCAATTTTCTTCTAATTCTTCATAAACAAAAGATTCTTTTACTATAGTATCTGCAGAAGTAAAAATAAATGGGGTTTGTAAATGATCCTTACATTTTAATAAACTTAATCCTGGTCCTGATCCCTGTCCTTCATAATTTTTAACTTCTACAAAAGTAATGTCTCTTCTAGGAAAAACTTCTTTGACATAAGAAGTAACTTGATCGGATTGATACCCAACAGCAATTACTATTTCTACACTTTCAGGAACACTTTTAATAATGTGAGATATAACAGCTTTATTTTCTAAAGGTAATAAAGATTTATGTAAACTATCAACGGTAGTATTTCTAGTACCTTTTCCTGCTGCTAAAATACATAACTTATATTTCTCCTTTAGTGGTTTATCACATTCTTTACAAAATTTACCTAATGCTTTTTTATCTCCTACCCAATCAGTAACATATTCTACTATGTCTTCACAGTTAGAGCACTCAATAGGACTAGATGTAAAATTACTCGGCATGCTCACTTTTTATTTTTCCTGATTCTCTGTTAGTATCGTCTTGGTATCTTACTACATCATTAAGGTGAGGGGTAGACACTTCTAATGCAGTGTAGCTTTCTTTTGCTATTACTCTGTGTTTTCTACCTAAAGGTACCGTCCATCCCGAGCCTACTTTATAAATTTTAGATTCCATTTCCCCTTCATCATTTTCTAAAAGAACCTCAGCTTCTCCCTCAATTACATAGTTAGCTTCAATTTTGTAATCATGAGATTGTAAACTGCATCTATTACCTTTTTCCATATGGATAAGTTTAAATGCATAAAATTCATTTAATTCTAACCATAATTCATAACCCCAAGGTTTTTCAACTCGATAAGTACTAACCGATAGGTTATCTGGTTTTGCTTGGTCGATTGGGGTTTTATATTCTTTTAAAGCCTCTCTAATAAATTGGTCTTTGATGTGACTAAACATATTCATTTAATTTAATTTTATTGATTATTAACTTGTTTATTTATCCATTTGAATGTTATATCCATTCCTTCATGTAAGGGTTTTGTTGGGTCCCATCCCATTTTTTCTTTATAAAGTTTATTATCCGAGTTTCTACCTCTAACTCCTACAGGGCAAGGAAAACCATATTTAGATTTAAATTCGTCCCCTTGAATATTATTAATTGCAACTTCCTTACCTGAAATATCTATAGCCATTTGGGCTAATTGGTTAATAGTAACCATTTCTTCAGATCCAATATTAACAGGACCATAAAATTTTTCTTGCCTCATAAAACGAAGCACAGCTTCGATACATTCATCAATGTAAAGAAACGATCTTGTTTGTTGCCCATCACCCCATACTTCAATTTCAGAAGTAGCCTCAGCTGCTTTTCTACACATAGCAGCAGGTGCTTTTTCTTTACCACCTGTCCAAGTACCCATAGGTCCAAAAATATTATGAAAGCGAGCTACTCTAACATCAAGACTATAATTACGATTAAATGCTAAAAATAAACGTTCACTAAATAGTTTTTCCCATCCATATTCTGAATCGGGGCTTGCGGGGTATGCACTAGATTCTTCACAATTAGGGTTATCGGGGTCTAATTGATTATGTTCGGGGTACATACAAGCAGAAGAGCTATAAAATATACGTTTTACTCCTTTCTTAGATGCTTCATATACAACATTTAAATTAATTAATGCTGAGTTATGCATTACATTAGCATCATTTTCACCAGTAAAAATATATCCTGCTCCTCCCATATCTGCCGCTAATTGATATACTTCATCAAATGAATTAGGACAATCCTTTTCAGTAGATTGTGTAGGAGACCACATAGCATTACTTACTACACTAGGGTTTCTAAGATCACCACAAATATATTCATGACAAATTTCATCATGGTTCCAAAATTCATGTTGTTTTTTTATATCAACTATGCGAACCCAAAAACCTTCACTTTTAAGGCGTTTTGCAAGGTGGCCTCCTATAAAACCTCCTCCTCCTAATACTAAGGCTGTTTTTTTTATATCTCTTTTATTCATAATGTACTATAAAATTTATTTTGTTTTTCTTGACGGTCTATACTCTTAAGATGGTGGAGACAAAATTCACTATTAGCAGGTAAATAAGATTCAGTTTTATACCCAGTAAGAACTTCATGTACTTTATTTTTCCACTTAATTTTTTTCTTGTTTCTAAGAATACGACATTGATAATCTGGGAAGTTAACCCTTCCTTTATTATCAACATTCCATCTCCACTTATCAATATGTTCTTGAGTTAAACCATCTACTTTATTAATTCTAGGAACCCAAAATATATCTACTTCAGAATTATTATCAATAAACCAATCTACATGTTTCATAAGATATTCCTCGGGATACTCATCAGCATCAAGTTGAAAAATATAATCTCCTTTACAATTATTTTTTAGATTATTTTTAAATGCTGAAAAATTATTGTTTAAGGGAAATTCAATTAATTCATAAGATATATCAGTATTTTCTGTAAGCTCTTGAAGAACTTTATAAACTTCAGGGGTAGTATTACCCTGATCACACTGAACAACTATTTCGTCCTGTTCTCTTTTATGTTTAGCTAAGTATTCTAATAGATATTCTATTTCTTTATACTCATTACAAACGGGTATAGCATAACTTATTTTCATTACTTTTATTGTTTAAAGACCCCAATATAATCAAGAGCTTCCATAAAATCACGTTCTTTAAACTGCTTTAATGTAGAAGAATCCATTTTGTATTCATAATATTCTTCTTCTTTTCCAGGAATAGGATATTTTTTTCTATCTTTTTCGGGGATTGGCATAGCTTTTACAGCTGACCACTTCCATTCTTCGGGAGTTTTCCCATCGGCATACACCATACCTTGTTCAGGAGTGTTAATTGCTGAGGGCATCCAATGATAACCTTTATCGTCTATGAAAATTAAATCTTTATAAAGTTCAGGAAGGATTTCTAACTGTTCCTCTAAAAATTGACTTTCAGAAACCATTTGACTGTTAGTAGTAAAACCACACCCATAACACTGGTGGACTTCATAATCAGCTCCTAATTCTTGTTTATAACAAGCATCACTACCACAACGAGGGCATATAGTTAATTTATCCTTCGACATTTTCTAATTTTTTAATTTTAGGAAGTTCTATCTTTTTTATTTTAGGTAACTTTAATTTTACTAAAGATGGGAATTCAGGAACATAATTTTTTAAATAACCACCTAGTAAAATTTCCATTCCTTTTAAACTAAATTCTTTTTTTCCTTTATAAAACTGTTTAACTGATTTTTCTTTATATGTTTTATAATTTTCAAACATATCCCTTAAGTAATAACTAAATTCTACATTATTAGCTTTAAACCAACTACTTTCTTCAAGAAGCATATCTTTAGCTGAGGCACTAGGGTGAACATTAGTTAACTCCCCCGAAACTAGAGTAGTAAATTTTGGGGATAAAAAATCAAGGTGTCCTGACCAATTAGTAGTTATGATAGGTTTTTTAGTCATAGAAAATTCAAGTAAAGGTCTACCAAATCCTTCTCCTCTAGTTAAACTAACCATAGCTTTAACTTTTTTATGGTTATATAGTTCATTCATTTCTGTATCATTTAACTCTCCATGAAGTAAATAAATATTAGGCAATTTTACAGCTCCTTCAACTCGTTCCTTAACTTGTTGGATTTTATTTAACATCGTTTCTCTATCTAAATAAGAATTGCCTGCTCCACTACACTTTAAAATTAAAGCGGGGGTTTTCTTTTTATTTTTAAATGTATTAAGGAAAGCATATATCATTTCCCCTACATTTTTACGATCTTCCCCTATTTCACCCTGCATCCAATGTCCCACAAATAGAAAAGCAAAATCCTCCTCAGTTTGGTCTAAATTAAAGTTAGATTTTTTAGGAAAATAAGTTTCAAGATTTACCCCTTCAAATAAAACTTCTATAGGTTTTTCTATTTTAATTTCTCTTACAATTTGTTGAGTTTTTGGATCTTGTTGGTTAAATTTTGAATTTAAAAATACATTCTTAGAATGGTTTGAAGAAACAAAATTCACATCCATTTTATTCATACCATCTATCCATACAGGTGACACAAGGGTAGTTTCTATCCCTGCTGTAAATCCTATATTGTATTTACCTACAGGTTGGAATTCATTAGGAACAGTAACTTGAGCCCAAATTTCAGGTTGTTTTGGGAGATTTGGACCTGGAGGGAGTAAATGACTGTTTAAATACCCCCATTCTTCAGGGTGGTCATCAATAAACCCCCAAGGACAGTTCCCCCATCGTTGGGGTAGTATTTTAACATCATACGTGTCTAATTTTATTAAAGATTTGACTATATCTCTAGAACGAGCCCCATATCCTGAGTAGGTATCAATAGGGCAACTTATAATAAATAATGGTTTCATTAGTAAATTAAATTATGGGGTACATATTTCTTTTTGGGAGTTTCAAATTTTATAAACTCATATTTTTCTCTTGGGGTCCAGGTTTTAAAAAGTTTATCTATATTTTCTATAACTCTATAACCCTGTTTTTCTGCAGTAAAACCTGCCTCATCACCTAAACACCATTCTCTAGCTAGCATACCTCTTTTTTTCAACTCTTTAACTCCTAAATTATAAGCACTTAAAAGCTGTTGGGCAGCATCTTCTGCTTTACATCTATCATCCCAAATATAA
>TARA_R110002049_G_scaffold78122_5_pt1 | contig 10214 bp, 10 predicted proteins | sample TARA_R110002049 | Tara Oceans TARA_R110002049 (sample SAMEA4396941) | marine metagenome | biome: Polar Biome; feature: [SRF] surface water layer (ENVO:00010504); material: water (ENVO:00002006), including particulate matter (ENVO:01000060) such as... | depth 5 m
AGGCAAGTCGCGCGATACATTGTTGCGGCAAACCCCAGACGCGCGTGATTCCTATGATCTTTACGAACATGCCCCCGATGGCGAAGGATTCGCGGCGCTTTATGAGCGCTGTCGCAGCTTTCTCGACAGTCTGACCGGGCCTCATGTGCTGGTGACACATGGCATCACATCGCGCATGCTACGCCTTATTTTACTGGACCACGCGCCAAGCGTGCTGCGGGATATGCAAGGCGGGCAGGGGGTGGTGTTTCGGCTTGAGGATGGTCAGCAAAAAAGGCTGACATTATAGGCTTGAAGCCCGCCCCCACCTTGCGCTATGAGGTCCAAGTCGGGTCGTTAGCTCAGTTGGTAGAGCGCTTCGTTTACACCGAAGATGTCGGGAGTTCGAGCCTCTCACGACCCACCATTTATATGAGCAATTAAAGTGCTTTAGGGGCGGCGAGACGATAGTTGTTTGTTTTCGTTTCCCATTTATGTATGAGGCGTTTCCCATTTTCTGCATTCGCGGCTGTCTGTTTTCCGCGAATACATACCTGGGTCGAGGTTGCGTCTACGGTCGAGCCGCCCGCCTGAGGGAGATGTTGAGGGTTTTTTGCCCTGCAGCGCTCTAAGATTTGAAGTCGAGAATGTTATTTTTACAATAAGCCAAATTGTCCCATTAAATTTGCGAAGTAAGTTTTCGATGCTTCGAGTGAGGGCGTGCGCTGGTTTGGCCTAAGCGTCTTTCCATGGGATAGCCTAGTTTGGCGGTAAGGAAGCGTCCGACCGCTACCGGAAATATGCTAAGGTATTGATCTAGAAAGTGAATTTATCCAAAGTGCCGAAATCCCCGTTTAATGCAATTTCTGTTAATGGAATATTTCCGTTTTTGTCTCAAGAAGTGTAGAGTAAACCAAAACAGAGTTTTAAACATGGCCCGCAGTGATCTTCTTTTATCCCTTGTTAGCGCCGGAGTGTCAGGCGACCAAAAAAAGCTGCGTTCAGCAACTGAAGCGTTGATTGCTGAGGAACGGGCGAAAAACCATAATATTCTTGCGGACCGGATAGAGCGAACGCTTTCTAGTGTTCCGGTAACCGCGCCGGCTTTGATGACTTCAAGGAAGCCGGCCGGGGACGACAAAGAGGCAATCTTAGAGGTTGAGGCTAGGGTCCAACTGAATGAACTCATGCTTCCCCTTCCTGTGCGTGAAAATGGCCGTCAGTTGATAGAAGAGCATATGCGGGCTGACGTGCTTCGTGCGCATGGGTTCGAGCCTAGGCACAGGGTTCTGCTTTCAGGACCGCCGGGTAACGGAAAGACATCATTTGCCGAAGCCATAGCGGAAGCGCTGGGGCTTCCTTTCTTCGTCGTTCGGTATGATGCATTGATCGGGAGTTACCTTGGGGAGACAAATGCGCGGCTGCGGAAATTATTCGACTATGTTCGCACACGCCCATGTGTTCTATTCTTTGATGAATTTGATGCTATTGGAAAAGAGCGAGGGGACAATCATGAAACTGGCGAAATAAAGCGCGTTGTCTCATTTTTGTTAATGCAGCTCGATCAACTTCCTAGCTACGTCGTTACTATTGCGGCGACCAATCACGCTGAATTGTTAGATAAGGCAGTTTGGCGAAGGTTTCAAATTCGGTCAGAATTTCCGGCACCAAGTTCAAGCCAAACGATCGCATTTTTGGAGCGAATTGTAGATTTGTGGCCGGACCGTCCCAAATTACGCATCGCGACGTTAGCGATGAAACTGAGAGATTCTAGTTTTTCAGAAATACTTGATTTCTGTCAAAACGTTCGCCGGCGACAAATACTCGGATTAGGTGAGACCTCGGTCGACACGGCCCTTAAGGTTGAGCTAGAACTTTGGGATAGTAGAGTAAGACCAAAGGTAATTGATGCCAACGAATTTGGACATGCCGCTCCTGAGGCTAAAGCCAGGACCCGTGCGAAAAAAGCAACCCGGTAAATCACAGTATGTGCCTGCACCAGAAGCATTTGGCGTAGATACGCAAGTTCGGCGGATCGGCCCGAAGTTCGACCGATTGGCGGCTCTTATGGATGCCTCAAGCGGTGGTTTAGAACTTCGACCAGATCCCACTGCGCTCGCTCCAGAAAGATTGCTAGTTTTCGAAGTTCGCGGGTCTGTCCTTAGCTTCGCTAACGCTATTCGCAAGGTACCGGGGCTAGAACTGATCGACGAAGAGGCTTTCCCTGAAGACAATGACGATAAGAACCCAGCGGCTTATCTGCTTGTCCCAAACGATGCTGCTTTAAGGCAGGTTCTTAGTCTATGGCGCCGTTGGGTTGGCGGTCAAAGCATGGCGACCGGCTTTACTCCATGGCGGGAGGTTTTCAGTTTACTTAGAGATATCAGAACTTGGGGGCCGCAAGATCGGATATCCGAATCAGAACGAGATATTCTTGATGATGAAATTCAAGGCCGCGATGACACTTATCTAGTTCCAGTCGAGATTGAGCTCGTCTTTCGCCGCAATGGTGATTGGCCCGAGGCGTCAGTTTCGCAATCGATTATTGATGTCGGAGGCAGGGTCGTTTCTCGAGCGCGTATAGATGAGATTGCCTATCATGCGATTTTAGCAGAATTACCAGTCCAAGCTATTCGCGCGATCATTGAGTTGAGACAGGAAAGCATCGGTGGTCTTGACCCGATTCAGCATATTCGCCCCCAAAGTCTAGCCACCGGACTGGGAATATCTGAAGTTGAGGCAGCAATCAGACAAAATTCAGACGGCGAATTTGGAGAGCCAATATTGGCTCTAATTGACGGAGTCCCGGTGCAGCGACACCCGTGGCTAGCGCAGCATATCATTGTCGATGATGTATTTGATCTGGAGCCAAGTACGCCAGTGGATGGCCGTTCACATGGCACCGCGATGGCGTCATTGATTGTGCATGGTGATCATAATAATAGCGAGGCGCCAATTCGTCGAAAAGTAATTGCTGTGCCCGTCCTTGGGAAAGACGACCAATTTCCTCCAAATCAATTAGTTGTGGATCTACTTTATCGGGCCATTTTATCTTTAAGGAATGGTCCTGAGGCGACTGGACGTTTCGTTACAATTGTAAATATTTCATTAGGAAATAGGCGGCGACAATTTCATGGTCAGCTCTCACCTTGGGCGCGCTTGCTAGATCGCCTCGCATACCGGCTAGGAATTTTGTTTCTGGTAAGTGCGGGGAATATTACTGATGAGTTTTCGTTAATTGGGTTTAGCACGAGAACAGAATTTGAAGATGCAAAAGAGCTTGAGCGCTCCGCAGCAACCATAAAATCAGTCGATGCTCTGAAAGCGGAACGGAGGCTCCTCTCACCAGGGGAAACAGTCAATGGCATAACAATAGGATCTCGAAATTTCGATTGGGTGCCGCTTGCGGACCGGGGCTCTGCATCTGTTAATATTGAGCCGTATGCAGGATTGACCTTAGCAAATCCATCAAGTGCAATGGGTCCTGGGTTTGCAAAGTCCGTGAAGCCAGACTTGCTATACCCTGGCTCTCGTGAATTGTTGAACGTAGTTGGTTCTGGTGGAGGTACACTGCAGCTAAAGCCTCCCCAACGCGCAATTCGAGCTTCCGGGCTAAAAGTTGCTGTACCTCCTAGGGGTGGCCTTGAGGCCGCATTAGGTTTCACAAATGGGACGAGCGCAGCAGCGGCGCTTGCATCGAGAACCGCACATAGAATCCATGATGCTTTAGAATATGAATACGGCCAAGAGTTTTTGGAGCTATCAAGTTTGCAGCGCGCAACCCTATTAAAGGCACTATTGGTACACCCCGCAGCTTGGGATGAGGAGTCCGCAGCACTAATTAGGCAGACAGTTGGTCCTTCAGATGGGCGGCAACATGTAAAACAAAAAGACAATATCCGACGTTTCCTTGGCTATGGCTCATATGATTTGGATGATGCTGTCTCTTGCGCCACTGACAGGGCAACTTTCTGGGCGATTGGCGAAGTCGGTCCCGATCAGGTTGTGCCGCTTCCGGTGCCAATTCCTTCTGCTTTTGGAGGAAAAGCTCTGCATCATTCAGTATCTGCAACTCTTGCGTGGATGACGCCAGTTAATTCGGGACGTCAAGCCTATCGTGCAGTTCGCCTCAAGTTGACGGAGCCTACCTGGCTTGGATCGCTTGCGGTAGGTAATTGCTCTGATCAACCAGACCAAAACCAAATGAATCGTGGGACGATTGCTTCGCGGAGGTGGTCTGGTGATAATGCCGCTGTAGTTGGTGATAGCGATACAGTGGATTTTGAAGTTTCACGATTGCCCGATACTGGATCGGAAGCTTTCGGGCCAATAACGTTTTCATTGGTTGTTACAATATCAATGCCGACCGTAAACGAGATCTATCAACAAGTTAAAGAGCGAGTCAGACCTGTATTGAGACAGCGTATCTAGTTGGATAAATGAGACATCTGATTTCCCATCTACCTTCGGGAGTGCTTCTCCGCATAATTGGGTTCATTTTTTAATTGATCCACAGGAACCTAGACAGATCGGTCTAACGGACCTTTTAGATTGAATATTTTGCCACGTAATAGCGCTTTGGAAATGAATTGATGTTGATTGCTTGCGATGAAGCTGGGTTTACCGGACCGGACCTACTGGCAAAGAATCAGCGCTATTTTGCGTTTGCTTCAGTAAATATCTCCGATGCTGAAGCATGGTCGCTAATCGAGACAGCACGCAACGCGCACCCTGTGCAGATGCCTGAGTTAAAAGCGTCAAAACTTATGGCAAGTAATCAAGGTCGGAGACTGATAACTCACTTAGTACAAAGTCTTTCTGGGCGCTTTGCGGTAAACGCACACGACAAATTATTGGCACTTTGTGGGTGGGTTTTTGAATATGTTTTCGAACCAGTTTTTCAAGTTGACCCAAGTATATTTTATGAGAAGGAATTCCACAAGTTCATAGCAATGTACTGCTACCTTTGGTTCCGGAGTGATAGCCCTGAGGTAAAGAGCACGCTCGCAGAGTTTCAAGCTATGATGCGATCAAAAGACTTAACTAAGGCGCCTTCATTGTTCGCAAGTACGATCAGTACTGTGGCAATGCGACCCCATCCATTCGACCTCATCCGCAGATTTGCGACGGTTCATCGCACAACCATTGCCAAAGAGGTCCGTGAGGTGCAGCGTCATACACTTGATAACGGGACTTGGACTCTGGATTTGTCGGCTTCATCACTTTGGAGCCACCTAAATTACTGGGGGCAATACAAGGAGCCACTTGCTGTCGTTTGTGATGAGAGCAAGCCATTAAGGGCTTTTGCGGCGGAACTTAACGGCGATGCCATGGACGCTGCTATGGCAAGAGCTAGAATGACGAACCCTGATGAACCACTCGGCTGGGAGGTGTCTGAGCCCATCAGATTTGTTGATTCGCGTGCGCACCCTTCAGTGCAACTTGCTGACATTCTCGCAAGTACAGTCGTGTATTGCCACACCAATGGAGTGCCGGATGGATTTGAGAGCACCGCTTACGTCCTAGATAGCGGCATGCTAAGAGACTCGATATTTCCAGACCTAGAGCGTGTTCAGTTGGCAAATGAATCCGTGAAAGTGCACTATGCTGTCTTGCATGAGATAGTCGTGAGAGCTGAAAATGGCGAAATGAACATTTCGGCTGAGTATTGCTTTCAATTAATCGAACACGCCATTGCTACGGGAGAACTTGCTTTGTAGTAGATCTTGTTCGCTTCTTTCCTCACTGTCCAGTAAGCGCTAGGAGCAGACATTCCTACGTCCACGCAATATTTATTGTATAACGTTTAAAACAGCCGTCCGCTGCAAAACTGCTGAGGTTCAATTTGTACCGGTACCAAGATTACTACTGAATGATTTTGTTGGAGATGCGGCGCGGTGACAACTACTTCCCAAAGTTTGGCAAGAGCATGATGGTTTCGGCGTTAGTATGCTCCTGAACCGCGCGCCGCGCATAGTGCTCTGCCATCCGATCTGACAGGTGCCCAAGCATTGATTTTACGCGCTCGATGCCACCGAAAATCACTTCGCTCTTCGCTACGGCATTTCCAATCAGTGTGGCATTAGTGGTGCGGAACCCGTGAAACGTTAGCCGGGGTTCCACCTCATGCAGTTCAAGACGCTCTAGCTCCTTTGCCCAAGAAGCGCCAAATCCGGACGCCCACGGCTTTCCGCGCGATGTCTTGAGGATAGGTTCATTCGGATCAATGCGGCCGGCTGCGCGCATCTCCTCCTCATGCACGTCTACCATGGCGAGTACCATCGGATGCAGAGGGATGGGGGTTGGGTTGCCAGTCTTGCCTTGCTTCACGTACCAGACACCATCGGTGATCTGAGAGGGGCGCAGCTGGCGCAAGCAGTCGTTACGTCGCTGTCCGGTGTAGATGGCCGCAACTGCCGCCTTCACGATGTGTGGTCTACCTTCAGTAAACAGCTTCTCGATCGCCCAAGCCGGCCACGGCTCATAGCCGCTGTCGGAATGCACGCGCTCGATGCGCTCGCATGGGTTGATGTCACAGAAACCGCGGCGCCGGGCCCAGCCGAAAACAGCTGACATGTCATCCATCCTACGGTTTGCTGTCGCCGGCCGAGATGCGAGTTTGTCATATAGGGCCTGCATGTGCAGCGGGCGGATATCCTGGGGCAAGAAGCCGTTGAACGTGGTTTGCAGCAGGGTGCAGGCTAGGTCGCGCAGTGCGCGGCTATCCTTGCTGAGATTGAGATACTTAGGGTGCAGCTTGTGCTGTTCGATCAATGTCTCGAATCCGAGATCATCGACGGGGTTTAAATCAAGGGGCGGGTTGCCGAAACATTCGATGTGGGCGAGGCGGTAAGCTGTGCGATAGCCGTCATCGAACGGGTGGGGCAGGGACTTCCGAAACTCGGTCTTGTCGGCGCGCACTACGCGGAAATAGTAGTAGAGGCGTCCGCGCGCCTTCTTGGGCTGGACGTACTTATCTAAGGCGATGTCAGCTGGCATGGATGGCGCGCAAAATGGGGTCCTGCGGCTCCTGTTCCTTCTCTGCCAGACCGTCCATCATCTCTTGCACCTCAGACCATTTCCACCGCACCAGTGTGCCGCGCTTCTTAGGTTGCGGCAAGAGGCCTCGATTTGTATAGCTTTCAATAGTCGAAACCGAACAGTCCAGGTGGGCGGCAAGCGTCTTTACGCTGCAGTATTCAGGCGGTTTGCTCATTCTCTTCCCCCTGTGCTCCATGTAAAGCCCTCAATGCAGCCGGTGATATCGCCTCCATCCAGCGCTCGCATTTCTCCCATGCCGCTTCTGCCGCAAAGCTGTCGTGCTTCCGAATGGCTGAGCGCAGCTCGTCAAAGTCGCGACGGATCGTGGCGTATTTGACTTTGCCGAAGCGGGGCTGAGTCATTGATTGCCTCCGTTCGCTTTCACCGCCGTGAACGGCCAGTCCCTGTCTTCTGATAGCGCCCGATCGCGCAGGGCTCGCGCCTGAGCACGGGTACCAACCCATGCATAATCAGTGCCCCGGGTCCGGCCGGAACCGGACAGATGAAGGTATTCACCTGTGTGCGGGTCCCTGAAGCGCACGCGGTTCTTTGGAACGCCTTCGTAGTTCGATTTCAGTTTGGGGCTGCCTATGGTGACCTGCGTCATGCGAAGGCCCTCCACAACAGGCCGGTAAGGGCTGCGGAAGTCAGCGCTCCCGTCAAAGCAGGGGTGGCAAGGTGGAACGCACTATCAATCAGGGCCATTACAGACCTTCCTTCATGACGTCCGGAAGCCAACTGTCGATCGCAGCAACCTCGACACGGCTTAGGCCGAGCGCTTCTTGCGTGCTGGTATCGTTAAAAAGCTCTTCTAACTCTTTGCGTTTTTCGCCCACCTTTAGCTTTGCGAACCGCTGCATCTGCTCTTCGCGCTCTTCGGTCATCACCAGCTCGCGCCAGATACTATCGAGTGTCTCTGAGCGGCAGGCGTTGAACAGGCTCTCTGCTGTTGGCGTCCAGATGCTGCGCGGGTTGACGTCTAGCCGTCGCATCAGGGCGCGGTTGGCAACGCTGGCAAAAGGCGCATTCATCGTCCGGGCTAGCAGAGTTGTCAGCACCTGGTTGCGGTGCTTTTTGCCTTTTGCGATGAAGGCATCGAAGGCCGCATCGAAATCTTCGCGCGGGTCGGCGGCTTGAGCGTCGTCTTCGCCGGTTACTCGTTTGTCGACGGTGAGGCTGTTAGCGACTTTGGGCAGGCTCAGCTGCTCTTCGGCGCGGATGTTGAAAGGGCCAGCGAAGCTTGGCATCTCGGTCCAGAGCTGGAAGGCCAGCAGATCAAGCGCCAGTTCTGACTGGGCGATCATTCGCGTTTGCAGTGCCAGCCGTTCAATGTGTCGTAGGTCCTCAATCACGGCTTGGGTTATCGGCGGCTTTGGGGCGATCTTCTCAACCTCATTGCCCTGAGTGCCGGGGCTCGTTCCATCGCGCGGTTGGGCGGGAAGATAAGCAGGGCTGATCTCCAAGTTGCCGTCCCGATCCACCAGTACGAAAATGGTGGCGGCCTCCCGCTCTTCGTCCTTGTAGTCGCCAAGCAACCGCTCTTCGAGCGCGTCGAACTCTGCTTTCTCAGCGTCGGTGAAGGTTTGCGTCTCACCCAGCTCGCAAAGCTCTGCATGTCGGATGGCATCGGCTTCAGGGAGGTCCACAGGTTGCCGGTATATCCGCGTCATGCCTTCGGTGTGCTGGTAACCAACCCACGATTCGAAAACAGGAACGACCCGTGCGAAACCATCGCTTGCCTGTAGGTCCTCTGCCGCCTTGATTAGCTTTGTCTCGAACAGCTGGTGGACTAGTTCCGCGTTGTGCAGTCGAGATTGATCGCTGAACAGATCCTCGTCCAGTGTGCCGCCCTCTGCCCGGTAGAGGTCCAGACCGATAAACTGCACGCGGCGTTCTGATGATGGCACGTTACCTTCCATCAGCTGTTGACGGAGCCGGTCCGCGGAATAGCGATACTCTGTCGCCAGTTTCAAGGCTTCTGCCTCGCGCTCGGCGCCACCGGTCACGGTCAACACCTGGGCGACATCGAGGGTGATGTTTCCTGAGCGCAGGGCGTTCAGTGTGGAAGGCGAAAGACCAGCCAGTTTTAGGCGGCGCTGGACGTGCGCCCGGGTCTGGCCGAAAGCTGCGGCGATCTGATCTGCATTGCTGCCATGATCGGCCATGGCGGCATAGGCGCGGATTTCCTCGGCTGGGTGCAATGGGCGCTGCGTCGCGCCTTCGCAGCCTGCCCAGCTGCGGGCCAGTGCTGGATCAGTAGTCACATGCACCGGTATCGCTTCAAAATCGATATCGGCGCTGTCCGCGAAATCGCTTCCCTGGGAGCGCAAATGCTCGAGGGCGCGCAGTCGCCGGCCGCCCGCAACAATGCTTAGTTTCCCGTCCTCGTCCAGCGCGTTGAGGTTCTGCATCAGGCCGTTGATCGCCAGCGATTTTGCGAGCGCAGCGATGTCCTCGGGATCGTGAACCTGACGCGGGTTTAATATATGCAGCGAGAGTTCATCGAGTGGCACGGTGCGTGTGGTCGACATGGGAGATTGGTCGGTCATTGTGTTTCTCCAGCTGTGTTGCGGTTGAGGCCGAGAAGTTTTCGTGGATCGTACTGCATGGAATTCCGGCCGCTTTGATATCCGGCCTCCACGGCCTGAAGCTGCTTTTGGATGATGTATTCTAGGAGCTGCACAGCGATGCCCGGGGTGGCAGCAAAGCGCTTGGGGATGTCGAATTCAGCCCCAGCGAGTTCGGCGTCTAGGACGCGCCAGTTCGGCCCGTCATTTTGAATGTGGTAGTAACGATCATCGAGGCGCACTGGCGCGAGATCAGACATGGCAGGCCTCTTGAGTTAGTCGGAGATCTCTTTTGGTTCGCTCTGCGCGGTGATAGCTGCCGCGATACCGGAAAAACCGGTGCCCGCGCCTGGATCTGCATTCGCGTCCGGGAGACTGGGTTGCGCATTTTTTATCAGGAGTTCGACTAAGTGGCGCGGCGTGAAGCTGGGGCTATTCATGCATCCCTCTTTCGCATTCCATTTCATGGTACGATCCAATTCGTTCAGCAGGCACCGCAGTGAAGCGCGAGGTGAGGCGTGATCTGGATTTGTGCGATCGCGGTGCTTGCGGCAGTGGCAATGCCAGCGAGTAAGGCGGTAAGCTGTAGATTTCCACGCAGAAGTGAGCCGGGTTTTCCATCGAGAA
>TARA_R110002049_G_scaffold68422_10_pt1 | contig 10213 bp, 10 predicted proteins | sample TARA_R110002049 | Tara Oceans TARA_R110002049 (sample SAMEA4396941) | marine metagenome | biome: Polar Biome; feature: [SRF] surface water layer (ENVO:00010504); material: water (ENVO:00002006), including particulate matter (ENVO:01000060) such as... | depth 5 m
AACCATTCGTCCTCTGAAGGATGGGGTAATTGCGGATTTTGATGCTTCTGAAAAGATGATCAATATGTTCATTAAGAACATCCCCGCCTTAAAGAAGAAGTGGTTTCCTCCAGCTTTAAGAATGGTTATCTGTATCCCTTCAGGTATTACCGAAGTGGAAATGCGCGCTGTGAAGGAGTCGGCCGAACGAGTAAACGGAAAAGAGGTCTATCTTATCCACGAACCAATGGCCGCAGCTATTGGTATTGGTTTGGATATAATGCAGCCCAAAGGAAATATGATCGTTGATATAGGGGGTGGAACCACCGAAATTGCCGTAATAGCCTTGGGTGGAATTGTCTGCGATAAATCGGTTAAGATTGCAGGTGACGTATTTACCAACGATATTATCTATTACATGCGTACACAACACAACCTCTATGTTGGGGAGAGTACTGCTGAGAATATAAAAATTACGATTGGTTCTGCCACGGAAGATCTTCAGACCCCCCCGGACGAAATGTCCGTTCAAGGTAGAGACCTTTTAACTGGAAAACCAAAACAAGTTTCCATTTCCTACCGGGAAATAGCCAAGGCCCTTGACAAATCCATTTTGAGGGTAGAGGATGCGGTAATGGAAACCCTATCCCAAACACCTCCAGAACTGGCAGCGGACATCTATAATACAGGTATCTATTTAGCCGGTGGTGGTTCTATGCTTAGGGGACTTGACAGACGTTTGTCCCAAAAAACAGATCTACCCGTATATATTGCGGAAGATCCATTAAGGGCGGTTGTAAGAGGTACCGGTATTGCTTTGAAAAACTTGGAGCGGTACAAGAGTATTTTAATTAAATAGTTTATTTAACACCTTGCACCCAGAATTACCTTTTAACATGGTAACAATTAGCAAATAGGCATTAATTCCTTAATTGGCCAATGGTCCATTAAGGAATTACAATACAATTTAAGTGAATGCAGCAGATTATCAACTTTATATTAAGATATAAAAACTTTTTGCTATATCTTTTCTTGTTGACCATATCCTTAGCGCTTACAGTACAATCCCATTCCTATCACCGTTCCAAATATTTTAATTCCTCCAACTGGATCACGGGAAATATCTATAAAACCACCAGTAATGTAACTACCTATTTTGGATTGGGAGAGGAAAACAAAAAATTGGTAGAGGAGAATAAGCGTTTGCACACCCTTCTTTTTAATCAAAAAAAGGAAGATTCCATGCAATTGGATACTGCCAATCTTAAATATAACGTCATTGCCTCGCAAGTAATAAAGAATAGCTACGGCCTTCCCCGCAATTATATTACGATCAGCAAAGGGAGTTCCAATGGGATCAAGCAGGACATGGGGGTAATTACAGCCAATGGCATCCTTGGAATAGTAGAGAACACCTCCAAAAATTTTGCAACCGTACAAAGCATCCTAAATACTAAATCCCGGATCAATGCCAAAATTAAAAATACCAACCATTACGGTTCATTGGTTTGGGACACAAAAGACTTTAATACGGTGCAACTGACGGACATTGAACGGTTGGTGCCACTTAAGATCGGGGACACCATAGTTACAGGTGCAAGTTCCAGTATCTTTCCAGAAAATATTCCAATAGGCATTATCAAGAAATTTGATTTGAACAACTCACAAAGCTCCTATAGTATAGATATCAAGCTTTTTAACAATATGGCCGCAGTTAAAAGCATTTATGTATTGGACAATGTGCAACGGGAAGAAATAATAGAATTAGAAGCCAAGACCAATAATGATTCGCAATAGCTACTTTATTAATGTTATTAGATTTGTACTTTTAATTTTGGTGCAGGTTTTAGTTTTTAATAAGCTCAATTTCTTTGGATATATCAACCCAATGGTGTATATTCTATTCCTATATTGGTATCCAATAAAGGAAAGAAGGCAACTGTTTCTACTTTTATGTTTTTTACTCGGCTTTATGGTTGATCTGTTTTCGGATACCCTTGCCATACACGCAGCCGCCACTGTTACTATTGGTTATTTAAGGCCGACCATAATGCGCTTTTGTTTTGGAGTTAATTATGAATTTCAAAATTTCAAACTAACCAACACCACTAGAGCACAACAAATTACATTTTTAGCGTTATTAATAATAATACACCATTTAGTTTTCTTCACCTTAGAAATTTTCAGTTTAGCAAATACACTGTTAATTTTGAAGAAAGTTTTATCTATCAGTACAGCTTCTTTAATTTTGTGCTTACTGTTAAGTTCACTTTTTAGTGTTAAAAAAGAATGAGAAAGTTTCTATTATCCTCTATTATATTATTGATTGGAATAACTTTTATCGGTAGATTATCCTATCTCCAGATTTTTAGTTATTCCCCAAATCAAATATTGGAGGATCCCGCTGTAAAAGCGGTTTATGACTATCCGGAAAGAGGCTATATTTATGATAGAAATGGAGAACTTTTAGTAGCCAACCAGCCGGCATATGACGTTATGGTAATTCCAAGGGAAGTAAAACCATTGGATACCCTGGAATTTTGCACCCTTCTTGGAATTGATAAAGAAAGGCTCATATCCCAGTTGAAGAAAGCTAGGGTTTATTCCCCACGACTTCCTTCAGTACTAGTTCCGCAACTATCGAAAGAGGATTACGGAAGGCTTCAAGAAAAAATGAGAAGGTTTGAAGGCTTCTATATTCAAAAAAGATCTTTGCGATATTATGACACTAACAGTGGTGCCAATGTATTGGGATACATTAGCGAGGTAAACGAATGGGACTTGGAAAGAAATCCGTCCTATGCTGCCGGGGAATTAAAGGGAACTACAGGTATTGAAAAGGAATACGAATCTATCCTTAGGGGGCGTAAAGGCGTAAAATACATCCAGAAAGACCGATTTAATAGGGATATTGGACCCTATAAGAGTGGCAACTTGGATACCATACCCGAGCAGGGAAAACAAATATCCGTCACAATAGATAAGATACTTCAAGAATATGGTGAAAAACTGATGATTGGGAAACATGGCGGGGTGGTAGCCATAGAACCGTCATCTGGTGAAATCCTAGCCTTAATTTCCGGCCCAACTTATGACCCCGCACTTTTGGTAGGTAGGGAAAGATCTATGAACTATAGTAAATTACACTATGACACTATATCAAAACCCACATTTGACCGTTCCCTATTGGCCTCACAATCCCCTGGATCCCCTTTTAAGACTCTCAATGCCCTCGTAGCACTTCAAGAAGGAGCAATTACACCAGAAACAACGTTTCATTGCTATAATGGCTTCTACGTTGGCAAACGAAAAAGAGGGTGTCATTGCGGTGGTGGAACTAGAAATTTGAACTCCGGAATATACCTTTCCTGTAATGCCTATTTTGCAGGGGCCTTCCGCAAAATTTATGATCAGTTCCCTACTTCTGGAGAAGGTCAGGATGTGTGGGAAAAGCATATGAAAAGTTTTGGCTTGGGTACCTTTTTAGGGTATGACCTACCTACTGGAAGACCCGGAAGAATCCCAAACAAGGAATACTACGACCGTGTCTATAAAGGAGTAAATAGATGGTCCTCTTCCACCATTATATCAAATTCTATTGGACAAGGCGAGGTGGAGGTTACTCCCATACAATTGGCCAACATGACCGCCGCCATAGCCAACAGAGGACATTATTTTACGCCACATGTACTAAAAAAAATAGGGGGAGAGGCTATCAGCATCCCTGAGTTCACCCAGGCCAAACACACCACTATTGACAAAAAACATTTTGAACCAGTTGTCCGTGGAATGGCAGAAGTTTATAAAAAGGGAACAGCAAGTCGCCTTCAGATCGAAGGTATCGAGATTGCTGGCAAAACTGGAACAGTTGAGAATTTTACAAGAATCAACGGAGTACGCACCCAACTTACGGACAACTCCGTTTTTGTTGCCTTTGCCCCTGTAGACAATCCAAAGATCGCCATTGCCGTATACATAGAAAATGGATACTTTGGATCCCGTTATGCCGGTCACATTGCCTCCCTGATGATCGAAAAATACCTAAAAGGCGAAATTACCCGTGTAGACTTGGAAAAGAGAATGCTGGATAAAACTTTGGAGGATGAATATGCAAAACCTTATACTGGACAACCCTTTAAAATAAATGAGCGTGTCTGGTAAAAGCGTCCTTAAACGCTTAGACTGGTTTAGCGTTCTAATATACATTTCTTTAGTTTTTATAGGTTGGCTAAACATCTATTCGAGCACCTTCACCGAAGACAACCCTTCTATCTTCAATTTTGCTTCCTTACATGGAAAGCAGTTGTTTTTTATAGGCACTAGTGCGGTCGCAATAATTATTATCCTTGCCTTGGAGGCCAACTTTTACGAAAGATTTTCAAGTCTTTTTTACATTGTATCCCTGATACTATTGTTAGGCCTATTTGTCTTCGGAAAAACTATTGCCGGAGCCACCTCATGGTACGATCTTGGTTTTTTTAACCTTCAGCCCTCGGAATTTGCCAAAGTTGCCACCGCCCTGGCATTGGCCAAATATTTGAGTGATATTCAGACCGACATAAAACGCCAGAAAGACCAATTAGTTTCAATATTGATTATTTTGATCCCCGCTTTCTTAATCATTCCACAGCCAGATCCTGGAAGCGCACTGGTATTCTTTGCCTTGATCTTTGTAATATTCAGGGAAGGCCTTCCTCTTTATTATCTTAGTATAGGTGTTATGGTAATACTTATATTTATTTTCACCCTAATGTTCGGCACTATCTGGGTAGCCATTATTCTTGGGCTATTATTAGCACTGTTCCTGCTTTTGAAAAAACCGTCATTCAAAGTGCCAATAATTCCAGTTACCCTTATTTATGTAGCGATCGTTCTATTCTCCCTATCGGTTAATTTCGTTTTTAACTCTGTTTTTGAACAGCGACATAGAGACCGCTTCAGTCTTTGGCTCCGATTGGAAAAAGACCCTAAAAAATTGGAGGAAATCCGAAAAACTATAGGATATAATACGTATCAATCTGAAAAAGCCATTGAATCAGGGGGTAAATATGGCAAGGGGTTCCTGGAGGGCACACGTACCAAAGGGGATTTTGTACCCGAACAACATACAGATTACATATTTAGCACCGTAGGGGAAGAATGGGGATTTATTGGTACCGCAACTGTTGTTATTCTCTTTACTCTATTGTTTTTAAGACTGGTGCATTTGGCTGAGCGACAGAAAAATGACTTCAGTCGTATGTATGGCTATGGGGTGATCTCTATTTTATTAGTACACTATTTCATAAATATAGGCATGGTTACCGGTGTTTTACCCACCATAGGAATACCACTGCCCTTCTTTAGTTATGGTGGTTCCGGCCTACTGTTTTTCACAGCCTTATTGTTTATTTTTCTTAAACTGGATGCGAATAGACTAAATGAATTGACCTAAAATTTCCAACCGCTGGTATTTATGTCGGCCTCCAAAATATCCTCTTGATCATCAGGTAAATTTGGAAAGAAGTTGATTCCTGTCATTTTTTCCAGCTTATCTACCGAAACTACAAACTTATCCAAGCTCCCAATATTTTCCCTGTGAGGCAAAAGGAATGCGATAATCCTCAGGTTCTTGCCCTTTCCTTTGGCAATAATTTTATAATAAAACTTTGGAACCGCCACATCCTCCTCCCCTATGCTTGGCAAACCTTCCTCCAAAACTCCGGCAGTAACAACAAATAATGGTCCGTCCTTTTTGGCCCAATACCGAACCTGCTGTTCCAGCCTATTCCAAATTCCTGCGTTAAAATCCTTATCCTGTGGGCTGATATTGCTCGTATAAAAGGTTTCATTGTATGCATTTTCGGAAAATCTACGGTCACCGGCAGGACATAAATGACCCCTATCATAACCAGATCCTTTAAAATTTCTCCAGTCGGCAGACTTCGTCCTAACCTTAGGGTCCTCAAGAAAAAAAGGTCTTTTTCTATCATCCCTGGTCAATTGGGATTTATCCAAAACATAAGCAACCCACTCGGCCTGTTCAAATGGTTCATTATAGGATAAGGCAAAATGGGCATGTTGCACTATTTCACCCGTAGTAGAACTAGGCCAGAGAAGTTCAGGAATTCCGGTACTACTCCCCTCCCCTTCAGGAAGTGAATACGGTGCAGGAGTGTAGAAATTCTCGAACAACCAAAATAGGACCACACAAACCAGCAACAGAGTGGTATAAATGACCCTATTTTTGTTATATTTATTCATATTGTAAATATAATTTAAAGTTGCCAATTGGGATATGACGCAACTGTAAGTTTATAGGTGTTGATACGACAAAATAGGAGTATAAAAACCCTATTGGACCTATATTCCAACATCCTAAAAATCACAATTAAAGTATATACCAATTACTTTTTAAACACTTATAAAGAAAGGAAAATATTTATGTTGACTTGGAAAGACATCATCAACTTCAGTGTTAAGGGAAATCCCCAACCTGTTAAGAGAGTTGAGAAAACAGAAGAGGAATGGAGAAAACTTTTAACTCCAGAACAATTTAGGATCGCTAGAAACAAAGGAACGGAAGCACCTCATAGTGGGGCTCTTTGCAGCACCCATGATGCTGGAAAATACAGTTGTATATGCTGTGATACACCTTTGTTCGACTCCACAATAAAATTCAATTCCGGAACCGGTTGGCCCAGTTTTACACAGCCTATAAAAGAGAATGCCATTAAGTACCATAAGGACTCCTCCTTTGGTATGGTTAGGGTAGAAGTAATGTGCAATACCTGTGATGCCCATTTGGGCCACGTATTCCCAGATGGTCCCGAACCCAGTGGACTGCGCTATTGTATTAATTCAGAATCTATGAAAATAATTAAAGAAAGGGTAACCAATGACAAATAAAAAATTAGAAATAGCCACCTTGGGCGGTGGATGCTTTTGGTGTGTTGAAGCCGTTTTTCAGGAAGTTAATGGTGTAGAAAAAGTAATTTCAGGATATACTGGGGGAAATGCCCCGGGAAAACCAACTTATAGGGAAGTATGCTCAGGACTCACAGGTCATGCCGAAGTAGTTCAAGTGACCTTTGACGCCAATATTATTTCATACGAGGACCTCCTGGTCGTTTTTATGACCAGTCACGACCCAACGACTTTAAACCGACAGGGAGCAGATGCAGGAACACAATATCGTTCGGTTATTTATTATCATGATAATGTCCAAAAGGAAAATGCGGGCCAAGTCTTAAGGGAAGTGACACCATACTTTGACAGCCCTATCGTAACAGAAATAAGTCCGTTGGGAACGTTTTATGAAGCGGAAGAATATCACCAGGATTATTATAGGAACAATCAGTCACAGGGATACTGCAGTGCGGTTATTACCCCAAAATTGAGCAAGCTCCGAAAAATGCATGCCGATAAAATAAAAAAAGTAAAAGTGTAATAGCTTTAAAAAATATTGGAAACAAGGTGACCCATAATTAAAAATATTTAAGGGACACCTCCATGTAACTATAGATATAGTAGGTGAAAAAATGGAAAGAACATCATAAATACAGGATAGCACTTCCGTTATAAATAATAGTTTTAAGGTTCCGAATTCAAGATATCACATTGGATCGATACCAATGGAAATATTTCATAAGCTATTAATCCATCCATTTTTGATGGAAATTTCAAGCTTGTTTATTGTTTACAAAGCTGGTTTGCAGGCTTCCCAAGCAGAGGATTTCCCGTACTTTAGGAAATGGTTACTACTATAAAAGATATGAAAATTATTTTTTTGAGTATCCAGACCGTTTTTGAAGCACATAACACCAACACCTATGATAAAATTTTGGAAATCCAAAAACAATACGACCTAAGAGTTCCGTTGTACCATGATCAAGGCGAATAAAGTTCCAACAATATATTAAATTACCGAACGGAAGGAACACCTTGGTTTATATTAATAAATTAAAATGATGGTGTAGTTCTTGCGCACTTATATAAAGCAATCAACACCATTAATTTTTTAAAGACAATTTAGTGAAATGGAAAACAATATAATGACTGGTAATTTAAAGGTTCATCACGATAAAGAAAATAAACAATTTACCATGGCCATAAATGATGAAACAGCTGTGGTCACTTACAAGCTAGTTGACGGCAAAATGTTTTTGACCTATTCTGAAATACCCATTAAGTTAAGAGGGAAAGGATATGGCAAGGAACTTGTAGAAGGTACTTTTGAGCAATTGACCCTTGAAGGATACAAGGCTGTAGCCGTATGTTCTTATATAAAGGCCGTTGCTAGAAGAAGTGCAAAATGGAACACTATAATAGATTAGGAATTGTATGAATTTGAACATTAAGGATACCTTTAACACAGAACTTCCGGCAGATCCCATTTTGGAAAACTCTAGAAGGCAGGTCATGCAGGCATGCTACTCATTTGTAATTCCAAAACACACTGCCAAGCCAAGCATAATTCATACCTCCAGTGAATTGGCTTTAGATCTGGGGTTAACCAAGGACGATCTTAAGTCCAAAGAGTTCCAAAGTATTTTTAGCGGAAACTCCGTTTTACCAGGAACACATCCCTACGCCATGTGCTACGGTGGTCACCAATTTGGCAATTGGGCCGGACAGCTGGGTGATGGCAGGGCTATAAACTTATTTGAAGTAAACCATAACAATAAGCAATGGGCGTTACAACTTAAAGGGGCGGGGGAAACACCCTATTCCAGAACGGCAGATGGCTTGGCGGTATTACGGTCTTCCATTAGGGAATATTTGTGCAGTGAAGCCATGTATCACTTAGGAGTACCCACCACAAGAGCCCTTTCCTTGGCTTTAACGGGCGATCAAGTGCTTCGCGACATACTTTACAACGGCAACCCCGATTACGAAAAGGGGGCAGTGGTATGCAGGGTGGCACCTTCTTTTTTACGGTTTGGAAATTTTGAAATTTTCTCAGCAAGACAGGACAAAAAGACCTTAAAGCAACTCACGGATTACACTATTCGCAATTTCTTTCCCCATTTAAATGAAGGGACAAAGGAATCCTATACTCAGTTCTTCAAAGAAGTGGCCAACAATACCCTAAACATGATCATCCACTGGCAACGGGTTGGTTTTGTACATGGGGTCATGAACACGGACAATATGTCCATTCTAGGTCTCACCATAGACTATGGGCCATACGGATGGCTGGAAGGATATGATGAAGGCTGGACCCCCAATACTACAGATAGGCAGTATAAGCGATATAGATATGGCAATCAAATAAATATTGGGCTTTGGAACCTGTATCAATTGGCAAATGCCCTCTTCCCGTTAATAGAAGATACCGCTGCCCTTGAAGGAATATTAAAGGATTACAGGGAAAATTATCAAACAAAATACCTGTCAATGATGAAATCTAAGATCGGACTTTTTGAAATTGATAAAAATGATGGTGAACTCTTGGGTAGATTGGAGGAAAACTTACAATTGACAGAAACTGATATGACCATCTTTTTCAGAAAATTGAATAAGATTAGAAAAGAAAGTTCTAAAGATGACAACTTTTTGAATGCCGTTAGGGATGCCTTTTATACCCTGGAAGAAGTTAAGGGCGAAATTCTTGAAAAATGGAAAACATGGTTTACGGATTATACGATTAGATTGCAGAAAGAAAACCTTACAGATGCCCAGAGATGTGAAAAAATGAATAAAGTAAACCCCAAATATGTCTTGAGAAATTATATGGCACAATTGTCCATAGATGAAGCGGACAAAGGGGATTACTCCCTAATCAATGAATTTTTTCAACTTTTAAAAAATCCCTATAACGAACAAATGGCAGCCGAAAAATGGTTTGCCAAACGTCCGGACTGGGCCAGGAACAAAGTAGGATGCTCTATGCTCTCCTGTAGTTCATAAACATGTTTCCAGTACCATTTCATCATGCTTAAACAAAGAATATTAGCCATCCCGTTGGGGTACTCCCATGTACTATTTCAAAATAGAAAATATGGGGCAACGCGATCCGATTTCAACAAAGGAAAGAGCTGTAAGGTATATGCCAAGGAGTTGGGTGGTAACAATTTTATAAGTTTTAATTTTTATATCACAGACAAGATGGAAAAAATAAATCCGTGTGAAATGCCAGAGGCCAAAGTTATCACTTTTATAAACAATTTCATTTTATTGAAATAGGCATCCGGCCAATTAAAATCATAAAAAAAACCTGCTCATTGAGCAGGTTTTAATATTTTATAAAATT
>TARA_R110002049_G_scaffold5216_39_pt1 | contig 10200 bp, 8 predicted proteins | sample TARA_R110002049 | Tara Oceans TARA_R110002049 (sample SAMEA4396941) | marine metagenome | biome: Polar Biome; feature: [SRF] surface water layer (ENVO:00010504); material: water (ENVO:00002006), including particulate matter (ENVO:01000060) such as... | depth 5 m
GAAGATCGACAGTTGGTTGCCGTCGATGGTGGTCCAGGCCCCCGGCTGCGGGTTGCAGCCGCGGATCTGGTTGTAGACCTCGGCGACGGGCTTCGACCAATCGATCTGCATGTCCTTCTTACGGCACCAGGATTCGTAGGTCGCTTCGTCCTCGTTCTGGGGAATCTTCGGCGGATTGCCGGCCTTCACCATATCGATGGCTTCCAGCATCATCGCCACGCCGCGGTCGAAGATCTTGCCGAAATAGATGTCACCCAACGTGTCGTCGGGGCCGATCGCGACCTTGTCCTGATGCAGGATGAAACCTTCGTCCAGACCGTCGTCGGGCCAGAAGATGGTGATCCCGGTTTCCGTGGCGCCACCGATGATCGGCCAGTTGATGGACGACGGGCCGCGATGCTTGGGCAGCAGGGACGGATGGAAGCAGATCGAGCCATGGGTCGGGATGTCGCGGGCTTCCTCCGGCACGAAGATGATCATGTAGGCCATGACCATCAGATCGGCGTTCAGGGACCGCATGTGGTCCAGCACTTCCTTGTCCGTGTAGTTGGGCGGCTGGAACAGCGGCAGGCCCTTTTCCAGGGCGAATTCCTTCACCGGGTCGACGGGCTTGCCTTCCTTGTCCGGCGCGCAGAACACGCCGACGATTTCGTCCGCACCCTTCTCCAGAATCGCTTCCAACGTGGCCTTGCCGAAGGCCTGCTGGCCGTTAAGGATCAAACGCATGAGGGTCCTCCCTTGGGGATCTTTGTGTTTCGTGGCGAACGGGGGGCGGTCAGACCGCGCCGCCCGTCTTCGCGGCTTCGATTTCGTCCGAACTCAGGCCGATTTCCGCCAGGATTTCGTCCGTATGCTCACCCAGAAGCGGCGAGCGCTTCACGTCTGCCGGACAGTCGGACAGCTTGATCGGGTTGCCGACCGTGAGGTAGGCGCCGCGTTCCGGATGATCGACCTCAACCACCGTGCCGGTGTCGCGCAGGCTCGGCTCCTCGGCGATTTCCTTCATCGACAGGATCGGACCGACGGGGATGTCCAGCGGATTGCAGATTTCCATGACCTCGAACTTGGTCTTGGTCATGGTCCAATCCTCGATCGCGCCGAATATCTGGTTGAGACGCGGCAAGCGCGCCTTCGGGGTGGCGAAATCCTCGTCCGTCTTCCATTCGGGCTTGCCGATGACGTCGCAGATCTTCTCCCACACGGCGGCCTGGGTGATGAAGTAGGTATAGGCATTGGGATCGGTTTCCCAGCCCTTGCACTTCAGGATGCGGCCCGGCTGGCCGCCGCCGGAATCGTTGCCCGCGCGCGGCGTGGCGTCGCCGAAGGGGATGCCTTCGCCGAACTGGGAGTATTCGGTCAACGGGCCGGCCTTCAGGCGCTGCTGATCGCGCAGTTTGACGCGGCACAGGTTGAGCACCGAATCCTGCATGGCGCATTCGACGCGCTGCCCCTTGCCGGAATGGGTGCGCTGGTACAGCGCCGTGACGATGCCAAGCGCCAAATGCAGGCCCGTGCCGCTGTCGCCGATCTGGGCCCCCGTGACCATGGGAACGTCGCCCAGCATGCCGGTGGTCGAGGCCGAGCCGCCGGCGCATTGCGCGACGTTCTCGTAGACCTTGCATTCCGAATAGGGGCCGGGGCCGAAGCCCTTGACCGAGGCATAGATCATGCGCGGGTTGATTTCCTGGATCTTCTCCCAGGAAAAGCCCATGCGGTCGAGGGCGCCCGGGGCGAAGTTCTCGACCATCACATCGCAATGCTGGATCAGCTTGGTGAAGATCGCCTTGCCCTCGTCGGACTTGGTGTTCAGCGTCACCGAGCGTTTGTTGTGGTTCAGCATGGTGAAGTAGAGCGAGTCGGCGCCGGGCACATCGACCAGCTGCTTGCGGGTTGCGTCACCAACACCCGGACGTTCCACCTTGATCACGTCGGCCCCGAACCAGGCCAGAAGCTGGGTGCAGGTGGGACCCGACTGCACGTGGGTCATGTCGAGAATTTTGACGCCTTCGAGAGCTTTCATTGTTCGTTCCCGTTATTCAGTTTTGATCGAATAGAGCTGCGTTACTTCTTCGCAACGACGCTCTGCGGGTTCAGGTTGCCGATGCGGCCGCTTTCCGTGCCGGCGTTTTCATCAATGACCGCGTTGACCAGGGCCGGCCGGCCGGCCTTGATGGCCTCCGTCACCGCCTGATTCAGTTCGTCCGGGGACGTCGCGTAGAAGCCGAGACCGCCGAAGGCCTCCATCATCTTGTCGTAGCGCGCATCCTTGACGAACACGGTCGGCGCCACGTCGGAACCACCGGTCGGGTTCTTGTCTGTCCCGCGGTAGATACCGCCGTTGTTGAACACCACCACGCAGACCGGCAGGTTGTAGCGGCAGATGGTTTCGATCTCCATGCCGGAGAACCCGAACGCGCTGTCGCCCTCGATGCAGAGCACCTGCTCGCCGGTTTCGACCGCGGCCGCGATGGCCTGGCCCATGCCGATGCCCATGACGCCCCAGGTGCCGACGTCCAGGCGCTTGCGCGGCTTGAACATGTCGATGATGGAACGCGCGAAATCGAGCGTGTTGGCCCCTTCGTTGACCAGGACCATGTCCGGGTTTTCGGCGACGATGCGCTTGAGCACGCCAAGGGCGCCGTGGAAGTCCATGGGCACGTTGTTGTTCTGCAGACGCGGCGCCATTTTTTCGACGTTGGCGTCGCGCTTGGCCTTGACCGCGTCGATCCAGTCGGCCGGCGGGATCTTCCAGTCGCCGCCCATGCCGTCGAGCAGCAAGCCGACGCAGGACGCGATGTCGCCGACCATCGGGGCCGCGATTTCAACGTTGGAGTCCATTTCCTTGGGATCGATGTCGATATGCACGAACTTCTTCGGCTCGGCGCCCCACTGCTTACCCTTGCCGTGGCTGAGCAACCAGTTGAGCCGGGCGCCGATCAGCATGACCGTGTCCGATTCCTTCAGGACCAGGGAGCGCGCGGCACCGGCGTACAGATCGTGATCGTCCGGCAGCAGGCCCTTCGCCATGCTCATGGCGATGTAGGGAATCCCCGATTTTTCGACGAGTTCGCGAATCTTGTCGTCGGCCTGGGAATAAGCAGCCCCCTTGCCCAGGATAATCAGCGGCTTCTTGGCCGACTTCAGGACGTCGAGCGCGCGGGTCACCGCTTCGGGCGCCGGCAGCTGAGCCGGAGCCGGGTCGATGACCTTGACCAGGGACTGCTGGCCCTTCAGGGCGTCCATGGTCTGGCCCAGGAGGGCGGCCGGCAGGTCGAGATAAACCCCGCCCGGACGGCCCGATACGGCGGCGCGGATGGCGCGGGCGACGGCGATGCCGATGTCTTCGGCGTGCAGCACGCGATAGGCCGCCTTGCACAGCGGCTTGGCGATGGCGAGTTGGTCCATTTCCTCGTAGTCGCCCTGCATCAGGTCGACGATTTCCCGCTCGGACGATCCGGAAATCAGGATCATCGGATAGCAGTTGGTCGTGGCATGGGCCAGCGAGGTCAGGCCGTTGAGGAAGCCCGGCGCCGACACGGTCAGGCACACCCCCGGCTTCTGGGTCAGATAGCCCGCGATGGCGGCCGCATAGCCGGCATGCTGTTCATGGCGGAACGACAGAACGCGCATGCCCTCGGCCTGCATGAAGCGGCCCAGGTCGGTGATCGGAATCCCCGGCACGTTATAAATGTTGGTGATACCGTTCAGCTTCAGCGCGTCGATGACGAGGTGAAAACCGTCCGTAAGCGTGCCGGCCTCGGGGGCCTCCTGCGCCTGGGTATCGGTTGCCGTATTTGCCATTTCTTTGTTCTCCCTTGCGGTCTCTGCTGGACCGAAGTCAGGACCCCGTCTGCCGATGGCGGACCGGATGCCCGACGGATTGTCTCTAGTCCAAATAATCCACGTGTTGTTCGATATGCCGGGCCAGGTTCATGGAATGCTCCCGGACCAGCCTTTCAGCCAGTTCGGCGTCCCGTTGTTCGAGCGCCTCAATGATATGCATATGGTCGATCACCGATCGCTTGGCACGATCGCCCTCGGAAATGGTGCGGGCACGGATCGAACGCATATGGATAAACAGGTTGTCGGACATATCCTGGATCAGCTTGCAGCCGCCGAGCTTCAGGATCGCCTGATGGAAACGGATGTTCTTGGATGAATATTCGTCGATCGCGGCCTTGGCCTCTTCGCTTTCGACGTCCGCGAACATGGTGCGCAGTTCGGCGATGTCTCCATCGGATGCGACCTCGGTCGCGAGGCGCGCGGCCATGCTTTCCAGCGCCGCCCAGACGGTGATCAATTCCAGGACCTCGCGCTTGGTCTTGCGCACGATGAAGACCCCCTTGCGCGGAACGATATGAACCAGGCCTTCCTGCTCCAAACGGGCCAGGGCTTCGCGGATCGGCGTGCGGCTGATCTCAAGCTGTTCGGAAAGCTTTCGTTCGTCGAGGCGAAGTTCGGCGTCCTCGGCATAGATGTTCATGGAGGTGATGGCCCGCCGCAAGGAATCGTAAATCCGGTCCTTAAGCGAGAAGTTCGCGTCGATCGGCTGAACGACCAGTCCGGACGCCCCAGTCGCTTCCGTATCGGCGATGCTTTCGGCTTCTCTTTCCATGGTTATGTCCCGGGGAGTCCCCTAAGTTAATCGTGTTGCTGGCAGGTTCCCACTTGCCCCCCACCAGCTTGGCCGAGGGTATAGCCGCTTTCGCTGTGGTATACAATACACCAGAAACCAGAAGCCAGCACTTTACGCCCTTAACGTCACCTCCCGTACCGTTTGGCGGAACCGCGCCGCGGCTCCGCCGTTACGGCTACAATTTATCCCGCCATCGGCTTCTTGCCGCGGATACGACGCCACGCGACCTGGAAGGCCGGCATGAACAACAAAATCAACGCGATAATCATGATCGGACCGGAGATCGGCCGGTTGAAAAACACCATGACGTCGCCGCTGGAAATCAACAGGGATTGGCGCAATGCCGGTTCCGCGATGGGGCCGAGCACGATGGCCAGCACCGCCGGCGCCACCGGATAATCCAACTTACGCATCAGGTAACCGCCGACGCCCAGGATCAACATCAGCCAGACGTCGAACATGCGTTCCGTGGAGGCGAACCCACCGACCATGGACAGCACGAAGATCAGCGGCGCAAGGATGGTGAAGGGTGTACGCAGGAACCACAGGAACAGCGGGATGAATGCGATGTTGATAATGACCGCGAACAGGTTCGCCGCGTAGAGGGAGGCGATCAGGCCCCACACGAAATCCGTTTCCGTGACGAACAGACGCGGGCCGGGCTGCAGGCCCCAGATCACCATACCGCCAAGCAGCACCGCCGTGGTCGGCGACCCGGGAATGCCGAGCGTCAGCATGGGCAGCATGGAGCCCGTGGAGGCCGCGTTGTTGGCGGCTTCCGGCGCGACCACGCCTTCGACGGCCCCCTTGCCGAACATCTCCGGTTCGCGCGACGTCATCTTGGCGACGCCGTAGGCCATGAGGGAGCCCGGCGTGGCGCCGGCCGCCGGCAGGATGCCGACGAAGAAGCCCAAAACCGAGCCCATAAACCAAGCCTTCCACGTGCCCCAGATGATCTTCAGGTTGCCCATCACGCGCTCGACGGAGACGGTCACCTTCGACATCATGGTTTCGCCGCGGCTGACCTCGATGGTCCACATCATTTCGCCGATACCGTAGATGCCGATGGCAAGCACCAGGAAGTTGATCTTGGACTGGAAGCCGATCAGGTCGAACAGCACCAGGCGCGGTTCGCCCGAAATAATGTCGAAGCCGATCGCAGACATCACCATGCCGATACAGATGGAAAAGACCGTCTTGGCGATGTCGTCGCCCGATAGGCCGACAAAGGTCGCGAAGGCCAGGATCATCAGCGCGAAGATTTCCGGATCGCCGAAGTCGAGCGCGACGGAGGCCAAAGGCGGCGCGAACAGGGTGAACAGGACGATCGAGATCGTGCCCCCGGCGAAGGACGCCAGCGCGGCGGCGATCAGGGCCTTGTCGGCCTCGCCCTGCATGGCCAACGGACGGCCGTCGAAGGTCGTGGCCACGGCCGTCGAGGCACCGGGAATGCCGAGGGTAATGGACGAAATCGCGCCGCCGTACATGGCACCGTAGTAAAGCGCGGCCAGGAACATGATGGCCGACGCGGGCGGCACCAGAAAGGTCATGGGCAGCAGAATGGCGACGCCGTTGACGGAGCCCAGCCCGGGCATGGCGCCCACGAACAGGCCGACAACAACACCGAGCACGATCAGGCCGAGGTTAAGCGGCTCGAAGGCGACCAGAAAACCGTCTGACAGAAGACCGATAAGTTCCATTGTTCTTTACTTTGTTTCCCCGGACGGCGCCGATCTTTGCCGGTTATGGCCGTCATGTTTCGTGGTTCCTGGTCTTTTGTAGACCAGAGATTTTTCCGCTCGTGTTCCGTTAGGCCGGGACCTCCCGTCCGACAGGCCTAGAGGAAGAAGTCGTAGAGCGGGATGTAGAGGGGGTCCATGAACCCCGTGGGCAGGAATTTGCGCAAGGCGATGTCGAAAAACAGGAACGTCACGACCGGCGTGGGCAAGGCAACGCCCAGGGTGATCTTCCACGAATGCCCGCCCAGGAAGCGGATGTAGTAGATCAGGAACACCGCCGCCGCCAGATGCATGCCGATGATGTCGACAAGGGCGATCATGCCCGTGATCCCCCCGCCGACGAGAAGAAACATCTTCATGCCGTAGGCATCGAGATAGGGCTCTTCCGACTGAGAGGGCGGGCTCTTCCGGCGGAACCAGTTGACGATCACCCAGATACTGGAGCCGAGCATGAACGCGGCCAGCCAGAAGGGCCAGAAGCCGCCGCCGGGCCCCTCGCCGGGGATCCAGCCGATGGGCAGCTCGGCGCTCTTAACCATGAGATATATGGAGAGGCCCGCCATCAAGAGAGCAGTGATAATTTCAGCACGACGCATGACGACGGAACCTCCCCTTATATCGTTTCTTTAGAATTCAGACAGACTTAGCCTTTGATGGCGCCCATCTTGATGAGCATCTTGCGATGCACTTCGTTTTCACGCTTCCAATAGGAAACAAGCGCGTCGCCCTGGAGCAGGTCACCCTGCAGGCTCTTCTTCTTCATGTAGGTCTGCCATTCGGCCGTCTCGTAGACCTTCTTGAACACACCCTGATAGAAGGCTTGGGCGTCCTTGCTCATGCCCGGCGCACCGACGACGGAACGCTGCATGTAGTAGACGAAGTCCTGGCCCAGTTCCTTGAACGTCGGCGCATCTTTGAACATCGGCAGACGCTCGTCGGTGAAGGCCGCCAGCGGCACCGTCGAACCGGCTTCATAGAAGCCAAGCTGTTCGGACGGGTTGTTGACGGTGGAGTTGGCATGCTTACCGGCCAGCTGCTTGGCCACTTTGCCGCCGCCCTTGTAGGGGACATACTTCATGTTCAGGCCATAGGCCGCATTCAGGAAGTCGGACAGCAAGTTGTCTTCGGATGCCTTACCGGTACCGGCCATGATCCACTTGTTGCCGGCAGCCTTGGCCGCCTTGACGAAGTCGTCGACGGTCTTGATGCCGGTGTCCTTGTGAACCCAAAGCAGGAAGGTATCTTCGGCCATCCGCCCGATCGGCGCGAAGGCCAGCGGATCGACGCCCAGCTTCGGCTGGCGCATGGGCGTGGTGTAGAAGCTGTTCAGGGTGACCATGATGGCATGGTCGGGGTCCTTGTGGTTCTTCATGTACACAAGGGCTTCCGCACCGGAACCGCCGGGCTTGTTGATCGGCGTAACGGGCTTCGGCGACAGCTTATGCTTTTCGATGATCGACTGGATCAGGCGCGCCAGCTTGTCGGCGCCCCCGCCTTTGCCGGCCATCACGACGAACTGAATCGGCTTAACCGGCTCCCAGGCCAGGGCTGTTTTGCCCGCGATGGCCGTGAAACCGGAAACCAGGCCGACAGTGATGCCGACGCCCAGCAGTTTCTTGACAAAAGTCTTCATGGGTGTCCTCCCAGTTGTTGATAGCGCCATAGCGCACTCGGCCACAGTATAAGCCGAAGTCGAATGGCGATTAAATGTCTTCCCCTTGCGCCTGTATTGTTTTTATCCGGCGGTCGGATCAGACGGTCCTGTCAATTCACTTGGTCAATGTCTTCCCAAACATTGCAATACACCTTGCTTTGACTCTTTTGAGCTCTTTGGCATCTGGTATACCACAGGGAAAATAAGATCATTCCCACCAGGAAAGATCAATGGTTTTTTTTGAGACTCATTTGAATAATTTCACGCCGACAGCCGCCAAAAGCCCCTTGTGAAGGCCTCGATTCAGGCGGGTTAAAACGGTCTAATTACCTGAAAATAAATTACGTTTTGACGATATAGAAGGCCGTTCAGCCGGCCCACATCAGCGCACGGAAAAAAGATAGCGGCGGACGGTTTCGAAAGGGGCGCCGGGGGCCGGCTCGCGGAACAGAGCGACGCCGCCCACGGCAAGCGGAGCGACCAGGGCTTCCGCGAACAGGCTCTCCAGCAACGGCCGATAGCGGGCCGCCGCCGCGTCCGTGAGGCGTCCTGTCAAGGTCAGGTGAAAGCGGAATTCCTCCAGGACGAAGGGATAGCCCCAGGTTTCCAGCAAAGCATCCTGCCGGGGCGTGAGCCCCCGCGCCCGCCGCCGAGACAGATTCTCCCTGTCCAAAGGACGCCGGAACGGCTCAAACGTCCGCAGGCAATCGGCGGCCAGAACTTCCAGGTCAACCGCAGGCGCCGACGGGCAGAGCGCGAGAAAGCCGCCAAGATGCGTGACCGACAAGGTTGCCGCTTGAAAGGCCGCGCGTCCGGCGGCGAAGCGTGCCAGTGCCGCATCCAGGTCCGCGAGATCACAGCCCTCAGCCAGATGGAAGGGCGGCTTCAAGGTCGCATGGAAGCCATAGCGTCGGGGTTCGGCCGTCACGGCCGCCCAATCCGCCTCGGCCATGCCGGCCGCGGCCGCTTGCGGTGGCGGCAGGGGCACATCGCCCGCGGTTCCATCCGGATTCCGGCCGAGCCAACGACAGCCCGTCTGCCAAAGTGCCGTATCCTGGCCCGGCACGAAGTAGACGGCGTAGCGTTCCGAGGCCTTGGTCACGCGATCTCCGGCACCGGACACCTAAGCCGCCGCCCCGGCGGGGACCAAGTCGAGAACGCGGGTCGCCACGGCGTCCCGCATCTGGGCGTCATGAAAAATGCCGACCACCGCCGCACCACGTGCCGTCGCCTGCCGGATCACGTCGATCACCACGTCGCGGTTGGCCTTGTCGAGAGAGGCCGTCGGCTCGTCGAGCAGCAGGATCGGGTAATCGACGATGAAACCGCGGGCCAGGTTGACGCGCTGTTGCTCGCCGCCGGAAAACGTCGCCGGCGCCAGATGCCACAGGCGTTCGGGGATGTTGAAGCGGGTCAGCATCTCACCTGCCGCCCGCTCCGCCGCCGCCGCGTCGACCCCTTGGGCACGCAGCGGCTCGGCCACCACCTGCAGGGCAGGCACACGAGGAATGACGCGCAGAAACTGGCTGACGTAGCCCATGGTGCGGCGGCGCAGATCGAGAATTTCATGCGGCAAAGCGCGGGCGACATCGGCGACCCGCCCGTCGTGGTGGATCAGGATACGCCCCTGAGGACAAAGATAATTGCCGTAGATCAGTCGGATCAGCGAACTTTTCCCCGTGCCCGACGGCCCGTGCAGGGCCAGGCATTCGCCGGCGAAGACCTCCAGGTCGATGTCCCGGAACACGGGCAGTTCGACCCCGCCCTGGTTGTGCAGAACGAAGGACTTGGACAGGCCCTCGATTCGGATCACCGGCGCGCTCATGTCTGCAGCACCGAGGACACGAGAAGCTGAGTATAGGCGTGCTGCGGATCATCCAGAACCTGATCGGTCAGCCCCTGCTCCACCACCTCGCCCCGGCGCATGACCATCAGGCGGTGCGACAGCAAGCGGGCCACGGCAAGATCGTGGGTGACGATCACGGCGGACAAGCCCAGATCGTTGGTCAAACCACGCAGCAGGTCGAGCAGCCGCGCCTGCACCGATACGTCAAGCCCCCCTGTGGGTTCGTCCATGAACACCAGACGCGGCCCCGACACCAGATTGCGCGCGATCTGCACACGCTGTTGCATGCCGCCGGAAAACTGCGACGGCAGATCGTCGATGCGAT
>TARA_R110002049_G_scaffold154534_2_pt1 | contig 10199 bp, 6 predicted proteins | sample TARA_R110002049 | Tara Oceans TARA_R110002049 (sample SAMEA4396941) | marine metagenome | biome: Polar Biome; feature: [SRF] surface water layer (ENVO:00010504); material: water (ENVO:00002006), including particulate matter (ENVO:01000060) such as... | depth 5 m
GTGGGATCACGGTTTCACCACAGCCATTCGTATCACCAATACCGGCGAGCAGCCGATTGTCGGTGGTTGGGCCGTCTCCTTTGACTTCGGCGGCAGCGCAGTCATCACCCATGCCTGGAATACAAATATCAGCGGCGGCGCGCCCTACACCGGCACCAACATGGCGTATAACGCCACTATCCCGGCCAACGGCACGATAGAGATTGGCTTCAACGCGGCCAAAACGACGCCTTTCACCGCAGCGCAACCACCGGTACTGGGAGGCCTGTGTGACGGCAGTACGATCAACCGGCCGCCGGTTGCGGCAGCCACCGCCGATCCGCTTTCCGGTGCCGCTCCGCTGAGCGTCACCTTTGTGGGAAGCGAATCCTCGGACCCGGATGGGGATATGCTCAGTTATCACTGGGATTTTGGTGACGGCAGCAGTTCTACGCAGGCCTCACCAGCGCATACCTTCAGCGATGTGGGCGACTACACCGTGACGCTCACGGTCACCGATACCGAGGGCCGTACCGATAGCCGTGAACTGGAGATCAGTGCTAACGACCCCTGGGTCCTGGACAGCGATGCATCATCGCTGCACTTTGTATCAACCAAAAAGGTTCATGTGATAGAAACGCATACCTTCACGGAAATCAGCGGCGCTATTTCGGCTGACGGCAATGCCGAGGTCGTGTTGAATCTAGACACCGTCGAGACAGGTGTTGATATCCGCAATACGCGAATGCGCGATTTCCTGTTTGAAACCGCCGCCTTCAACACTGCAGTTGTCACAATGACTGTCGATATGAGCCAGGTCGAATCGATAGCGGTGGGCAGCGCCCTCGATCAAACCATTACCCCGACAGTCAACCTGCATGGCTTTGCCGTCGAGGTAGAGGTGCCTGTGAGAATCACCCGGGTCAGCCCGCAGTTGATCCTGGTTGAGAATACCAGTCCGATTCTGGTTAACGCGGCAGACTTCGGCCTTGTCAGTGGCATCGAGGTGCTGCGCGATCTCGCCAGTTTATCGGTGATCAGTTACACCGTGCCGACAAACTTCATGCTGCTCTTCCGAGCACAGTAAACGGGAGGACAAGCGATGAAAATGTTGTGGAACTGTTCACGATCACCGCGCCAGCTACTCAGCGGTATCGCGTTGTCACTGGGCCTGTCGGTTGCGCCGATTGTCACAGCCGATGACATACGGTGGGTGCTCGACGGCGACGCCTCTTCACTCAAGTACGTCTCCATGAAGAAGGATCATACCGCCGAGATCAATACGTTTGTCGCCGATACGGGCGAACCGGCGCTGAGTGGTTCGATCGCGGCGTCGGGAGATGCGATTTTTTCCATCGATCTGAACAATGTATCAACCGGAGTCGATGTTCGCGATGGTCGTCTACTCGAATTCCTCTATGAAACCGAGTTTTTGCCCAACGCCTACTTTCGTGTGGCGCTGGATACCGATCAACTTGAGGCGATGGCTGTCGGTGCGGTGCTCAGAGACACACTGGCCGGGGATCTCAGCCTGCACGGTGTCCGCCAGACCATCGAGGCCGATGTGCTTATCGTCAAAATTTCGGACAGTGAGCTTCGGGTTTCGACGGTGCGCCCGATCAATATCAGCGGCAGCGATTTTGATATGGCATACGGCATAGAAACACTGCGTACTATCGCCAACCTCAGTTCTATCGGTAACGCCGTACCGGTGTATTTCCAGCTCCGGTTTATCGCCAGTACCAACCCTGAAGACACGGCCGTCGACATGCCGCAGGCGCCGGCAGCCCCGAGTAATCTGAGCGGCGAATTCAGCGCCGGCATCAATCAGACCGAGCTAGTGTGGCAGGATAACAGTGACAATGAATCCCTTGTGCTGGTGCGTCGCAAGCCGTCCGATGGCGACTGGCACACCGTCGCAGAGCTGGCCGCTGACAGCAGTAGCCTGGAAGAGGGCCTGCCGGATGTCGGTGAGTTTGATTACAAGGTGATTGCCCTGAACAATGGCGTCCCGTCACTGCCATCGAATATAGAACGTATCACTATTACCGAGAGTACCGCGCTGGTGCGTGGGCAGCATATTTACGAGCAGCAGTGTGCTGGCTGTCACGGCAGCAATGGCGAGGGTAACAGCAATTTTCCGGCACTGAATACCGAACGCGAAACGCCGGCCATGATCGACTACATCGTTGAGTTTATGCCGCGCGGCAATAGCGCTTCATGTGATCTCCAGTGTGCCGAGGATGTCGCTACTTTCATCGAGACGCTGTGGGTCACCCAGCCTGTTTGCAATCTGGCAGTCAGCCCCGTGAGCTATGGTGCCCGACAACTGAAAATACTGACCCGATCCGAGTATCAGAACAGTGTAGAGGATCTGCTGGGCGTCGATTTCAATGCGGCAGAAGGATTGTCTGCTGACAGTCAGATTGGCTATTTCACCAACAATACGCATTCCACGCTTGTGCCTTCTTCATACAGTAATTTCCTGCTGGTTGCCCAGGAGATTGCGCAGTGGTCTGCCGCGCAAAATTTCGCACCGGCGCTGGATTGCAGCAGTATCAACCGGGACTGCGCTGATCAACTGATCCAGGATCTGGCTCCGAAAATATTCCGCCGACCTCTGGCTGAAGACGAGATCTCCCGTTGGAAAGCCATCGCAGAGGGTGATCATTCGGGGGGTGATATTGCCAAAGGTATGCAGCTCGCGCTGGAGGGCCTGTTGGCGTCGCCACAATTTTTGTACCGGCATGAACTGGGTGAGGCGAACCCTGATAATCCGGAGCTGGATGGGGATGCCTATGAGCTCACCTCCTATGAAATGGCGACATTCCTTGCCTACACCTTTACCGGGTCCACCCCGGATCAACAATTGCTGGATGCGGCCGCGGCTGATGAGCTGCGCAGTGAAGCCAATATACTGGCGCAGGCACAGCGCCTCGCCGCGAACGCGACGCCTGTGCTCAGCGATTTTGTCGGTAGCTGGCTCGGCACCGCCAACCTCGCGGCGGCCGCGAAAGACCCCGCTGTGTGGCCGGGCTTCGATGCCCTGGTGCCGCACTTGCAGGGAGAGATCAATCAAACCTTCGCACATATCCTGTTAAACCCCGATGAGCAGTTCAGTGCGTTGTACAGCGGGAATTTCAGTTTCATCAACGCCACGCTCGCCAATCACTATGGCCTGTCGGGCGTCGTGTCCGGCAATGAACTGCAGAAGGTGACAACACCGTATCGCGGCGGCATTCTGGCCAATGGCGCCTTTATGGCGCGCTGGGGTGAAGCGCTGGAGACTTCACCAATCCTGCGCTCGGTAAGAGTGCGCAGGCGCATGCTGTGTCAGGATCAACCCGATCCCCCGGCCGGAACCTTCGCTGCACGCGAGGCCAAGTTGGCGGAGTTGTCCAGCTATCTGCAGCAGCCCACGACGACCAACCGGGACAAGTATCACCGTTTGACAGAGGATGCCCCCTGCACGAACTGTCATTCGCAGTATATCAACCCACTGGGGTTTGGTATGGAGGATTTTGATACAGTGGGCCGCTTCAGGACCCAGGACCTCAATGGCAATGATATTGACGCCAGTGGCAAACTCTATGCGCCTTCGGGTTACAGCAACCTGGATGAGGTGGAGTCCTTCCACGGCACGCAGGGCCTGGGCGTTCTGCTCAGTGGTTTGCCCTCTGCACAGCGCTGCCTGCCAAAGCAGATGTTCCGCTACATTACCGGCGTCGGCGATCAGAACATCGATGCCGCCAATCCGGAAGGGCCGCAGTTGAGTGCAGCGGAAAAATCCGGCTACGCCTGTGAAATCGATCTACTTACCGACGCCATGATGAATGATAGCCCGAGGGCCATGCTGGAACAGTTCGGGTCACTGAAGGCAGTGCGCTACCGAAAAGCCTGGGCCAGAGACTGAGGAGGCGACCATGTACAAACACGAGCAGAAGAGTCCCGGCGAGCACACCGCCGGGGAACTGGACAAAGAGGCTCTACAGGAGCGTTTAGAGCAACGCCGTGTCTCGCGGCGCGCGGTACTCAAGACCTTTCTGGCCTCGGGAATATCAAAAGCTGTGATCAGCAGTTCACCGCTGATATCGGGGCTGCTGCTTGCCCGCCATAGCGATGCACTCGCTGCGGGCACCCCTGACAAATGCGTTTCGATCTATATTCCCGGTGGTGCCATCCACGATTTCTGGGCACCCAGTGGAAGCGGCAGCGAAATGCAGATGGGCCCGATGTCCAGCGGCTATGACGCCGTTAAGTCCGAGTGCAATTTTCTGTTGCATATGTCGCATGAAAACGGCGGGCATGGCCGTATGCCAAGACTGTTGTCCAACAATTGGCAGGACGATTCCTTCGATGTCTTCATGGGGCATGCGCTAGGACCGGACCGGCCCTTCACCTATATCAATCTGGGTACGCACAGCAACGGCAGCGGCTACATTACCCGCGATGGCGGCAGCAGCGTGCCGTTTCAGGATAACCCGTTCACTGCCTATAAGCTGTTGTTTGGCGCCAGCGCCGGCGGCAGTGAGAAATCGCCGATTCTGGATGCGCATGCCGCCGCCGCGAAGGCTATCAAGGATAAACTGGCCGGTTACGAGGTTCAGCGGCTGGACGAACACCTGCAGGCCATCTCCGAGACACAGCGGCGCTTGGACGACCTGGCCGGTGGCAGCAGCTGCTCTGCCGCACCTGTTGCCACTGAGTTTCCCCTGACTTACGACAACTTTAGCCAGCAGGCGCGGCTGCAGGCGGATATTGCCGTATCGGCCCTGCAATGCGGGCTCACCAGTTCTGTGTCCATCGCCTTCGGCAACCATCAATCTGAACTGCGGATACCGGAGTTGAATTACACCGGCTCCTACCACCAGTCAATTCACGGCGGTAGCGGGGGGCTGCCCAACTATCCGCACTATACCGAGCTGCGCAATCACCTGGGCAGTCTCAGCGCGTACCTGATTCAACGGCTGTATGAACGGGGGATACTCGACAGTACCGTGGTGTTGGAGACCACCGATATGGGGCATGCAGATGTGCACGGCAATGCCGATGTGCCGCTGATGATCGCGGGCGGTGGCAGTGCCATCAATCGCGGTGTCAGCACGGTGGCAGGGGATGGTTACAACAACCTCGATTTACTGCACACAGCAGCGAAAGCCTGTGGCGTCACACTGAACTATGGTAAGGAAATTCCCGGAGTGATTGCATAGTGGTAGCGGCGTTGTAGCAGTGCTCGGGAGACGGTTGCGGCCCGTCGGACGCGCACGGCCTCCCGCGCTGATGTCGTGCGCTTTCAGTCCATCTCCAGGGACTGTTGCCCGGCGGCCGTGGGTGTGCCGCGTTGCTGCAGACCACTCTGACCGGTGTCAAGATTGGAGTTATTGTTAAGCGTGCCCGGAAGTCGCTGTAGAAGTGAACTGCCCCAACGGTGCTGCGGCATGACTTCGGTGAGATCATCGACATCCACCACAGAGACAAAACCAAACAGGGGCTGAATGGCCTTGCCGCCGCCGCCGTAGTTATCCCACTGCGAGCGACTGACGCTGGTTAGCAGGTGTTCTTTGTCAAAGGTCAGCAACAGGAATTCACCCTTGATGCGCATCTCGCCCCAATCGGCGGAGAGAAAGTCCGCCCCCAACGCTCCCAGCCGAAAGCCGACGGAATTTTCACGGATATGCCAGTGCTCCCAGGCGAGGACAAAGCCGTTGTCCGTGGCGGTCATACGCAGGGGCGGCCCCAACAGGGAAAGAGCCTCCGCTAATGGCGTGCGCTCGGCGGGGATGTTTGTCTGCGGGAGCGGGGCACCTAAGTCGTAGCGCCATTGGGAGCAGGCTGCTAACACAGTGCAGGCGAGCAGAGCAAAGAGTGGCTTTAAAAGGCTACCCTTCATCAGTTGGGTACAGGCGGGTGGCATACTCTGTCAGTACATCATTTTTGTCGAAGAAGAAGATGGCCCGGTCGTACCGGGTATCGATATGCATCCTGTTATAGAGGATCAGGATCAAACCTTCACCTTCAGAGCGCTCAAACAGATAGTAGAGGGCCGATTCGCCGTCCAGTGCAATAACCTGTGACGGCGGGCCGAGCATTTCCAGAACATCGCGCCGTGTGCTCTGGCCGTTGACCAACTGCTCGGTTACGGTGGTCTGCCAGTTAACCTCCACTCCGCGGTTACTTTCAAACTGGGCGCATCCGCCCAACAAGCCGGTGGCGAGCACCAGTGCGGTTAATAAGGCCGATAGTTTCATAAGGCGTTTTCCAATAGAATGGCGGGTAAGGCGACAGAATATGCCATTATCGGCATCATCGCCAAGTGGTATAGGGTGCCTTTTTAGTATGACTGCAACATGAAATCGTACTCCGGCACCCTCTGAAATGTTATCTGCCGCACAGTTTGCCGGGTTTCTACACACTCCGTTAAGGCCCAGGGGTAACAACACGCCCGTCCCTATTCTATAGTGGAGTTGGAAAACCAGTGCTGGCCGGTCGCACCTGGCGCGGCGGCAATGGAACGAGGAAGGAAGTACACAATGCCCGAAGAACAAGTCAATGACGAAGCTTCATCGGAAATTGCCGCACGATCATATGCGGATTTCCCCGCACGTACCTTCACAACATTGGGCCGCACGCTGAGTTCAGTGCTGGTCGTGGGGCGAGAACTGCTGGAGAGACGGCGCGCCTCACAACCGTCACCGCAATCCTCCGTTGCCAACCTGCTCAACCTGTGTGCCGATTTGCTGGAACACCGGGGAGAGGCATCAGGTCTGGCGCTGGCCAGTGAAGTTGCGCAGGGCTACCAGACTCTGCCGACTGCAGATCGGCTGAAGTTTTTCTCCGGGCTGGCTACTGATTTCGATGTTGATCGCGACGCAGTGCTGGCAGCGGTAGAAAATTACCGTGAAGACGACTGCATTGAAAACCTGTGGGCCATCAATCACGCGACCGAAGCGCCCAGACAGAAATTATTCCGCAGAATCAATATGGCCCCCGAGGGCACCCGCACGCTGGTGGCCATGCGCGGTCACTTACTGGACGTGTTGCGAACGCACCCGCAATTGCGCGGTGTGGATTCCGACCTCAAGCACCTCTTCATTTCCTGGTTCAACAAGGGCTTTCTGGAATTGCGGCGTATCGACTGGTCCTCGCCGGCCAGCGTGCTGGAAAAGATTATTCACTATGAGGCCGTCCATGAGATCAATGGTTGGGACGATTTACGCAGCCGCCTGCATGAAAATCGACGTTGCTTCGCGTTTTTCCACCCGGCGCTGCCCAACGACCCGCTGGTATTTGTCGAGATAGCGCTGACCAACAGTATTCCGGAAGCCCTGCCGCCGTTGTTACAACCCCGGCCGGATATGGTGCAGGATGAGCGCGTCAACACCGTCGTGTTCTATTCGATCAGTAACTGCCATCCCGGCCTTGCCAGCGTGACTTTCGGGAATTTCCTGATCAAGAGCGTGATCGAGGAACTACAGAAGGAAATCCCAACACTCAAGTATTACGTGACCCTGTCTCCGGTGCCGGGGTTTCGGAACTGGTTACTCGATGCTGATCTGGAAGGCCTCGTGCCCCAGCATCTGGCGGATCGGGTCAAAGGCCCTCTCGGAGCGGTGGTAGATGCGCAGGTCTATGACGCGCTGCTGAAGCTCTGCGCGCACTACCTGTTGCGCGTGAAATCGGGGCGCCTGCCACACGATCCGGTGGCGCGCTTTCACCTTGGCAATGGTGCGCAGTTGCACGGCATCCACGGCGGTGCCGATCTGTCGCCGAAAGGCCGTGAGCAGTCTGCCGGCATCATGGTGAATTACCTCTACGACCTGCCGAAGATCGAAGAGAACCACGAGGCTTATTTCGAAGAGGGTAAGATCGCTGTCTCCAAAGCAGTGAGTCGCCTGTTGGATTAACGGCCGGCCGCGACCATGCGCCCGCGCAGAAAGGCGATTTGCGCGGCCAGTGGCAGGTCCTTGGGGCAGTAATCCTCGCAACCCAGTAACGTCATACAGCCGAACACGCCCGATTCGTCGCCCACCAGCGTGTAGAAGTCGGCATCGGTGCGTTCATCTCTGGGGTCGAGGCGAAAGCGGGCGATCTGGTTCAGGCCTGCCGCGCCGACAAAGTCGTCGCGCATACGCGCAGTGCCGCAGGCCGCGATACAGCAACCGCACTCAATACAGCGTTCCAGTTCATAAATTTTCTCTGCCAGTTCGGGTTCCATACGCGCTTCGTGCGCGTCGATATCAATCTGCTCCAGATTGCGTTGATGAACCCAGGTCTCCAGATGTTCCGACATGCCACGCATCCACTTGCCGGTGTTCACGGAGAGGTCGCCGATAAGTTCAAAGCCGGGCAGTGGTGCGAGGGTGATGTCCTGCGGCAGGTTCTTGGTCAGCGTGCGACAGGCCAGCCCCGGTTTGCCGTTGACCAGCATGCCGCAACTGCCGCAGATCCCCGCGCGACAGACGAAATCAAACTGCAGAGAGGGCTCCATCGTCTGGCGGATTTCGTTCAGGGCGATGAACAGCGTCATGCTCTCCGCCTCCTCCAGTTCGAAGGTCTGCCAATGCGGCGTGCTGTCGGGCGCCTGTGGGTTGTGCCGCAGGACCCGGATCTGCAGTGTTCGCGGTGCGGCGTCGGTAGCGATGGGGGTCACGTAACATCTCCCAGGCGTTGATTGCGCCCTCGCAAATGCGCGGGCAACAGGTGTTCAAACGGCATCAGGGCCTGCTGGTGCTGGTAGCGGTCAGCAGTGGCGCCAAGCGCGGCCAGCGTCGCTTCGATCTCGCTCTGCCGCCTGTCGGTATCGGGGTGTGCGATGTGATCCTTTTCGCCGTAGCCGCGCCAGCCCGGCGGCAGTTCCATTGCCATGATATCCAGCGTTTCGTAGCCCAGCGTCGGCAGCCGCGCTTGCGCGTCCGGCCATCTGGCAAGCGTGCGGCATAGCCATTGCTCGTCATTGCGTTGCGGATAGTCTGCGCGGTAGTGCGCGCCGCGACTCTCGGTGCGCTGCAGTGCGCCATAGGCGGTGCATTGCGCCAGTTTCAGCATGCGCTGCAGTCGGTAGGCCGCCATCAATTCCGGGTTGGCCCCGCGCGCGCTGCTGCGCAGGGTGATATTGCCGGCGCGCTGTTGCAGTTCAGTCAGGGTATCTACCGCACGTTGCAGTTGATCGGCGTGTCGGAAGATACCCACATTGGTCGTCATTGTATCCTGCATCAATCGTGTCAGTTCGAAGGCATCTTCGCCACCGGGCCCGTTCACAATGGCTGCCAGGCGTTGTTGTTCCCTGCGGCCGAACGCCTCGATCAGTGTGGTAGAAACCTGCAGCGCACTCTCGCTCGAGTCACAATAATCGGCCATGCTGTCGCCGACCACCATACCGGCCACCACCGTCTCGGCCACGGAGTTGCCACCGAGACGGTTAAAACCGTGTATATCCCAGCAGGCCGCCTCACCTGCCGCAAACAAGCCGCGCAAGTGTGGCGAGTGACCGCGGTGGTCGGTGCGCACACCACCCATAGAATAGTGCTGTGCAGGCCGCACAGGGATCAGGTCACTGACCGGGTCGATACCCAGAAAGTAATGGCATATTTCCTTCACTTCGCGCAGGTTTCGCTCGATATGCGCTTTGCCCAGCAGGCGGATATCCAGCCACAGGTGTTCACCGAAACGCCCCTTCACACCGTGGCCGGCGGCGATATGTTGTTCCATGCGCCGCGACACGACATCTCTGGATGCGAGCTCCATTTTGCTCGGCTCATAGTCGGGCATAAAGCGGTGTCCGTCGCTGTCCAGTAACAGGCCGCCATCACCGCGACAGCCCTCGGTAACCAGAATACCCGCTGGCACAATTGCGGTGGGATGGAACTGCACAGCCTCCATATTGCCGAGTTGCGCGATGCCGGTTTCCAGCGCGATGGCGGCGCCCATGCCCTCGTTGATGATGGCATTGGTGGACACCCGGTAGATCCGTCCAAAGCCGCCGGTGGCAATACAGGTTGCCTTGGCCACATAGGCCAGCAGCTCACCGTTTTGCAGATTGCGTACAATGGCGCCGCAGCAGCGCTCGCCGTCGTGTATCAGCGCCAGTGCCTCCATGCGCTCATGCACCGGTATACCGGCGGCAATGGCCTGATTGCTCATGGTGTACAGCATTGCGTGTCCGGTACCGTCTGACACGTAGCAGGCGCGCCATTTTTCCGTGCCGCCGAAGTTGCGCGAGG
>TARA_R110002049_G_scaffold2019_3_pt1 | contig 10189 bp, 3 predicted proteins | sample TARA_R110002049 | Tara Oceans TARA_R110002049 (sample SAMEA4396941) | marine metagenome | biome: Polar Biome; feature: [SRF] surface water layer (ENVO:00010504); material: water (ENVO:00002006), including particulate matter (ENVO:01000060) such as... | depth 5 m
AAGATATACGTATTAAAATAATAGCTTGTCTGTTATAAAACCCTATGAAAAAACTAATAACATCAATCTGTTTCTTATTATTTCTTATAATTCATGCTCAAGAAAATGAAATCAATTATGTTGTAGATTTTATAACGACGCAACAAGGATTATCTCATAATTATACTACTAGCATTCTTAGTGATGATTTAAATGTTAAGTGGATAGGTACAGAAAATGGCATAACAAAGTATAATGGTTACGATTTTGAGTATATAAAGCCTGGTGAAAAATATAAAAATTTACTTAATGAGAATATTGAAGTACTCTTTAAGGATGACGAATCTAATATTTGGATTGGTACAAAAAGCGGAGGATTATCTTATATAGATGTTAAAACCAATCAAGTAAAAAATTTTAATCACATAATTGATCTAGCCAAAGAAGGTGATTTAAGAATTACAGCGCTATCTCAAGACAAAGACGGAAATATTTGGATTGGCACTTGGAAAGATGGGGTTTTTGTAATTGATTTTAAAAATGAAAAACTTATTGATCATTATAATTATTCGCAACAAATATATAGTATAACAAAAGATTTTAAAGGCAATATGTGGTTATGTAATGGCACTAAATTATACGCCTTTAATACATCTGGTACCAAACCAAAAATTTACGATCTAAAAAGCCAAATAACAGATATACTTTCTGATCCTAGCCGAAATAAAATTTGGATAACATTAGCTGGTAATAATACGAAAGTATATAATTTCAATTTCTACACGGAATCTATTGAAGAACTAGAAACGGGCGTAACCAGCAATTTTTCAAAAAAACTGTCCTTAGATAAATATAATAGACTATGGATTGGTACTTGGGGCCAAGGGGTTTACCGCAGTAATGACAACCTTTCTATGTTCAGTAAAATTGATTTGGTTTCTGAAAGTTCTGGGAAAATAAGTGGTAATTATAATACTATTCTGAACATACATCATGATAAAAACAATGTTACTTGGTTGGCAACCGCAAGTGGCGGTGTTGTAAAGTTATTGGAAGGTAATGGATTTAAAAATGCTGAAAACCTTATAAATAATAGAGAATTAAAAGGATTTTTAAATTGCACTAGTATCTATAAAAACAAACAAAAAATATTTGTGGGTACCTTATTTTTAGGCCTTTGGCACGGTACTGATTTTTCAAATTTATCGCAAATAAAAGAAATTGGAAATGTAAAAGTTAATGCTCTATATGAAAGCGGTCAAAAACTTTATATAGGAACACAATTTGGATTCTATATTTATGATCTTAATTTAGAAAAAATAATTTTTTCTTCAAAAAAACTTGGTAAGGTTACTTCGTTTTTGGTTCATAATAATAAACTCTATATAGGCACACAACAACTTGGACTCGCCATAGTTACCTTGGAAAATATTACCAAAAATGATTTATATCAAGTTTACTCAGAAAATGTTGATAACAGATATAAAATAGAGAGTAATAGAATTACAGCTATTGAAGAAGACGAAAATAACACTATTTGGGTAGGTACCTACAATGGGTTGCACCTGTTTGATAAAAAAGAAAAAATATTCATTCATCAATCCAAACTCTTAGAAGAAAAATTACCAAGTGTAATAATCAATTCCATAGCTTTAAAAGGCAATCATATATGGTTAGCCACACCAAGCGGTTTAATAAAACTTAACTATAAAAACAATAAATTAATAATAGAGGACATTATCACGCAAAAAGATGGTCTAAACAGTGATTTTATATGCGCCATAACCTTTGATGATAAATCTAATTTGTGGTTAACTACACATACAGAAATTGTTAAGTATAATGATTCAAACAAATCAATTATAAGTTACGGTAATATTAACGGGGTTAAATCAACCTCATTTAACAATAGAAGTTTTTATAATTATAATAATGAGTTTATAGCTTTTGGAGGTTTCGATAACATCACTTTCTTTAATCCATCAAACATCAAGGATTTTAATGCCATACCCGAGATTATTTTCACAACACTAAGAGTTAACAATGAATTAATTGAATATAACCCCGGAAGCGATATTTTAAATAAAAACTTCAATCATGCCAATAAAATAACACTAACGCATCAAGATAATTTTTTTTCAACACGGTTTATTGCCAATGATTATTTGGGTCAATTAAACATAAAATACCGCTATATATTAGATGGTTATCAAGATGAATGGATAGGTTTACAAAACCAAAATGAAATTAATTTTGCTGGACTATCTCCTGGGAATTATACACTTAAAGTTGAAGGTTCTCGCGATAACCAAAATTGGAGCAAACCTAAATCTATAGACATTGTATTGTTAGGCTCTCCTTGGAAAAGCGCATTGGCCATTTTTATTTATTCCCTTTTACTACTAGCCATTTTTATTTATTTAATTAGATCAAACAACTATAAATTAAAACTTAAAAACAACTTAGAAATTGCTAGAATAGATAAGGAAAAAGAAATGGAGTTAACAGAAGCTAAACTAATTTTCTTTACTAACATTTCACACGAATTCAGAACACCATTAACGCTAATTATAAGTCCGTTAAAGGAGCTTTTGGAAAGCAAAAACCTATCCCCTAAAATTTACAAAAACCTAAGTTATATCGATAGGAATACCAATAGGCTATTAAATCTTATAAATCAATTATTGGATTTTAGAAAAGCCGATCATGGTTTATTAAAACTTAATGTTTCTAAAGGGAACTTTGCTAGGTTTTCAAAAGAAGTTTACCTCTATTTTAAAGAAGCTGCAAAAGCAAAAAATATAAACTATAAATTTAAAACCGAACAAGAAGAAATTCTTTTCCCTTTTGATAGAACTAAAATGGAAATCGTATTATGTAATTTATTATCCAATGCTATTAAATACACAAATTCTGGTGATGCAATTACAATGAAAATAGACTCTGATTCCAAATTCTGCATCATTTCAATAAAAGATACCGGTATTGGAATGAATCCAGAAGATGTTAATAAAATATTCAATAGATTTTTTCAAATAAAATCTGCTAATACAGCTAGAATGATAGGTAGCGGTATAGGTTTGTCTTTTTCAAAAAAAATAGTTGAATTACACTACGGAAGCATCACAGTGAATAGTGAACTTAATGCGGGAACAGAATTTATTATTAAACTCGCCATGAACCCCAATTTATATGAAGGTTCAATGGATGAAGACTTTATTAATTCTGATAACATTAAAGGATACAACACTTTTGAAACACCAATTTTGGTCGATAACCTGAACATCGAAGCAAAAGACTATTCTGTATTGATAATTGATGACAATTTAGAAATTTTAAATTACCTCAAGGATATACTATCAGATACCTACACAGTAATTCAAGCCAATAATGGCGATTCAGGATTTAAAAAAGCTTCGAAAGACATACCAGATTTAATTATAAGCGATGTTATGATGCCAGGAAAAGATGGCATCACTTTGTGCAAAGAATTAAAATCACAAATCATTACCTCTCATATTCCAATCATACTTCTAACGGCAAGAACATCAGCGGTATTTGAAATTGAGGGCCTAAAAACCGGTGCTGACGATTACGTTACAAAACCTTTTGATGCCAAAATAATCAAAGCCAGAATTGAAAGCTTATTGGAAAATAGAGAAAAACTAAGAGCGCATTTACTAAATAAAGTTCGGTTTGAACCCACAGCCTCAGAAATTGAAATAGATACCGATACTGAAAATGCTTTTATACATAAAGCTATTTTATTAGTTGAGGAAAATCTTGACAATACGTCTTTTGGGATAGAGAATATGGTAGATGAATTGTATATGAGTCAATCCACTTTATACAGAAAAATAAAATCCTTAACAGGCCTTTCATTAACCGCCTTTATTAGATCGATACGTTTAAAAAAAGCCGCACATCTTATTTTAGCGTCAGATTTAAATCTGAACCAAATAGCTTATGAAGTTGGGTTTAATGATTATAAATATTTTAAAACTTCCTTTAAAAAGCAGTTTAACTGTTTACCTTCAAAATACAAGGAGATTATTAATAACAAGTAGGCAAATTCCTTGTTTTTACTGTAATTGATTTATTTGAACCCCTTATTGCCCTATTTAACCTATCCCCTTTTTCATATAGTTTCGATATTTGTAATCTAACGTTATGGTGATGCAACTTTCATTACCAAAACTAAACTCAAAAACTCAAAACTAAATTATTTATGAAAGTATTTATCTTTTATGTTCTGCTAATAATCCCAATAGGGCAATTAGCGTTTTCACAAAACACTATTACCGGAACGGTAATGGACAGCAATTCTCAACCCTTGCCGGGAGCAACAGTTATTATTGCAAATACCAAAACGGGTACTACTACAGACTTTGATGGTGGATTTTCAATTAACGCCAAACAGGCTGATATTTTAGAGATTTCCTACATTGGGTTTAAAAAAACAAGAGTAACTGTTGATGCCAAAAAAACGTATCAAATAATTTTAGAAGAAGATACAGCGCAACTCGATGAAGTGGTGGTGGTTGGGTACGGCACCCAAAAGAAAGTGAATTTAACAGGTGCTGTTGAAATGGTTACTTTTAAAGATGAGGTTAATCAACCTGTTACCAATGCAGGTCAATTATTGTATGGTCGTTTTTCTGGCGTGCAATTAACGCAATCATCTGGAAACCCGGGAGCTGATGGGTCATCAATCGTAATTCGTGGTATTGGTACTTTTGGAGGTCAATCGCCCTTAATTGTTATTGATAATATTCAATACGATGATTTGGCAGCCTTTAATAGTTTAGCGCCTTCCGATATTGAAAGCATTACGGTTTTAAAGGATGCTTCAGCACTTTCAATTTATGGCTCTAGAGCCGCAAATGGCGTTGTTTTAGTGACTACTAGACGCGGTGAAGCAGATAAATTTGAAATTAGTTATAACAGTTATTATGGTGTTCAAGATGCAACTGTAAAACCAAGGTTTCTTGGAGCACTCGATTATGCAACCCTGATGAATGAAAAATTCAGAAATGAAGATGGACCAGGTTTTATTCCAAGATATACGCCTGCTCAAATTGAGGCAATAAGGACAGGGAGTTTACCAGACCAGTTTGCAGATACCAATTGGGCAGATGAAATTTTAAGACAAGCTTCTATTCAAAATCATAATTTATCATTTACTGGGGGTAGTAAAAAATCTACCTATAGACTTTCCTTAGGGTATTTAGGGCAAGATGCCATCGTAAGAAGTAAATTTAAAAGTGAACGTTATAATTTAAGCTTTAATATTAATTCTAAATTAAAAGATTGGTTTACTTTAAGTAGCGTTACCAATGCATTTTGGAGACGTAATGAGGGGCCTACTGGAGGACAAAACGCTTTTGATGGGGATAATGGAATCATTTTTTCGTTTCAAAGAACGGCACCGACCATTCCTTTATTTTACAGTAATGGACAATATGGTGTTGTTGATGGTGCTTGGTTAGGTACAAACCCTTCCTTACAAACAGCTAATCCTTTAAGACGTGGCTTCTTAGGGAATTATGAAAATGATGTTATTAATGTGAGCCAAAGAATTGGAGGTACTATCCAATTATCTAAAAATTTAACATTTGAAACGAGCGGTAGTGCTAACATTATTTATACCAATACATCAGACTTTAGTCCAACGCAATTACTAAATTCTTATGATGGAGATGTTGTTATACAAAATGATCTAAATAATTTAAGTAATGCTACTAATTTTGAATATACTTTATTAAACGAAAATATTCTTAGATATAAGAAAACCTTCAATGAGGTTCATAATTTTGAAGGATTACTAGGGCATTCTGCAATCTATGTTAAAGGTGACGGTTTTAATGGACAATTAAGTGGTTTTCCAACAGACAACGTTGAAGAGTTTAACGGTGGTGGTGTGGTAGATCCTGCTGTTTCAGGGGGTGCTTTTGAAGATACTTGGCAATCATTTTATGGAAGACTTAATTACAATTATAAAGAAAAATATCTAGCTCAATTTAGTTTAAGACGCGATGGGTCTTCAAGGTTTGCTAAAGAGCTTGCATACGGTAATTTTCCTTCCGCTTCTGTGGGTTGGCGTATTTCTGAAGAAAACTTTATGCAGGATATAAACGTTATAAACAACTTAAAAATAAGAGCGAGTTGGGGTATTACTGGAAACGATAGAATAGGTAGAGGTATTGCTGAACAAACATACAATCCAAACCAAGATTATGTATTAGGAGACGATAATACCGTTGTTGGTGTAGCCATTACCTCATTGGCAAACCCGTCAATTAGATGGGAAGAAACAGAACAATTTGATTTAGGCTTAGATATAAGCTTATTAAAAAACAAGATCGAATTTGCTGCCGGTTATTTTAGTAGAGATAGTAGAGATGTGTTATATACAAACTTCCCAGTACCTGGTACTTTAGGTATTGGTAATTTAGGAGCTCAAAATGCGGCTTCTATAGTAAATGAAGGTCTTGAACTTTCACTTAATTATAGAGGTAATGTAGGAGAAGCTAGGTTTAGTCTTGGAGGAAATATGACAAAATTTTTCAGAAATGAAGTTACTGGTTTAGGTGATGGTGGTGAAGAAACTATTAGAAACGCAGATATTATTAGAATTGGAGCACCATTCAGATCCTATTTTGGTTTACAGGCTATAGGTGTATTTCAAACCATAGAAGAGATTGCTAATGCGCCTACACAATTCGGAAATGTCAATACAGCCCCAGGAGACTTAAGATATGCTGATGTTTCAGGGCCAGACGGTGTTCCAGATGGTGTTGTAAATGATGATGATAGAACCATTATTGGAAATCCAAATCCAGATTTATTAATAAACTTTAATGGTTCTTTTGAATATAAAGGTTTCGATTTAAATGTTTTATTTCAAGGTGTAAGCGGAGTAGATAGACTGCTAATGGGTAATGGTAATTTACCAATGCCTGATAATAGAAGTAATGCTTTAGATTACTGGATTAATAGATGGACACCAGAAAACCCTAGTACTAGTTTACCTAGAGTTGGCGGACAGAATAATACAAGAGTATCCTCTTTTTATGTTCAAGATGTGTCTTATTTAAGACTTAAATCACTAGAATTAGGGTATTCATTACCTAATAGTGTTACTGAAAAAATTAATATCACTAAACTACGTGTTTTTGTAGGAGCACAAAATTTAGTCACGTTTACTGGTTTGGAATATTTTGACCCTGAAGGCGCAAGCGGAGGTCAAAGTAATAGAAATGCACCGCTGTATAAAACAGTTACTTTAGGTTTAAACGTAAAATTATAATAACATGAAAAAGATAATATTAGCAGTTTGTATTGCACTAACATTTACTAATTGTAATAACGATTATTTAGAAACTCCGTCATTAACACAAATAGCCGAAGGTAATTTTTGGCAAAGTGAAAAAGATGCATTTTTAGCACTTAATGGCGTTTATTCGGCTCTTCAATCAAGATCCATGTATGGTGGAAACTTAAATGGATGGCAAGGGTTTCCTGGTTTTGATAATATAGGTGATAATGCCTTCAATCAATTTAAATGGGAAGGCCCAGGCGTATTTATGGAAGGAACTTTAGATCCATCAAGTGGTCCAATTGAAGCCATTTGGTTAGATTTATATAGAGGTATTGCTAGGGTAAATGCGGTAATTAAAAACGTTGAAATAATCTCAGAAGATTTAGTTTCATTAGAAACAAAACAAGAGTTGCTGGGACAAGCCTATTTTTTAAGAGGTTTAATGTATTTTAATCTGGCTGTATATTTTGAAGAGGCACCTTTAATTACTGAACCCCAAACTCTTGAAAATGCTTACATACCAAAAAATACCTATGCTGAAATAACTGCACAAATTGTTGAAGATTTAAAATCAGCGGTGGATTATTTACCACCAACCCAACCAAATGATTTATATGGGTATGCTACAAAAGGAGCAGCATTAGGGCTTTTTGCCAGGGTTCAATTATACAATAAGCAATACAATGGCCAATTTGGAGTGTTAGCCTTAACAGAACAGGCTATGGGTCTAGGTTATTCGTTGCATCCTAATTATGGTGAATTGTTTACACCAGAAAATGAGAAGTCTAACGAAATCGTGTTTTCAATTCGGTTTTTAAGAGGTGATGATACTAGTAATGGAGAAATTTTTTCAGGAACATTTGCAGGTTCTCCTAAGGTAGATCAGCGCCCAATGCCAAATTTAGCCAACGATTATTACTGCACTGATGGATTGCCTATTACCAGTTCTCCGCTTTTTAATCCAACAGCAGAAAGAGAAAATAGAGACCCAAGAGCAACTGCAACTATATATTTTACTGGTGATCAATTTTTCGTAAATCCTGATAGGTTTTTAAGCAATAGTCCAACAAGATATGGTATGCGAAAATATATTAGGAATAGTGCAGATGCAGAGGGTAACCGTGAATTTGCCGAAGGGTCACAAGATTTTTATGTTATTAGATATGCCGATATTTTATTAATGCGAGCAGAAGCATTAGCTGAGACAGGAGATGTTTCTGGTGCTACTGCTATGGTAAATCTTGTAAGGGATAGAGTTGGGATGCCTCTAGTTGAAGATGTTGAAGGTACTGTAAACCAACAACAAATGATTCAAATTGTTAGACATGAACGACGTGTAGAATTAGCACTTGAAGGTTTACGATTTATGGATTTAAAACGTTGGGGAACTGTGGAAGAAGCATTTAATAGAGCTAGCTCCGATCCTGTAGGCCCTTACAATCCTGTTTATCGAGGCGGAAAATCAGAGGTATTTCCTATCCCTCAAAGTGAGATAGATGTCAATCCTAATTTAGTGCAACATCCAGATTGGCAATAAATAAATTAACTACAAAAAAACTATAAAAAATGAAAAAATATTTAGTAATAATAATATGCTCACTATTATTTGTAAGCTGTGAAAAAAATATAATTGGCGATTTTGATGGTGTGGCTGCAGATCCAATAAGTACTGATCAAGACAATATTCAATTAACAGAAGAACAAAAACTCAGCAAAAAAGGTGTAGCTTATACTAATAAGTCAAAAAGATGGTCGCACAAAACCAGTGAACTAAAAGCCCATTGGATGTATAGTTGGGGAAGAGAATTAAGGGAAGAAATTCCAGAAAATGTAGAGTATGTACCTATGTTTTGGGGTAAAGGTTCTGTTAATGATGAAGAATTAGCCAAAATAAAAACACTTATTGATGAAGGTAAAGTAAAATATGTTCTAGGATTTAATGAGCCTGATGGTGCTGCACAAGCAAATATGTCTGTAGATGAAGCCATTGCTTTATGGCCTCAGTTAGAAACATTAGGCGTGCCTCTTGGTTCTCCTGCAACTGTAAATCCAAATAATGATTGGATGAAAGAGTTTATGGAAAAAGCTGAAGCATTAGACTTAAGAATAGATTTTGTAACAGTGCATAGTTATGGAGGCCCCAACGTTTTAGGTTTTATTAATAAAATGAAAGAGACTTATAACACTTATGAAAGACCAATATGGATAACTGAGTTTGCTGTAGCCGACTGGAATGCCACCTCTCCTGCTAATAATGTACATAGTGAAGAAACTGTAATTCAGTTTATGAGCGAGTTATTGCCTGCATTAGATGATATTGACTATATACATAGATATGCTTGGTTTGATGGCGTTGGTAGAGCACCTTTAGCATCATCCGCACTTTTTGATGCCGATGGAAACATTACTCCTTTGGGAGAATTATATGCTGGTAATAAACCTAATGAAGCTATAGGACCTGGGCAAGATACAGAGTTTATACCAGAAGTTGATGAAGATGAATTATTAGTAAATGGTGGGTTTGAAACTGGAACAATCGAACCATGGCAAGGTTTCAAAAATGGGATTTATACAGCTGATCCTAGAACCGGTGGTTTTGCAGGTAGAATAGAAAATGGAGACGGCTCTCTTTATACTGTTGCACCTGTAGAAGCTGGAAAAACTTACGTTTTAAAGTTTGCTACTAAATGGGCTGAAGCTGGAGATAGTAACGTTTTAAGACCTGTATTACGTAATGACGCTGTAGGAGGCGGAGCAGGTCTTTTGTTAAGATATGATCCAGTTCCAACAACCGACCAGTGGGAAGAGGCTACATACGAATATGAAGTCCCAGACGGTGTAACTGACTTAAGAATCGTATTCTATAAAGCAAACGGAAACCCACCACTT
>TARA_R110002049_G_scaffold98987_2_pt1 | contig 10188 bp, 23 predicted proteins | sample TARA_R110002049 | Tara Oceans TARA_R110002049 (sample SAMEA4396941) | marine metagenome | biome: Polar Biome; feature: [SRF] surface water layer (ENVO:00010504); material: water (ENVO:00002006), including particulate matter (ENVO:01000060) such as... | depth 5 m
CATTGTGCTGACCAACCTTACCATGTAGAAATTGTTGAGCCTATCAAAATAGAAAAACCAAAACTTCCAGTTGATGAGTTGGAAGAATGTCAAAAAGAAAATGAGTTAAATTATTATGGAGGGAGAGCATAATGAACGAATATATATTGGTTAATTTACCTAGAACATTTTTAACTGGTGGTTGGAAAGTAGTTCACCAAAAAACAAAAGTTGTACCTTATTTTGACCATATAATTAAAAGCACTTGGGATTATGACCATACTGTGCAGTGTTTAAAAGAGTTAGGTTTTAAAAGTGGGTCAGGTGGTAAAAATATTGATGGTAGCTGGGGAGCTCAGTTGCTATGTGAAATACTTCCTGAGGATAGAAAGAAATACAAAACAATTACCCTTAGTGAAATAATAGCAAAAGTGAGGTCTAAATAATGACTGCTTTTAATATTAGGCCTAGACAAGTTAGGGGTAAAAAAGTTTTTAGATTTAAGTATTTTGGCCTAGATGGACAGCCTAAGTATTTAACTCATAAAGTTAAAAGTGAGTTAGAAAAAAGGGTAGCAGAAAAAATAAAAGAAATAGGTTTTGAAAAAACTGAGTCTAGCCAAGTGTTTTTTGACCAGGCTAACACCTTATGGCTTAAACATTTAAACTATAAAAAATCGGAAGGCCGAATAAGTGAAAGCACAATTGAAGAGTATCAATCCTGGTATAGAAACCACTTATGCAATTTTTTTGGCAATACAGATATAAGGTTAATTACACAAGCTAAGGTTAGAGAGTTTGTTAATCACATGAAGTTAAAGGTAGAGAATAAACAAATTAAATCTGATACTTTGTTTAAAATATTTAATACCCTTAGCCTTATTATACAGCACCAGTTTGATGAAGACCAAATAACTAGGAATGTATGTAAGGAAAAAAACTATTTAAAGAATGTATTTAAAGCTAAATTTAGCCAGGACTTGTTAGACTTTGAAAAATACCCAGTAGATTTAATGGAAAAAATAGTTGAGAGTATAACTAGGCCTGAGGTTAAATTGCTTTGTATGATTATGTTAGAAACTGCTTGTAGACCAAGTGAGGCTAGGGCATTGGCAAAAGATAGCTTATTACTTAATACTAATATACCTAGATTACATTTTAATAAAGCTGTTAAGAAACATAAAAAGCTGGGCGGTACTAAAACAATTAATGGTGTAAGAAAAATGGTTATTAGTGCTAAGCTTAAAGACAAATTGCTTGACCACATTAACCAATTGCCAGGCCACCAGGAAGAATTGTTTTTAAATAGCAAGGCCAAATATATATGCGTAGAACAAATTATAAGGGGTGTAGACAAGGCTTTAGCTAAGTCTGGGGTAGTTGTACCTATAAAAAGAAAGTCGTACATATTCAGACACTACATGGCAACTTACTGGGCTTATAAAGGTAAATACAAAAATGCAATAGACTTAGCCCATGCACTAGGGGACTCAGATATTAACTTTGTTCAGCGAACTTATATTAAGCCTTATGGCGATAATCAAAACAATGTTGATAGCAGTGAGTTTCAAAACCAACAGTTTAGTTGGAAATAATTATTTATACCAATACTTATCGTAGTTCTCTTTATTATAGAGAACTACATCCCACTCAATTTTTTTCTTAATACATTTACTGCCAAACTCTTTGGCCTCTTTTTCTGTTGAGAAAATTACATTAGTATATGAGGTAAATTTATCTTTAGGTTTATGAATTATAAAAAACATTAATAAGGGGCAACTTTCATCGCCCCCATTTTATCACATACAACATACAATATAGGTGGTTACAAAGCACCCATAAGGTTATTCACTACTACACACTTAATTGATTCCATTTACTTCAAGAGCTAAAGATTTGGAATTATTTAAAGGTGGTGTAGTTTGACCTTTAAATTCTAGAAGTTGTTCAACTGGTATATTTAAAAACTTACTAACTTGCATAAGCCTAAATGCACTAAGACCATTTTGGCCTTTCTCATATTTGCCTATTTGCTGAAATGCTATTTTTAAAGCATTAGCCATTTCAGTCTGGGTGCAAAATTTTTTTATGTAATAAGCATTTTTATTACCATTAGGGTCTACATTGTATTGGCAAACAACCCTGTTAATCCTGGCACTTTTTAAATTTTTTCCAACAGCTATATTAATTGCTTTCTCTTCAGGTGTTGTAGTTTTTGGTTTATAAAATCTTGTTTTCATTTCTCTCCTATGTTTGGGCAGACAAGTAGCCTAAGGTTTTTTACAACTTTTAAGTTAGTAATTACAATTGCGTATATTTGAAAGTGGCATCACCATTTTCAACTACAACAATTTGTCTGAAAGTTTTGATATACTTTTTAAAAGCTTGTAGTGAATGCACACACTGCCTAGAATTACTTTTAGGCTTTTGCATAATTTCTCTATGTAACTTATTAAGTTTATCATATCTTCTTAACAGACTGTTACTCTTCGCCGCCATCCTTATCTGTCCCTTGTTTTAATTTAATTCTAGATTTATTTAATTTTAAATCTAAAACTTTAACCTCAGCATTATCGCTTGGGCTATTTGATTCTGCCGCTATCTGTGCATTATCAAATTCTTCATCAACTTTTACACTAGCCTCAAAAAAACTTTCCTTTACAACTTTACTCATCGTCTTAAATCCATTGCTGAGTATTCTTTATTGTAAAGTAGTGTAGGTATTGAATCTGTTTGTGTTTCAGTTAATCTAATTTTTCTATGTGCTGACCCACCTTTAGAAATTAAATTTAACTTAAATAGTTCAGCAACTATTGCACCAGCTCTGGCTCTACTGAACTTAAATTTAACTGCAATCTCTTTGTAAGTTGGGCTGTATCTATGTTGCTTAATAAAGGTACTGATATATTTTAAAACATCGTATTTAATTTTGCTTAAATATATATGCCCATTGTTTTTTAACTTCATGTCTTGTCCTTAAATAAATTTGTTATGTTTGGTTTTAAAACATAATCAGGTGCTTTTTGTTTAGGGTTGTCCAGGCCTTGTAAGTTAAGTTCTAATTTACTTAAATACCAACCAGCCTTTCTTACATCCATTAAACAAGCCTCAACTGTACTTTCATGTTTTGCGCCAAACCTCATTGTGTATTTCAAAATTTGTGACCTAAGGAAACCAACCACCTCTAAAGGAGATAGTTGGCTCACTATTGCATCGTAAGTCTGAATACTTTTTTTATAGTGGTCAGGATTGATTTGTTCAGCCATTAAAAAGGTGCATCTTCCTTAGCAACAATATCGCTAATTTTTAAAGATATATCTGGTTGAGTATCTTTAGTTTTATCTACATTTAACCAGGCCGCTAAATTTTTTTTAACACCACCAATTTGTATATTGCCTTGATATTGTGGATACTTGCCACCAGGTTTATCAGTATCTCTAGGTTGTCTCTTCCACATTGCCCCAGAATTATCGTAATTATTATCTGCCATTGTTAGTCCTTTTTATTTGATTGTTTTGTATTTGTGATTTCAGTTTGTTGTATATAGTTTCAACCCTCATAGACTCTATGGGGTCTAATTGAATTGCTTGTAACTCTGTTTTAAATTCAGCCCTAATAGGCTCAAGATTATTTTCAAATTTGTTTGGTGTTGCTGAAAGCTTAGCCGCATTTTGCAATTGGCCAATCCAACTATCTGCTAAAGCTGTTGTATTTTGCTTGACCACTTTTGGTTTAACAGAATCTTTTGCAATTTCTAATACTGCCTCAAATGGTATGGCCTCTTTGCCATCATCATTATCTAAACCAGTTTGTAAATTTAAAGCATTTAAGAAAGCATATTTTTTAGCATAACTCATACCATTACCAGTACCAAATTTGTCTAACTTACCCATTGCTGAGCAACCATTTATTTCTACAAAACTTGTGGGATCTGTAATATCAAAAATTTTCATATTACAATTAACCATTACAAAGTTTTCTTTTAAGTCATTTACATAAGTACATATTGGATAAAGCTCATTATTAAGTAAAGCTTTCATAGCAACCTTTTGAACTTCATCATGCTGTAAAGGATTGAAGTGCATTCCTGGAACTTTATTGCCTTTAACTACACCACCAGCCTCACTAGATGCTTTATGTAGTTTTTGATATATATTAGTTTTCATTTGTATTAACTCCCTCAGATTGTTGTTGTGAATTTTTTCTAATAGAACTTTGTAAAATAACTTTTTGTTTTTTTAATTGGTGTAGCTCTTTGTGCATTTCACCATTTAATTTTCTGTGGCCATCTTCTAAATCTGCTAACCTATTTATTTCATCGGCTTGTTTTTCAATTTCTTTTTCTTGTGATAATAATTTTGCATTTTTTAAAACTAATTTTTCAATTAAATCATCAGCTGATAAAGTTTTATAATGGTCAATAAGTTCTTTAAAATTACTCATAACAAGCTCTAAACCTTTCTATGATTGTGGAATCTATTCCTTTCCACCAAAAACTATTTTTTCTTATTTCACTAAAGTCAGGTCGGCAAAGCATAGCAAGTGTTTTAATATCCCCATTAGCTAACTCTAATTTTTTTTCCCAGCATTTCTGGTAAATAATAAGTTCGTTATAATAATATTCTAAATTTTCTTTTCTTAATTCAACACAGTTCTCCTCAGTAAAAACAACCCTATCGCTATCACTTGCATAAGTTAAAAATGGTTTATGTTTTGGTAATAGTTTGGAGTACAGCGCAATTTGTAGGCAGTCACTATGAAATGGAACTCTTGGACATTTTCTTTTTGAATAACTAAACCCAGCTTTTGTTTTTGTTAATGTACCAAATACATTTTTAATATCGCCAAAATGAGTTTTACCCACCAGGTCAACATAAGATAAAAAATATGTAGCTATGCCTTTTGCCCAATATGTATATTCAAGTTCAGCATCCCATTTTTGCTTACCTATTTCGTTTATATTTTCTATATGATTATTAACTAAAGATTCTAAATTACTTACTATATGGCCAAACTTTAATTCATCTTTTGTATCTACTGCCTCATAATTATCTATTTTATGTTGGCTTAATTTTAAAGCCTCAGCATAAGTTTTGTCCTGGCATTTCATGGCCTGGATTATTTCATGACTTATTGTACCGCCAGTAAATGAGCAGTTAGTAGGTAGGTTAGCTTTTTCTTTTTTGGTAAGTAAAATATAATTTCTGAATCTAATATCGTCAGGTATGGTGTTTTGACTTTTAGAAGTATGTTTTAAGTCAAATTTTTTATAACAATCGCCAACTATATTGATTCGGTTGTCCATAACTGAACTTATACACTATGTATAGTTCAGTGCAACCTAATTAGCACTCAGTATTAAATGTTAATAATCCCAGTATGAGGGGTAAAGCTCAGTTTCAATTCTTGAAGTCCAAGCTGGTGTAATATCTGTTGCAATGTTAGGTAAGTTTTTTTTACCAGTTGACCATGACCTATCAACCACATCATAACGACCATTACTATTTGGTTCTAAAAAACCAATGTAAATTACTTTTGTTTTTTTATCCTGGCATATGCCAAACCTTGAATCAGCACCAGTATAAATATTATTTCTAGCTTTAAAAACTCTAATTAAACCATTGCTACTTGGAGTTTTAGTAATTACAGCCTGGCAACCAGTATATCTGACTGGTACAGCACATTTTTTAATATCTTTTTTGGCAAATAAACCGATTTGACCATCATCATATGCACCACCAATTACATCTATATAGGCCGCCATACCAACAAAATAATTAGCTGATATAAATTGGTCGCCATTTGTTCTAAAAGTGTTGAAATAAAGTGCTAAATCCTTTGCCAATTCCATTGCATCAAAATAACCTGGTGCATTTGGTGGTTTATTTATAAGCCTACTTATTTTAACCCTCATATTTGCTTGGTCTTTTTTAGGGTAAGTAAATTTTATAAACTCATCGGTTGTTTTTTTATATCTTTTTTTAAGAAATTCTAAACCCTCTTTACGAAAACCATTTGTAAATTCAGTCATATTGTTTTGAGTTTTATACTTTAAATCAAAATAAGCTATTGGTTTTTTATTACTCATAAGTTTAAATTAGATTGTCATATAAGATAATGCAAGTTAATTATCACTGAGCATAACTAAGTTACATTAAATTGTGAAAAATGGCTTAGAATGTAGTTTTTTTATGGCAAAGAATGCAGTTTTTCTGACAATTTTTTTAGTCTAAAAAGCATAAATTAATTTAATCACAAAATTTTAATCGAATCAATAATTATCTTTAATTTTAATTGCGGTTGGTTATTACTCAATGTAATACTCAGTGTTAATTGAGTGATTTGAATGGAACTAAAATTAATAAAATATAAAAATTTTAAAGCAACAGTTACTACAATGAGTAGAAAAACTGCAACACAACATGGCCTATATGGTTTTTACACACCTAACAATAATACAATTGTAATACAAAAAGATTTAAACAAAAGAGATTATTTAGACACATTAATACATGAAATATTTCATTTTGTAGCAGACAAGTCAGGTATTAAATTTAGAAACTTAGGTGAAGAAGGGGTAGCAAAATTTGTTGGCTCAGAATTTTCTAAAATTTTAATACAAAATCCTAAATTAGTTAATGTAATTAAATGGTGCGCTAAACCATGAGCTTATTTTTTCTTATACTTGGTGTAGCCACAGCTGATGTTAATCCAGCAATGCACTTAATAAAAATTCCGATAACGCAAGGTGTAAAAAAAATAACTTGTGAACAAGCATATAAAAATAATGTTACCTGGAAACTTAATCCAAATTATGAGCCTGGCAATGGTCAAATCTGGGGTTATCACACCCATAAAGATTTACCAGTTTATTTATACTACTGCAAAGACAAGAAAGGTAACTGGGTTAGATGAGAAGTTTAATAGAAAGTTTTATAGATGTAACAAGTGGCCTGGTATTAGCAATATTAATACAGCTATATATATTTCCATTTTTTAATTTACACCCCAATATTTTTGAAAGCTTTCAAATAGCATTAATATTTACTGGTGTATCAATACTAAGGTCATGGTGTTGGCGGTTATTTTTTAAGAGGAAGTTATGCAAATAGAATTAAATAACTATGACATGATGGCCGCAAGTCAAACAGGCCTATTAAGAGTCTTTGAAAGTTTAAGATTAAAGCAAAGCTGGGGGCATAATTACAATGGTAGTGTTAATGACCAAATAGCTAAATCAATTAGTGGGGCAATGGCTGAATTAGCAATTTGTCGTTTTTTAAAAACAGAATTTAATTTTCATGTAAATCATGGCAGTAACCCTGATGTAATATATCATGATGTACATTTACAAATAAGATCCCAGCTACCTAAAAGAAATAATAGTTTAATTATTAGACCTAAAGGAAGTAAGCCTGGAGAAATTTACATTTTAGTAATAGACAAAGCACCATTTTTTGACATTAAAGGATTCGTTAATAGCACATATGTATTAGGCACTGAAAAATACTTAACTGATTTTGGCCTTACTGCTAGACCGAAAGTACACAGTGTACCATTAAATTTACTAAGCCCAATTGAATTACTTAGAAGTGGGTCATGGAATTAACAAACAACATACAAACTAAAGGACAATAATTTGAGTGATGCTGATGCAATAAATATTTATGGCGATGTTAGGGAATGCCATAAGTGCAAAGAAAAAGCAGACATTGTTGAGCAAGGCAGAGATTATTGTGCGGATTGTTGGAGTTTAAAATATTTAGGCAAATCAATTGATGTAGGTGAACAAATTAAAAGAGAGAAAACATGACATTACCTACTGATAAAAAATACAACATAATTTATGCTGACCCAGCCTGGTCATATAATGGCAAACTACCACAAAGAGCTAAGGTGCAACATTATCCTGTAATGCCAATAGAGGATATTTGCGGACTGCCAGTTAAAGATATTTTAGCAGATGATGCTATATTATTTATGTGGGCAACTTTCCCATTATTACAGCAAGGCTTAGATGTAGTTAAATCTTGGGGCTTTGATATGAAAACTTGTGCTTTTGTATGGGTTAAAACTAATAAAAGAACTGATCCTAAACAGGCCGCATTTTTTCCAGTAGATTCATTTGACAAATTTTGGGGGATGGGTGGCTGGACTAGGTCTAATGCTGAAATATGTTTATTAGGAACTAAGGGCAAACCCAAAAGATTAGATAAAGGCATACACCAGGTTATTTATGAGCCTATTAGGGAACATAGTAGAAAGCCTGATTGTATTAGGGATATGATTGTAAAATTATGTGGTGATTTACCTAGATTAGAAATGTTTAGTAGAACACAAACACCAGGTTGGGATATTTGGGGCAACCAGTCTACTAAATTTAAACCTACTTTGCCAGACCAGAAAGATGAGGCCAGGTTATGAGTTGGACATTTGAAAAAGTGGGCATTGACCTTTTAGATAACTTAAATTTAAACAGCCATGAAAAGCTTTTATATATTTTAATATGTAGGTTTAAAAATTGTAAAACTGGCATCAATATTACAAACAATTATTTATTAAAGCGCACTGGTATTAAATCTAAAGTTACACTTCGTAAATATTTAGACCGCTTGGCTAATTTTGGCCTGGTGGCTAGAAATCAACCAGAAATGAAAGCACCTAATAAATTTACTTTTGAAAAAAGCCTAATGCAAGAATACATAGCCACTAATATTGGTAGACGAAAGAAAATGTCTAAAATTATGAAAAAGGCAAAAAAGCGGCAACTTTCTAAACAAGTTATCAACACAGCTAATGTTATTCCCATTATTAAGATTAATGATGGGGGTCAATAATTGACTGAGGGGGGGTCAGAAATTGTACCTCTTAAATAGAAAATAATTAATAGAAAATAATATATATGGATAAGAAATTACAAATAGACAAGATTCTGAAGAACTTTACTAAAAATCATAATTTTACATATTCAATAGCTAAAAAAAAGAGAATGGCTAATAGAAAACAGTATGACCAAAACAAAAAAACAAAACAGCTACAAAAGTCATTAAGCAAGGATAGTTTCAATCAATACCTGGAGGATTTATATAAAGATGCTAACAAGTAACCTTACAACCGACCAATTAGATAGATTTTTACAAATAAGTAGTTTTTGCGATAGTAAAATGGCTAAGGTAAAAGCTAAATCACTTCCTACAATGTATAAAGTAATAGAAAATGCCATAGGCATTGGACATGATAAAGAAAGTTTAAAGAATTTCGATACTACCACTGCTAGACTTAGAATAACATTAACATCCAGACAAATAACTATTTATGATTTTATATTAATGGTGATGCTTGACGCAAAACCAGAAACCAGAGAATTAATTTATTTAAGAAACTTTCCACATCGTAAAAGTTTAAGAGCTATGAAACGAATGTACTTAGATTGGTCTCATGAAAAAATTAGATACAAGTATCATAGAGCTTTAGTTGAAGTATGTTTGTATGCTAATAAAAATTTAAAGAAATATTTGACAAGTGGTCAAAAAAATTAAAGAAAGTATTTATACTACATATAAGTATGACTTTGTCATTTACACACTATGTAGTGGGTTATGAGGGCTAATATCTTTTTTTTTCTTTCTCTCTCTCAAAATAAAAATTAGCCCCATAACTATTAATGTTCAATTGGTTTAAAATCGTTAATTTTAAGCTTATTTAGTTGTTTTCTATCTTTTAAAGCATCATTAAATACAGCTCTGTTTTTGTAATGTTTGGTAACATCAACTTTGAACATATTTATTTTACTGCTTAATGTTTTATTTTTCTTAAATAAATTAAACATATTTTTCCTTTCTTGATTCGTTTATCAATGAATCTAAGTAAGTTAAGCTCAATATTAACTGGATTACAACCCCTAATTACATACAAAATGGCTAATAAAACTAAAAAAAACGATAAAATTATTGCAACAATGCTTGAAGAGTTAGCACAAGGTGCATCACTTAGAGCTATTTTATCGCCACAAAACAAAGACCCTGAGAGACCTTGTTGGGAAACATTTAGAAACTGGATGAAAAAAGATTCAGCACTTAGAAGTTCTTATGAAGAGGCTAAAGTAGATTCAATGGAGTTTGTTATGAGTGAGGCTAGTGACTTATTAAAAAGTTCACTTGCTGAAAGTAGATTACAAGAAAAGACAGACTTAGGTAAAACACATTTAATA
>TARA_R110002049_G_scaffold30729_13_pt1 | contig 10186 bp, 5 predicted proteins | sample TARA_R110002049 | Tara Oceans TARA_R110002049 (sample SAMEA4396941) | marine metagenome | biome: Polar Biome; feature: [SRF] surface water layer (ENVO:00010504); material: water (ENVO:00002006), including particulate matter (ENVO:01000060) such as... | depth 5 m
AGACGAGCCAGTGCGAGGCGCGATCGTCGCGCAGCACGATTTTTCGTAACATCCCGGTCGAACCTTTCAGTGGACGGCCTGTGCATTCTACTCTCGTGCACAGTCCTGCCGGCGCAGGATCTGGCCTGGCAGAGCGCCGGTGTAATCATCATTGGCGATGACCATAGCACCGTTAACAAGGAGGTACCGCACTCCTTCACTGAGTTCCCTCGGGTGCACGTAATCGGCGTGGGCGATGTAGTTGGCCGGGTCAATGACCGCAATATCGGCCGTGTATTCCTCGCGCAGGTAGCCGCGGCGGCAAAGATTGAATGTGTCCGCGACGAGGCCGGTACTGCGATGCACAAACTGCGGGATGCTGAGCAGGTCGCTGCGCACGAAGTCCTGCCAGGCCTTCGGGTAAGTGCCGTACAGCCGGGGGTGCCCGGCTGAGCCATCGGAGCCTGTCATGACCCAGGCTTGCCCTGCGAGCCGTGCAATGTCGTCGCTGTGCATGACAAACGATGCAATGGACGGGTCTTCAGCCAGCACCATGCGAATGGCGGCCTCCACCGGTTCAACTTCCATTTGCGCGGCTATTTCGGCGAGCGTCTGGCCTTGCCAGCGGCTTTCTGCGGCCGTTACAAGCATGGCATCTGCGCCACCACGGCGCCGCAGATTGGCGCGCATCTCGTCGCGAATACCTGCGCCGGTTTCGGCATCCGCGAGTCGCTCGCGCATATGTTCTTTGGAGTCTGCGAGTGCCCAGCGCGGGATCAGTGCATTGCTGAAACGTGTCCCCGAAGCGCGCCATGGGTACTGGTTGGCCGTAACGCTGAGTCCTTCGGCACGTGCGGCTTCGATGCGTTCGACGATGGCTTCGCTTTGGCCCCACACATCCTGTCCAAGTGCCTTGATGTGCGAGATGTGCACGGGAATAGCGGCGCTCCGTGCGATGGCAATGGTTTCCTCAATCGCCGCCAGCAAACCGATGTTGTAGGAACTTTCGTCCCGCAGGTGGGTGTCGTAAACGCCGCCGTACGCGGCCGCCACGCTGGCCAGTGCGATCACTTCATCGGTTGTCGCGTAGTTGCCAGGCACGTAGTACAGACCGGTCGAGAGCCCGATCGCGCCAAGCTCCATGTCCGCCGCCACGCGTTCTTTCATCGTCGCCAGCTCGGTGGCTGTGGGCGCGCGGTTTTCACTGCCCATCACCTGCCTGCGAATCGCTCCGTGGCCCGAGAAAAAGGCCACGTTGTTGCCAATGCCCTCTGCACTGAAGGTGGCGAGCGTGTCGTCGCGACCGCTTACACCGGCACCGTCGTTGCCGATGAAAACAGTCGTTACGCCCTGCTTGAGATAGTTCAGGTTGGATTTCTTCAGCGGGTTACGCAGATCCCGCGTCGCGTGGGTATGCGGGTCGATAAAGCCCGGCGTAACGATCAGGCCCTGTGCGTCAACGCGGACCCGTGCATCGGCATCGGCGGCGGCATCCAGCGTGGCGATGCGATCCTCCACGATCCCGATATTGCGGATGCGGCCTGGTTCGAGCGACCCGTCGTAGACGGTGCCGCCAATGATCAATACGTCGTAACGGGGCGCTGTCTCAGGCGCGCAGGCCGTCAGGGCAAGCAGGCAAGTGAACAGGAAAGCCTTTTTCACTGCTTGTCCGCGTGCTGAAGCAACAGCTTCATGAACTCTTCGGCAAAAATCGCGGCGGCAGCGCGGGTGGTAGCGCGGTCGGTCTCGTCACCCACTTCATACGTCACTGACGGAATACCGTAGCGCTTGTACATGTAGTTTTTGCCGTTCGCGGTATCCGAAGTTGGGCGATCTTCGTTAGTAAACGGGTAGTCGTTGAGGCGTGGCCGGGCGGCGTCCAGCCAGTCGCGCGAGAAATTGGGCGGATCCGTCGGGTCTGTGTCGGCCTGCGTATAAAAGAGATTGCGATTGGTCGAATGGAAGTCGATGAATGCGCGCAGCCGGTAACCTTCGCGGTCCAGCTTGTCGAGGAGCGTCTTGATCAATTGTGTTTCCGGTTGCACAAACGGTCCCCAGTCACGATTCAGGTCCGTTCTGCCGAGATTGTGTCGCCAGTGACCGTTTGCGACCCCGTCCGGGTTCAGCAACGGAATGGATATCACCTGGAAGCGCTCACGAAAACGCGCGGCCAGTGATGAGTCGCCAAATACCGTTTCCCAGAAGCCGAAGAAGGCAAAGGCGCCGGACACTTCCGGCGGGTGTTGACGACCGACGAGCAACACGACGTCACGTGAATCGCTGGTGCCGTCCAGGCGCATGATCTTGCGGCCGGTTCGCGACTCGCCAAACACCGACAGGCGGGCATTGCTGCGAGCGGCCATTCGAGCCTCCCAGTCGTCATACACCGTCGGCGTTATCAGTTCATGGGCTGCCACCCAGACAGTCTCATTACCCAGCGCAATGCTCAGTGTTGCGCGCCGGCCGTTGGCCGAAACCTGCACAGCATCCGCGGCAAGCGGGCTCCAGTGCACGCCGTCGGTGCTTGTTTTAGGTACATAGCGGTGTTTCCAGCTTTGGTAGTCGAGTACCACTTCGGCGCTGGTTGCGCGTGCCGGCACAAGCTTGAACGCGAACCACGGGCTCGGGTTCTGCACCGCGCTGTCTTCCGGGACGATCTCGATGCGCACGCTGTTGTCGCCCCGGACTTCGCAGGCGCCGCGACGGGCACCGCTGAAGTCATCGAGCACCGCGAACGTCGTCGTGGTGCAGGTGCTGCCAGCCGGGATAAGTGTGGACTGGCTTGCACACGAAGCAACCAGCGCCAGCGCAAGCAGGGTCAGGGTGCGTTTAATCGGGGTCATAGCTTTGCTGCTCTAGTGAGTTTTAAGAATAGCCTGCGTAACATCAAAGGCCGAAGCACAGGCGAGCGTCCAGCCGAGCATGCCATGGCCGGTATTCAAATAGAGGTTCCTGATGCGGGTCGCGCCCACCAGCGGTTGGCCATCAGGGGTCATGGGCCGGAACCCGCCCCAGCGATGTGCATTCTCAACCGAGTAGTCGGCCGCCTGCGGCGCCACCTGTTTGGCAATCGTGAGCAGGGTGTCGGTGCGCGACTTGTCATTGGCCGTATTGAAATCGGCGAAGTCTGCGAAGCCCGCGATGCGCATGCTGCCATTCAGGCGACTGAAGACAATCTTGTCCGCCAGCGATGACACGCTCACGCTGGGCGGGTTTTCACCGAGCGGCAGCGTAACGCTGTAGCCCCGCACCGGAAAAATGTGTGGATTGAGGCCGGCGGGCCTTAGCAGTTCTGCGCTCCAGGCACCGAGACACACAACGACGGCATCGCCCTGCAGGTCCCGGTCACCGCGAATGCCAGTCACTTGTCGATTGTCGATCGTCAGGTTCTCGATAGGCTGATCAAAAGCGAAAGTGACGCGGCCACTGGCCGCAAGATAGTCACGCAGGCCGCGGCAGAATAACTGCGCGTCAGCCACCTCGTCGCTGGCAGAAAACACTGCGCCGACAAAAGGCCGCTGCAAATGAGCCAGTGCAGGCTCGTGAGCAATCGCCTGCTCGCGTGTCAACAGCTCGACATCGCAGCCATGTGCCTGTTTCAGTTCTGTGCCGCATCGCGCAACGGCAAGCTGATCATTATTGGCAAGCAGAACAAGCTTGCCGGCAGCCCGGTAAGAAAAATCAAAGTTGGTCTTGTCGCGCAATTCGTCCAACAGGCGCTCCGAACGCATGGCCAGCGACAACACATCGAGCGTATTGGTAGCGGCGCGCCGCGATGTACATTGCGCCAGAAAACGCATGCCCCAGGACAGTAAAGCCGGCGACAGTTTTACACGGCTTGCCGGGTCACGGCCGCTGAGCAGGGCAGGCAGCGTGGCAATGAAACCCGGTTTGGCGAGCGCGTCGGTAAAGCTGTACGACAACTGCCCGCCATTGGCAAAACTGGTGCCTTGTGCGACGTCGCACGCACGATCAACCACGGTTACCGTGCAACCGTTTTCTGCCAGGTAGTAGGCGGTCGTGACACCGACAACGCCGGCCCCCAGAACAATTACGTGCATGCTAAGTCCCACAAGGAATGCCTGACGAGTCTACTGAGCGCCGAGGTGTGCGCTCAAATAGGCATTCTTTGTGCGCCTATAACTCGCGGCTATAACAAGCTTGAGTCTGTGCGCACAGAATACTTGCGCAAACTAGTTCTCGACGGGACCAAGAAATGCGTCAATGTGGGACTTGAGGTGGTCGATAAAGGCATTGGCTGCGCGCGACAGTGGCGTATTCGCCAGGTGCAGCATCGAGATGTCGAAGGTCAGCGTGGGTGACAGGGGCAAAATTCTGACCTCATCGCCGGTGTTGGAGCGCGCGGAAATCTCATCGGCAATGGTTATGCCGGTGCCCACGGCGACCAGCGCCTTGGCGACATGATAAGTCTCGGAGCGGGCCACGACATTCAGCTCCGCCTCACTTGTGGCGAGGTGATTGGCCAGCAGGCGCCCCAGCGGGCCGCGGTTGTTGAGGCCAATAAATGGGTAGTCGGCGAGGTCGTCGATTGTTGACGGAACGTCTGCATCGAAGTCAGAATTGAGCGGTGCAAGCACAACAAACTCGCCGCGCGCGAGCGTGCGTTGCTCAATGCCGGGCCGTGCCACCGGATCGAATGCGAGTCCGAAGTCTACGCGCGACTCGATTAGCGCATTGTTTATTTCATCGAGGTGCAGCGTTTCGATATCGAAGACGGCATCCGCGTTGTCCTCGCGAAACGACGCAATAGCCCGTGGCAGCAGTTCCAGGCCAAAGGCCGGTGTACTGGCCACGCGGATACGCCCTGCGTTGCTGTTACGCAGGTTATCGGCCACCTGCTTCAGGCGGTCGACACTGTGGTAGACATCCGATACGTGCTCAAAAAGGAGGTGCGCCTCCGGCGTAGGTATGAGGCGGCCCTTGTTACGCTCAAACAGCGCATAGCCGAGTTGCTGCTCGGCATGTGCCAGCACCTTGGAAACAGAAGGTTGAGATACGTTCAGCAGAGCGGCCGCACTGGTCATCGTGCCGCTGGAATAGATGGCGTGAAAAACTTCGATCTGGCGCAAGCGCATGGCTAGGGTCCCCGCAGTTCTGCGGCCAAGTATAACCTCGGTCTATAGCCCGGATTCACAAGAGAATGCTCTTGCTGGGTTCGCGGCTGGCAAAATGTGCTGATGCTAAAGTTCGTGCTGTCAGGTTTTGCGCTGCTGCTTGTGGTCAGCACCACACACGCGGCAATGGCAGAACCCGGCTGGCCGCCGGTCAGCGTGCGTGACGAGACGGGCCGGGAAATACCGGCAGCGAAGCTTCGCAGGATCCCGCTTGAGCGCGGTCTGCTGCGTATCGAGGCCAGCGCCAGTGGCTTCTACGACTCGGTACACACCTTCGCACGCGGCGACGAAGTGGCGGACATTGTGCTCGTTGCGAAAAAGCCGGGACGCCGCCTGCTGCTGTTTGCGGGTGACGCCATGCTGTCGCGTCGTTATTTTGAACCGCGTGAAAATGAGCCCGCCGTCGTGCGTCGTGAGCAGCTACGCGCCGATGGCGAACGCCTGTTGGCACACGTCCGGCCGTACATGCAGCTTGCGGATATCGCCTCGGTGAATCTCGAGAGCGTTTTGGCAGCCGAAGAACTGACGGACCCGTTGCCAAAGCTGGTCACCTTCTATTCACCGGCGGTGCTGGCCGATCTGCTTGAGTGGACCGGCTTCGACTACGCGGCGCTTGGAAACAACCATACCTTTGACTTTCGCGATGCGGGCGTGCGTACTACGCAAGCCGCCCTTGGCGGCACGCGGCTGGGTTTCTCGGGGATGGGCCTTGATGAAGCATCTGCACGCGCACCCTGGCGCACCAGCGCGGCGGGCCAGCCGTTCGCATTCCTGAGTTACGTGGGCTGGCCAGGCACGTTTTCACCGACACAAACGGCGAGCGGAGATAAAGGCGGTGCCGCGTATGGCGATGAGTTTGTATTCGTCGAAGACATTGCGGCTGTTCGCGATACCTCGACCGTGGTCCTGCAACAGCACAGTGGCCTCGAGTACGTTGAGCAAGCGCCGCTGACCGAGCGAACCAGCTTGCGGACCGCCATCGATGCTGGCGCCGACCTTGTAATAGGGCATCACGCGCACGTGCTGCAGGGTCTGGATATCTACAAGAAACGCCTGATTGCCTACTCAATGGGCAACTTCCTGTTCGACCAGTACTTCTACACCACGCAGCTTGGCATGCTCTTGTACGTCTGGATGGACGGCGAGGAGTTACATCGTGCCGAGGTCGTGCCCATCAATATCAATGGCTATGTGCCAACGCCGGCAACAGGCCGCTTTCGCTATGCCGTGTTGAACCGCGTGGCACGGCTGTCGCGGGAAAATGACGTGTGCTTCACCGCGAGTGGGGCGCATGCGGTCGTGGTGCCCGGTACCGAATGCCGCACGTCGGATTTCGCGGCCGAGAACATGGCGCAAGATGGCACGCTAACCTCACTCTGGCAGGCCGGTGTGTCACCGTTACACGCCGTTCGCATGAGTGCAGGCCACGGCCAGTACCGCATTGGTACCGATTTGCTGCGCCGTGGAGACTTCGAGTCGGCGGGCTTGTTCGGTACGCACGAACGCGCCTGGATCAGTTCGCCGTCGATCAATATCGTGCCAGGCGACGAGGCAGCCGACAGCCGGTCGATGCGTATTGACCTCAAACCGGGCGAGACTGTCCGCGCCGGCATGAAGGTGTTCCTCCGTACGTTCACACCGTCTACGCCTGCAACGCTCAGCGGCCGCTGGCGGGTAACGGGCGATGCAGGGGTCAGGTTCGAGCTGCAGCGCCGTCGCGATGGCGACGCCATGAGCGTAGCGTTAAGCGACGGGCCAACCACCGAGATTGGTGCCTTTGCAGCCGGCCCGGGCGACTGGCAGGGCTTTGCGCTGGACCACGCCATGCCGCGCCTTGCGACCCGTTCAGTACGTTTGCTGATCACTGTCGAGAACCCCGGTACGTCGCCATCGAGTGTCTGGCTCGACGACCTGGCCTGGGTGCAGTGGCGCAGCCCCTGGCGCGATGCCGGTGTCGCGGAGCGCGTGTCGGGCGAGTTTGGAACGCACCTCCAGTGGCGGGCCGCGCCGTGAGTGCCCTGTAATGCCGGGCACCGGGGTTTGAACCGATTTTAGTGCCGCCATAGCCTGCGGTTATGGTCGCCGGAAACGTAGCTATTGGTCAGCCTCGGGGCTGCTTGCTAGTTTTGCTAATGCACGTCAGGGGATCGTTTTTTTCAGGGGAGCATCATGAAAGTTTTACGGCAGTCTGATCACGGCGCACTGCGCCAGCGTTTATTGCTTGCGACAGTGGGTGCCTTTGCGCTCGGTAGTTCTGGCGCCTGGGCGCAGGAAGACGACGAAGAGATCGAAGAGATCACCGTTACCGGATCGCAGATTCGGGGCGCGGCTATCAACGAGGCCTTACCGGTGTCGGTTATGGATGCCGAGGACATCGAGATTCTGGGTGTCGACTCGGGCGCCGATTTGCTCGAGTTCATGGCCGAGCAGGGGCAAAACTTCTTTAGCGAGTCGGAGAACATCAGTGGCGGTGTCAACTCGGCACGCGGCGATGTTGGCGCCTACAACCTGCGCAACCTCGGTACCGGCAATACGCTGGTATTGCTGAACGGTCGCCGCCTGGTTAACAACGCGAGCTACCAGACCGAAGAGGTGGGTGGCAGCTTCGTACCGGTTAATACCGTCAACTCGCAGAGTCTGCCGGTGTTCGGCCTGGAGCGCGTCGAGGTTTTACGTGATGGTGCATCGGCCATCTACGGCGCGGACGCAGTTGCGGGCGTGGTGAACTATGTACTCAAGGACGACTTCGACGGCTTAACACTTAATGCACGCTTGAGTTCCTACGATCACATACCGCGCGACGACTACACGTTGACGCTCGAATGGGGTAACGACTTCAACGACGGTGCAACGAACCTCAGTGTTTTCGGCACCTTCTATCACCGTGACCGCGTTAACTCACAGGATGAAGAGCGTTGGTATAACGACGATTTTCGCGACCGCGTGCCGGTCGATTCACCGTGGTATGGAAGTACCGTATTCCGCAACAACAGTATCAACTCGGAATACGGCCAGTACGACTTTGTTAGCGGCAGCCTGCCCGGTTTTACCGACGGCTCCGGTGAGTTTGAAACCTACCCAATCGGCGACGAGCGTTGTCAGTGGGATCTGGGCTACGGCACTTGCGGCGCCGTTGACGGCCAGGGCACCTATCGTTACAGCCTGAACGAGAACCGTGACCTGTACAGCGATCTCGATCGGCTCAACCTGTACCTGTATCTGAATCATGAATTCAGTAACGGTATCCAGAGCTTCACCGAGATGACCTATTACATGGCGAACACGAACACGATTCGCCATGCATCAACCGGGCTGTCTGCTGTAGCCGACCTGCGAGTTGCAGCGGATAACTACTACAACCCGTTCGGGCCCGTTGGCTCACCCAATCGACTGCCGGATTCGGTGATCGGTGTTGGCACTATCCCCGACGAAGGGGTTGAGCTGATCATGGACAACTACCGCTGGGCCCAGGTGCCGCGCATCGTTGACAATGACGGCAAGACCTATCGTTTCCTGCAGGGCTTCCGCGGCGTCTGGGGTGAATGGGACTGGGAAACAGCCGTTACCTGGTCAAAGGCCGAGAAGGAAGACATCACGCATAATCGAATTTCGAACACGCTGATGCAGGCGGCCCTGAATGACACAACGGCCAGCGCCTTCAACCCGTTTAGCGGACGTGTGAACTCGAATATCGAGCAGGCACTGATCGACGTGCGGCGCGACAATGAAACCGAACTGAAGATGATCGACTTCAAGATCTCGAACCCGGCCGTGTTCGAACTGCCCGCCGGTCCGGTTGGCATCCTCGCAGGTGCAGAGTTCCGCAGCGAGTCATTCATCGACGATCGTGATCCGCGCCTCGATGGCACGATCAACTTCACGGATTCCTCGGGCGCCACGTTCCCGGTTATTTCCGATGTGCTGAACTCGAGTCCGTCCTTCGACAGTGAAGGCGAGCGCGATGTCACGTCACTGTTCGGCGAACTGCAGGTTCCCGTACTCGATAACCTCGATCTGCAACTGGCGCTGCGTTACGAAGACTTTTCGGATGTCGGCAATACGACGGTTGGCAAGTTCGCCCTTGGCTGGCGCCCGATCGAACAGCTGCTGTTCCGGGCCTCCTGGTCAGAAGGCTTCCGCGTTCCTAACCTCGTCACAGTCAACGAAGGCGATGTCGCCCGGTCGAACACGCGAGACGATTACGTCTGCTTCTACGTTGACCCTGACGAGAACAGCCTCGACTGCCGTTACGGCATGCAGCGCAAGGCCGGTGGCAGCAAGAACCTGGTGCCCGAAGAGTCGACCAACACCAATTTCGGTGTTGTGTTCGAGCCGCTTGAGAACCTGATGTTCACGCTGGACTACTGGGAAATTGAAAAGGAAAACACGATCGGCCTGTTTGGCGAAGAAAACCACACAGCGCTTGATCTGTTGTTGCTGTTGCAGGCCGGTACTGCGAACTGTGCCAATGTTGTAGGCGACCCGCTGGTCATCCGTGATCCTGGCTCATCGCTGGACCCGGCCGATCAGCAGCTCTACCTCGATGCTGGCATTTGCCCGGTCGGCCAGGTATCACAGATCGACGATACCTATGCCAACCTGGACACCCGGCTCGTACGCGGACACGACCTCGGCATCTACTACAGCTTCGACTCAAACATCGGTGATTTCGATATCCGCTACGTCGCGTCGTTCCTCGACAAGTACGAGCAACAACCCGGCCCGGCAGCGGCCATGTTGCTGGAAGCGCAAGCGAACGGTGAGTTGCCGGCCGATGTACCAGTAACCGGCTTCTCGGATCTCGTGCGCATGGACGGCAATGCCGAAAGCAAGCACACGGTTCGAGTAAGCTGGCGCAAGAACAACTGGGGTGCTGGCGTGAGTGCGGTGCGCCTGGGTGATTTTATCCAGACGTCATTGACGCTTGAAGATCCCCTGACGCTGCGGCCGATCTACTACGTGGTGCCGGACATGACGACCTACAACCTGACGGTAGATTACCGCTTTGATTCGTTCATGGACTCGAATACGCGCGTCCGCCTCGGTATTCGCAATCTAACCGATGAGCGGGC
>TARA_R110002049_G_scaffold305298_1_pt1 | contig 10184 bp, 11 predicted proteins | sample TARA_R110002049 | Tara Oceans TARA_R110002049 (sample SAMEA4396941) | marine metagenome | biome: Polar Biome; feature: [SRF] surface water layer (ENVO:00010504); material: water (ENVO:00002006), including particulate matter (ENVO:01000060) such as... | depth 5 m
CATTCTTAATTCGTAATTGAATCATTGATCATTGTTAAAAAATTTTCTTCATCAAGAATCTCAACTCCCAAATTCTGAGCTTTGGTAAGTTTACTTCCGGCAGATTCTCCGGCTAGTACAAAATCTGTATTTTTACTCACTGAGGAAGCCGTTTTGCCGCCGTGTTTCTCAATTAACTCTTTGGCCTCATTTCTGGATAAAGTGGGAAGAGTTCCTGTAAGTACAATTTTCTTTCCTTCTAAAATATTTGAAGCCAGCTCTTTCTCTTCTATTTCAAACTGTAGTCCGGCTTCCTGAAGTCGCTTTACTATTTTTTGATTAATCTCGTTATTAAAGAATTCAATGACAGATTCTGCTATTCTAGGACCAATCGAATCAACCGCTAAGAGTTCTTCTTCAGTGGCTGATTGTAAGTTTTCTAAATTTTTGAAAGCTTCAGCCAAATCTTTTGCTACTGTTTTACCAACAAAACGGATTCCTAAGGCATAAAGAACTTTTTCAAAAGGCTGTTCTTTACTTGAAGCAATTCCATAGATTAAATTTTGGGCACTTTTCTCTGCCATCCGCTCTAATGGAATAATCTGATCGACAGAGAGATCATAAAGATCAGCGTAATTAGAAATCAAGTTTTCAGAAACTAATTGATCTACTACAGATTCTCCGAGACCTTCAATATCCAACGCATCACGTGCTGCAAAATGTTCAATTTTAATTCGTACCTGAGGCGGACACTCAGGATTTATACATCGCCAGGCAACTTCACCTTCATACTTTATTAATTCTGAGTTACAGGCAGGGCAGGTTTTTGGAAATTGAAATTCGGAAGAGCGGTTTTTGCGATCAGGATTTACAACGCTGATAACCTGAGGAATGATTTCTCCCGCTTTTTCAACGACGACGGTATCACCAATTCTGATATCTTTTCGATGAATCTCATCTTCATTGTGAAGAGAAGCACGCTTCACCGTAGTACCGGCAAGTAAAACAGGATCAAGTTCGGCCACCGGAGTTATGGTTCCAAGGCGGCCAACTTGTAGTGTTATATCATTAATGATAGTAGTAGCCTGTTCCGCTTCAAACTTATACGCAATAGCCCATCTGGGAAATTTAGAAGTACTTCCAAGTTGATCTCTCAAGTGAGTTTGATTGATTTTGATAACCACGCCATCCGTTTCGTAAGGCAATTTATGACGAAGATTATCCCATTCTTGAATTACTTTATGAACTTCATCTATAGTTTTGCAGACTTTGGGATATTCGTTTACAGGCAGCCCGAATTCTTTCATAAGTTCATTTTTTTTCCACTGAGTAAGAGAATTATCTTCTTCATCCAATAAAAGATCGAAAGCAAAAAAACGAATAGGGCGTTGAGAAACGGCTTTTGGGTCCTGCATTTTCAAAGATCCTGCGGTTGAGTTTCGGGGATTGGCAAAGGTAGATAATCCTTCTTCTTCTCTTCGTTGATTCAGCCGGGCAAATGCCTCTCGTTCCATAAAAGCTTCCCCACGAACTTCCACAACATCAGGATAATTTCCGGAGAGTTTTAGCGGTATAGTTCTAATTGTTTTCACATTTTTTGTAATGTCATCACCTTTTTGCCCATCTCCACGAGTAGCGCCTAACACCAATTCACCATTTTCATATCGCAAGCGAAGGGAAGCACCATCAAATTTTAGTTCAACCAGATATTCATAGTCGTTGTGTTCAAGAATTTTCTGTACACGTTTATCAAAATCATTGAGTTCTTCTTCGTTATATGTATTGTCTAAGCTGAGAAGGGGAACCGGATGTTGAACGGTTTCAAAAGTTGAAGAAGTTTCACCGCCTACTCGTTTTGTAGGTGAATTCGGGTCATGCAGATCGAATTCATTTTCTAAAGCTTCTAATTCTTTCAGCTTTTCATCGAACTCTATATCTGCCATAAAAGGCTGCGCATCATTATAGTAAGCTTTATTAGCTTTTTGGAGCAAATCTTTCAGCTCCTCAACTCTTTGTTGAGCCTGAACCTTATTCATAAAATTCTAAAATTCTAATCGATAAATAATACTGTCTGGAGCTTGAACACCTAAATTAGCAGGAAAGTTATTTGTGTTATTTTCCTGGTATTCAGGAGCGCTTAAAACATCTCTTGTAATTACAATTGAATTAAATGCCGGGTCAAAGTGATTTTGTCTGGGATTGTTTATCACAGTTCCATTATACATCAGCAAAAAACGAGAATATTGCCCTCTTACACGCAGAGAGTCTTTAAAATCAAAATAATAAGCTTCACCCTGATTCATCCAAAAAGGATTGGTTCTGTCATTAAGATCGCTGGTTACACGAATCGGTTCCAGCTTATCATAGGCCGCATATAAAACAACAGTTAGGGTTTCAGGTAAGGTGATAGACGAAGGTGTTGTTAAGGGGGAATCTTCTTCTAAACCGTCATTTGCAACCACTAATGTGGAGTCATCAGTTGTAATAAAAGGGTCCTGATTAGCTGTCTCTTGATTATCAACTTCGGAAGTTTGCTCAGAACCGTCATCGGAAGAAAACAGTGAGATGACATCACCACCATAAAAATAACCAACTATTCCCAATCCACTAATCACTAGAATTATGATAAGAACGAGACCAATTTTTGAATTAGCAGGCGAAGCATAAACTTTTTTGCTCATATCAGCCCAGTTTACGGTGCTTACGGTAGGCTTATATGTACCTTTAGAATCCGTATCTTTTTTCTTTTCAGTAGATTCAATCTCTTCCTGATAGGTATCTGCTCTTAATTCTTTGGGATCAATAGTTCTTGGGGAATCTACTTCGACTTTATCTTTTTTAAGGCTGTATGATTCGCTTTCAGAATCAGGATGCACTAGTTTAAAAAGGGTGTCACTATAAGTGCCTTCCTCCGTTGCTTTTAGTGCAGCTAAAATATGAGCGTCAGAAATCTTTAGTGCTTTTGCATAAGAACGAACAAAACTTCTAAGGTAGGTTTTGCTTTCAGAAGAGCTATTAAGAAGTGTATCATTCTCAATAGATTTTAAAGTGTGTACAGGAATCTTAGTAACCTCAAAAATATCTTCGAGACTAAGGTTTTTTTCCTTACGTAGTGTTGCGAGATCATTACCCAAAGACATAGTAAACGGGTTTATTAATTCTTTTGTAATTGTGGAAGCAAACTAAGTAATTAATGCAGACTGCAAAAACAATATTTGTAAATTAAAAAGATATTATCTGATGCTCGTTTATCACTACATAAAAAGTGCCATATCAGAGTTGATGTTTCCAAAAGTGTGTGCTGTTTGTGGAATGTCGTTGCTAAAAAGGCAGCATTTTATTTGTAGTGAATGTGCCCAAAATAGATTTGAAAGAGCTGTTTCGGCAAAAGCGGACAAAATTAACTTACCGGAATCTGTAGTTGGCAGATTCGCTTTGTGGCAATTTGATAAAGGTGGATATTTGCAGGAGTTACTTCACAAATTAAAATATCACCGATTAACAGGAGTTGGAATAGATCTGGGAGCTATTGTAGGCAACACGCTCAAAAAAGAAAATGTGTTACAATCTTTTGATTCTGAGAACACAATGATTTTGCCGGTTCCGCTTCATAATAAGAAGAGAAGGAGCAGAGGTTTTAATCAGGCTTTTTTTATCGCTAAAGGCATGGCTGATATTTTGGGTTTTAGCATTATCGAAAAAGGTGTTGTAGAGCGTGTTAAAAACACAAAAACGCAAACCGGATTTTCTTTAGGCAAGCGAAGAGAGAACATCGCCAATGCTTTTAAGCTTGCGCACCCAGAAAAGTTAAAAGGTAAGAATATTATTATTGTTGATGATGTTTTTACAACCGGAGCAACTGCATTTGAATTGGTAACAGAATTGCAAAAAGCATCATTAAGTAAAATTTTTATAGCAACTGTTGCCCAGGCATGAATTCGGCTCATGTTTAGCTTATATTTGAACAATGAGTAGAAAACCCGGAAAATTTGAATGGAATATGGTAGAACTTCCCGATGGAATAACTACCTCTAACGGAAATTGGTACCATACTACCAGCAAACATATTCAAGCATATATACCGGGGTTGCTTAAAAAGCACAGCCTAGAAAAAATTATTAAATCCGCAGATTATTGGGTGAGCAGCGCAAATGGATTCGCACTAATACTCTATTTAATCCTCGCTCTTATGGGGATAGATGCGGTTGTTTCGGGCACAATTTCTATTGTGTTTTTTCTTTTCTGGCATTTTAATACCGGTGCTTTTGTAACACCTTTGCTGAATCAGATTGTACGATTGTTCAATTTTGATGGTTTTCTGTATGTTGCTTCGGCAGGTATTCTTATCTATTTGTCAATGCAGGGCGAGCAGACTGCAATGTGGGTTGGATTATTGCTGTTCTTCCTATTCAAAGTAGGACTCCTAAAAATATTCCTGAAATGGATTTCTTCAAAAAAGAAGGATACAAAAGTAGAGCGTCAAGATAGAATACTGAATATGCTTTTAGTGCGATATGGAATCAAAGAGGGAATGTATTCAGGGAATATTCAAAGCATGCAAGATTCGTTATTCAAGACCATTCACTATCACAAAACAAAAAAGAAAAACAAGTGAGAAATTTTATACTGTTAGTAGGTATTTTACTCTTTATTAATTGTCAGTATTCTAAAAGGATAGTTAATGACACCTCTTATGAACGAACGGTGACTATTGATGTAGCTACAGCTAGTTTGGGAGAAGAATCCAAGTGGTTCAGCGAAAAGACACGGAGTGAAATTGAAGAGATTAATCTACTAAAAGAAGAAGGGAAAAATATATTAGCACAAGTTGTGGCAAGGTATAAAAATCAGATCGGCGATTTTAAATATATAGATTTGAAAGAAGCAGATGTTATTTTTAGAGTGAATAAAGTGTCTGTACAGAAAGGGCGTTTCACATTTAACTTCTTAAAACCAGGCCCGATTTATAGAATGAAAATAGATGCAGATCTTTTAATAGATGGTAAATTCGTTTCTTCAATCAAGAAAAAGATAGTTGTAAATATGGCTACCGTAGTTTTCCCAGAGGAGAATGTTAAATGGATGTCTGGAGAAGAGAAAAGAAATCTTGAGAACCAGATGGATACTTTTGAAGTAGGATTGAGAAGATTGTATCAGAATCTATATTTCGAAGCGTTTGATATTTCTCTTCGTCTATGAAACATATTTATGTGATACGTCACGGAGAAACAGAATTCAATAAAACTCATCGGATGCAAGGCAGGGGTATTAATGCATCCTTGAATGAAAAAGGGATACAACAAGCGAAGTCGGTTTCTTCTTTTCTAAAAGAAAAACCCATCACAAAAATTATAACGAGTAGTTTAAATCGATCTATAGAATCGGCGCAACCTTTATGCAAGCAATTTGATGTTGAAGCTGAGAAACACGCCGATCTTGATGAAATGGATTTTGGTATTCTTGAAGGAAGACCATTTGAGGAAGTAAAGGAAGATCTCAGATATTTACACGAACAATGGAGCTCGGGTAATTTGGATATAGCTACTGAGAAGGGGGAAAGTCCTATTCAAGTTTTTGAGCGAGCAGGGAGTAAAATGAAGGAGATTTTAGACAGCTCAGAGGATGAATATATTGTTTTTGTATTGCATGGTAGATTGATGAGAATTTTGCTTTCTGAATTCCTTGGATTAGGATTAAAGAACATGCATACGATTGAACATCAGAATGGAGCTATTAATCATCTTATTTGGGATGAGAAAGAATTTAAAGCTGTTGAATTGAATATAACCGCTCATTTGGATCGCTGATTATGGTGATTGGTTTGATTTTCGCTGATATTCTTTTTCTAAATTATCAGACTGTGTGAAAAGTGGTGGTCTAGGTTCATAGGACAGCGTTTTTGTTTTTCTTGATTTGTACACCTATACCGGGGAAAACATACTTTAGGTTTTTGACAAAAAAATGAAGAGGATAACTTATTACAATATTAAAAAAGATAGTCTTGAATTTGGTTATTCAATTAATCTCCCAAATTATGATCAGTATTATTTGCAAACAGTTTTTAAAAGCAATGGCAATACGGTTGGAATTTTTCGGGTATTAAGACAACATGGAAGTAAGAAGGTTGAAAATAAAATTTATGCTTATTATTTAGATTCTGAACTCAGAAAGAAAGAAAAAATACTTGAAATAGATGGTACTGAATTAATAGAGGTAGAAAGATTTAACGGTAAAAAAAGGTTTGAAGAAAATTCATTCGGAAATAAAACAGTTTGGAGCTATAATGATGGTAAGCTTGTTTTTGCCAACGCTGGAAATTTAAATTTTAAGATTTTTGCTTTTGATGACAATAGCATTTCCGAATTTAAAATTACTGATATTCCTGAAAATAGAAATACATCACAGATAACCGAACTTTGGAGCAAGAGATATAAAAAAATATTCAGCCTTACACCGGAGTATGAGGCATATTTTAAAGAAAGAGAGCATTTACCTTATTTCACTTCTGTCGATGTAAAAAATGAATTTATATATATTCCTTTGAAAAATTATGGTCAGGAAAAAAGCTATATCTTACGGTTTAATACAGAAACTAAACTGGTTGAAAGAATCGAAACCCCTCAAAATTTTTACATGAAAGGTGTGAATCGAACCGGGATTTATGGAACTGTAGCCGAGCAAGATTATTATGGTAAGACATCGATTTCGATTTTGGAATTTGAATGAAATAAATTTGATCTATCAGCACAAGGAGAATGAATGCATTTTTGATTTCGTTGATCGAATATCAAAATCATTAAATAAGTATTCGCTCAAAAACTCCATCCATTTCTATTGTCAATCTTCCTTATCTTGTTAAGCTTGAAACCATTCAACGTAACTCTTGGTTTTATGAGCAAAAGAATAATTCTGATCAGACGAAATTATGAGTGAAAAAGTAAGATCGATGTTTGCAGATATTGCCGGCGACTACGACCGGGTAAACACGGTATTATCATTAGGGGTACATCATGCATGGAGAAAGAAAGCAATTTTGGAAAGTGCAGCAAAAGAAGGGGATCATGTTTTAGATTGTGCCACAGGAACCGGAGATCTTGCCATAGAATTTAAGAAAGCTGTTGGAGATTTAGGTTACGTGATGGGAACCGATTTTTGTGCTCCTATGATTGAACCCGCTCCCGGAAAAGCCAAAGAAAACGGACTAGAGATAGACTTCGAAGTAGCGGATGCTATGAATCTTCCATATAAAAATAATCGTTTTGATATCTCAAGTATCGCTTTTGGAATTAGAAATGTAGATGATCCTGTAGTTGCATTAAAAGAACTAGCCAGGGTTGTAAAAACGGGTGGAAGAGTGGTTGTGTTGGAATTTGGCCAACCGAAAGGATTGATAAAGTTTCCATATAATTTATACAGCCAATATATTATGCCTGCTATTGGAGGATTGTTAAGTGGAAATCGAGAAGCGTACACCTATCTACCCAGAACAAGTGCTACATTCCCTGCCGGGAAGAAATTTTTAAAATTGATGAAAAACTCAGAATCATTTTCAGAAACTAAAGCAGTAAAATTAACGGGTGGAATTGCTTACGTTTATGTAGGAATTGTTCAATAATTGTATATTCACTCGCATCAAAAATAAGGAAATCAAATGCAGATAGAAGACATTAAAAAAATATTACCACATCGTTATCCATTTTTATTGGTTGATCGAGTGCTTGAAACTACCGATGAAAAGATCACAGCTTTAAAAAATGTGACAGCTAACGAGGAGTTTTTTAACGGCCACTTTCCGGGCCAGCCAATTATGCCCGGTGTATTACAAGTTGAAGCCCTTGCCCAAGCCGGCGCTATTTTGTTGATGACAAAAAAAGTAGAAGATCCTGAAAATTCAATCATGGTTTTTACTGGGATCAAGAACGCAAAATTCCGAAGACAAGTGGTTCCCGGAGACCAATTGAAACTGGAAGTAACTTTGGGACAGATGAGACGAAATTTCGTTACCATGACCGGAGTTGCAACCGTTGATGGTGAAGTAGCTTGTGAACTTGAAGCTTCTGCTGCAATAGTTCCAAAACAATAAATTATGAGTACAAATACCTCTGATCGGTCGGTAAAAATTACAACACAAACTGTGGTAGAAATGAAGCAGCAAGGAGAGAAGATCTCTATGTTGACTGCTTATGATTTTACCATGGCTCAAATTATTGATCAGGCAGGCATAGAAGTTATTCTGGTTGGAGATTCTGCAAGTAATGTAATGGCAGGATTTGAAACCACCGTTCCAATGACGCTCGAACATATGATTTACCATACTTCCTGTGTGGTTCGCGGAGCTTACAGAGCGTTGGTTATTGCAGACATGCCGTTTATGAGTTATCAGGTTACTGCACGAGAAGCTTTGATAAATGCAGGAAGAATGATGAAAGAAGCGGGAGCACATGCGGTAAAAATGGAAGGCGGTAAACCTATCATAGATGCAGTAAAGAAAATTGTGGATGCCGGAATTCCCGTAATGGGACATTTGGGATTAACGCCGCAAAGTATTTATAAATTTGGGACGTATAAAGTTCGTGCAACGGAAGAAGAAGAAGCTCAGGATCTTATTAACGATGCAAAACTATTGCAGAAAGCCGGCTGTTTTTCCATAGTGTTAGAAAAAATTCCTGCAAAATTAGCAGAGCGAGTTTCCAAAGAATTAGATATTCCAACCATTGGGATAGGAGCCGGTGCAGGTTGTGATGGTCAGGTTCTGGTACTTCATGATATGCTTGGACTGAATAAAGGATTTAATCCTCGGTTTTTACGCCGTTATGCAGATTTGCATTCAACTATGACTGATGCAGTTCAACAATATATTTCTGATGTTAAATCTCAAGATTTCCCTAACAAAGACGAGCAGTACGGAGGCTCATGAGTAATTCCAAACCTTTGATTTTAGTATGCAATGACGATGGAATTTTCTCGCCCGGAATAAAAGCACTTGCAGAAGTAGCTTCCGTATTTGGCGAGGTTGTGGTTGTAGCACCTGATCGGCAACAAAGCGCCGTAGGGCATTCCATTACTATGTCGGTGCCGTTACGTGCTAATGAGATGATTGTAGCGAAGAAGTATAAAGGTTTTGCCGTCAACGGAACGCCTGCTGATTGTGTGAAACTCGCTCATGGCAATTTATTAGATCGAAAACCTGATTTGGTATTAAGCGGAATCAATCACGGTAGCAATGCAGGAATTAACATTTTGTACTCAGGAACAGTAAGTGCCGCTACTGAAGGAACTATTCTTGGTTATCCATCTATTGCTGTGAGTTGTACAGCTTATCCCGAAAAAGCGGATCTTGCCGGAGCGAAAGAAGCCGCTCGCAGAGTCGTGAAATTTGTTTTAGAAAAAGGACTTCCAAAAGGAGTGACGTTGAATGTAAATGCTCCGGAAGGTGAATTCAAAGGCATTGAATGGAGCCGAATGGCGGACAGCCGGTATGTGGAAGAATATGACGATCGTGTAGATCCGTTTAATCGCGCTTATTATTGGCTTACAGGAGAATTTGAATTGCTGGATGATGGCGAAGATTCGGATATTCATATTTTAAACAACGGGAAAGCTACGGTTACGCCTATTCAGTATGATCTTACCGATTATTCTTTGTTGAAGAAGTTTGGGGATACTGATTTATGATCACTGATTACAGTGATTTTTCTGATTTTATTTGTCATTTCTACCGAAGGCATCACTTTGTGAGACCAGAGGGAGAAATCTAGAGATAGTCGTTGAAGTAAATATTTTAGATTTCTCTCCGCTAGCCAGCGGATCGAAATGACAGAGAGTAAAATCTCCCTTGGAAGGGCGATGATCAAGTCGACAGTTCTCGAATTGATCTGAGGGATGTTTTTTATCTGAGTTTAAAAACATCCTCTGTCTTCTGATTGAACAAATCAGAAGGGTAGCAGGAGTTTCTAAATTAACATTCCACAGCGGAGCTACGGAATGCTTCTTTGGAGCTCTGCTCCCAAAACTCAGCCCTCAAATAGATTCACAGAAATAAGTGGCTCCAACCCCGCATAATTCCGAGCTGAGGAATACCTCCAATCGATGGGTTTGTCACCGAAGCCAGCCTTTACAGGATTGTAATGAATATATTCCGTTTTTTGAATCATCATGGGTTCATCCTTAATTTGTTTAGGATGAAAGCCTTCTTGCCAAACTTT
>TARA_R110002049_G_scaffold49267_19_pt1 | contig 10183 bp, 9 predicted proteins | sample TARA_R110002049 | Tara Oceans TARA_R110002049 (sample SAMEA4396941) | marine metagenome | biome: Polar Biome; feature: [SRF] surface water layer (ENVO:00010504); material: water (ENVO:00002006), including particulate matter (ENVO:01000060) such as... | depth 5 m
TATGACTGCATACAGCGTGCGTGCACTGGCGCCTCGCTATGCGGCGGTCTTTGCTGATGCCATGGGGGCTGAGGATAGCCACTAGTGGCGAATGTCAGTATCATTGCTGCCTTTTGCAGGCAGTTGGAACATCATGACAAAGCAACGCGTACTAACCGGTATCACGACCACGGGCACACCGCACCTGGGCAATTATGTCGGAGCCATTCGCCCTGCGATTGCCGCTTCCGAAGATGACTCTGTGGAGTCATTTTTCTTTATGGCAGACTACCACGCGCTGATAAAATGCAGCGATCCCCAGTTGATTCGCGAATCCAGCAAGCAGATCGCAGCCACTTGGCTGGCGCTCGGGCTGGACACCGACAGGGCGGTATTTTATCGCCAGTCTGACATCCACGAGATCACCGAACTCACCTGGGTGCTGTCCTGCAATGCGGCCAAGGGCCTGATGAATCGTGCGCACGCATACAAAGCGGCGGTACAGGCGAATGAGGAGGCCAAAGAGGATGCTGATTTTGGTGTCACGATGGGCCTTTTCAGTTACCCGGTGCTGATGGCAGCGGATATCCTGATGTTCAATGCCGACAGAATTCCGGTCGGCCGCGATCAGATCCAGCATATCGAAATGGCCAGGGACATCGCCCAGCGATTCAATCACAACTTTACCGAGCTATTTACCGTGCCGGAGGCCGTGGTCAGTGAGGATGTCGCCATACTGCGTGGGCTGGATGGTCGCAAGATGAGTAAAAGCTATAACAATACGATTCCGCTATTCTTGCCCGAAAAAGCGTTGAAAAAATCTATCAATAAAATAAAAACCAACCTGTTGGAACCGGGGGAGCCGAAAGACCCTGATGACTCTACTGTTTTCCAGATATGGGAGGCCTTTGCCTCGCCGGATGAGACCGCGCGTATGCGCAGCGAATTCGCCAATGGGATTGCCTGGGGAGAGGCGAAGAAGCAGCTGTTCGAACTGATAAACGGTGAACTGGCCGAGGCGAGAGACACCTACAACCGCCTGATGGAGGACCCCGGCTATATCGAAAGTGTCCTTCTAAAGGGGGCTGAACGCGCGCGGGAACACAGCTCGACCCTTATGAGTAAGGTTCGCGAAGCTGTCGGAATAGGCGCTATCCGCTAGCGACCTCGGCCACAAAGCCGGCCCCAGCAGCATTGCTAGAGGTGCGCCACTGCAACAGCCGGTGACTAACGCCGGTCCCCGCTGGGAGGCTATCCAGACCAGCCGTCTCACGGTGCGTCTCGGGTGCGTCCAGCGCGGGGCGTGAGTCCACGGGAACAAAGTGATCGTGACGTGATTCACAAATCACTAGAGATTGTTGCTATAAACCTTACATATGTGCAGCAAAAACTTCTTTTTCGAATGCTAGTATGTCATTGTCGATGACGTGAATATGCAGCCTGATAACGGATTTAGGCGGTGGCAAAGCAGATTTCAGCGGCTTTTCCCACCAGTTCAGGTCCGTCAGGAATATTGTCAAAAGGGAGGCCTGTGAACCAGTGAATCGTCCTGTACAAGATCATGAGATTCTGTCGGCAGTCTTTGCCAAAATGGATGTGCCCGCTATGACAGTAGCGGCGGGTGTCCTGTGTTCATTGTTGCTTTTTCTCGCCACCGCCGTCCTGCTGTTGCAGACGGTACCCGAAGGTTACCCCGTAGGCCCGCATCTCGGAGCGTTGGGGGAGTATCTGCCGGGCTATGAAGTGAGTTGGCGCGGCTCTGTATATGGCGCGTTGTACGGTTTTTTGATTGGTGCTGTCGGTGGTTTCGTAACGGCCGTTTACTGGAACCTGACGCACTATGTCGCCCTCGGGGTAATGCTGATCAGTTCTGCCGAATTGGCAGATTGAGGCCGCAGCACAGATGGGGAATTACCAGAATATGCAGGCCGCAAATCAGAATGTACACGGTGTGAATCTAACCCTGCTCAATGCAGCGATCAGGTTCAATGCACTGATGCTCGGATTCACCGCGGGAACACTGGCCGCGGTCATCATCTATTTCGCGACGATGATTTCACTGGCGAAATGGGGTGACCACTCCGGCAACTATCTTGGATTGCTGGCGATTTTCTTTCCCGGCTACTCGGTCTCGGACAGCGGCGCATGGGTGGGAGCATTCTGGGCCTTTGTCTATGCGGGTACCTTCAGTGCGCTCAGCTACAGATTGTATGGGCGCGTCCTGGGCACACGCATTTCAGATATTTTACTCAGTGCCACGCCCACCGAGAACCCGGTGCTGAAACCCTCTGTGTTGCGTCTGCATGGTGTCAGCCTGGGAGCGGCCATTGGGGTTATGGCAGGGCTAAGCCTGTTTTTCTCAACAACATGGTTGGTGGTGCGCGGTACGGCCGACGAAAGTGTGCACGCGGCCCTTTTTTCGAATTACATACCCGGTTATAGCGTGAGTATTCCCGGCGCGCTTCTGGGCGCAGTGGAACTGTTTGTAATGGTTTTTGTCGCCTGTCTTCTGCTGGCGAGTGTGTACAACAAAATAGTGGAAAAACGACATCAATAGTATCAATGACATGGCTACGATAAATAAAAAAGAACATGTAGTAATACTGGGCGCTGGTCCGGCGGGGCTTGCTACGGGGCACGAACTCAGTGTCAGTGGTGTCAAGGTATCCGTGCTGGACCGCAATGATTTTGTTGGCGGACTGTGCAATACCAATGTTTACAAGGGTTATAAATTCGACCTGGGTGGGCATCGCTGGTTTACCAAAAATGAAGATCTGAACAACTGGTTTCGCCGGTTGATGGGTAGTGAAGTGGTGTGGGTCGAACGCATCAGCCGAATCTACTACGATGGCGGTTATTACAGCTATCCGATCAGCATTTTGAACGTTATCAAGAACACCGGTATCCCGACCATCATTCACGCCGGCATAACCTACCTGATTTCCGCACTTCAGTATTCTGTTTTTAACAAACAGATAAGAAATATGAAGGACGCCTACGTGGCGCAGTTCGGCGGCAAGCTCTACGACATGTTTTTCCGCCGCTACAGTGAGAAAGTCTGGGGACTGCCCTGTGAAAAGCTTTCTTCCGACTGGGTATCACAGCGCAGTGCGGGTTTGTCCATATGGACAGTTATCCAGGAGTCGCTGCTCAAAACCAAATCCGATAATGAAAGCCTGATTGAAGAGTTCATGTACCCGCGCGATGGTTATGTGCGGATACCCGAGCGCATGGCCGAAGACATTGTGGCAAAAAATGGTAAGGACGCTGTCAGGCTGGAGTCGACAGTGACCAAAATCAAGTACCATGGTCCGAATGACTTTGAGGTTACCTATACCGACAAGGAGGGCGTGGAGACCTCGGTACCGGCGACCACGGTGGTATCAACCATACCGCTGGGTGTCCTGCCCCGGATTATGGAACCCGCTTGTGATCAGGCTGTTATCGATGCCGCCAAGGGGCTGTCGTTCAGGGCGCTCATTACCGTTAACGTGATACTGAAAAAAGAGCGGGTATCCATCGACACCTGGCTCTATATCCAGGATGAGGACATTCTCTTTGGGCGACTGCATGAGCCGAAAAACTGGAGCCCGGCAATGGTTCCGGATCAATCGACAACCTCTCTGGTGCTGGAGTGTTTCTGTACCAAGGATGATCATATCTGGAGCATGACCGATGAGGAAATCGGCCAGCGCTGCGTTGAGGATCTGGAGCAGAAGCTCAAGTTTATAGACCGTTCAGAAGTGATCGATTTCACCTGCGTCAGAACACTACAGGCTTACCCGGTGTACGATCTAGAGTACGCGGATAAGATCGCAGCGATCAATAACTTCCTCTCCGGCTTCGAAGGCCTGCATATTGTGGGACGCGGCGGCACGCATCGTTACAATAATGCGGATCACTCTATCGAGATGGGGCTGCTATTGGGTCGAAAAATACTCGGTTATGAAGTGGATCATATGGATGTGAACACGGAGGCTGAGTACCATGAGATCAAGACATCGCGCGATTTGAAACGCGATTACTATGTCATTGAGGAGGAGTGTAACTGAATCCCGCGCAAGGGCTTCAGTGAATATCCGTCTTCCGGGAAAAATAAAACCAATGGAGAAAGCGGCGATTGCCCGGGTCCCGGGCATCTCTGAGGGTTGATCACTTGTGAATACAGCGATGAATGAGATCGGCGCAATGGGGGCTTCAATTGAGCAAGTCCCAGACAAGGCCCTGAGAATAAGCGTCATTATGCCGGTTTACAACGGTGCGGAGTTCATCGTCCGAAGTCTGCCGCCGCTGCTGGAGATGGAGCAGCGCGGTCAGGTTCTGGAGGTCATTGTTATCGATGACGGCTCTACCGATCGCAGCCCGCAGATAGCTCGGGAACTCGGTGCCATTGTGCTCTCTTCCGGCGGACGCATGGGGCCGGGTGCCGCGCGCAATCAGGCCGCCGAGGTTGCGCAGGGTGAGTATCTCTGGTTTGTCGATGCGGATGTCGTGGTGCATTCTGATGCAGCAGAATGTCTTGTCAGGGGGTTTGCCAATGAGCAGATCGTCGCTGTTTTTGGTTCCTATGACAGCAACCCGCCGGCGCGAAACTTCTTTTCCCGATACAAAAATCTCGTCCACCACTACTACCATCAGCGCGCCAGCGATGAAGCGCAGACTTTCTGGTCCGGCTGCGGGGCTGTCAGGCGGGATGTATTTCTGGCGTCCGGTGGTTTCGATGTGGAGCGCTATCAATACCCTTCCATTGAAGATATCGAGCTTGGCCATCGGCTGATAGAAGCGGGGGGTAGGGTACGCTTACTGCGTGATGTCCAGTGTACACACCTGAAGGTGTGGCGCTTTGGGAACCTGGTACACACGGAAATTTTCAGGCGTGCGATACCCTGGTCCCGGTTGATACTGGGTTCCGGGACGGGGATTCCCAATGATCTCAATGTTGGTATGTCGGAGCAGGTTCGCGCCGGTATCGCCGGTTTCCTTTTTCTGTCGATCCTTGCGTTCCTCGTCGGGATTGTTGGGCTATCGGCCCCGCTGCTGATGGCATTGCTGGTGTTGTATGCCAACTGGGAAATCCTGCAGTTTTTCTATAGAAAAGGCGGTGCGCTGTTCGCCTGTGGCGCACTGCTCTATCATCAGGTGTACTACCTATATAGCGCTTCGGCGTTTGCCTGGGTTTATTTTGAGCAGAATGTGCTCAAGCACTTCTCTGCCGGGCAGGGCCGTTCCTGATCACACTGTTATCCCGGTGAGCTGAAATCCACCGGCCGCCTGCAGCCGGCCTGCGAAAACCGCGATAAGCACGGATTTCCCGCAATATTATCCACGCAGACTCTGCTAGAGTATGCGGCCTGAAAATGCAGGCAATCGCTCCCCAATGAAAGTGCTTTCCCTGACAACCCTGCGCGAACTCCTCGCGCTGTCACTGCCCATTGTTGTGTCACAGGGCGCGTTTGCGGTCATGGTGTTTACCGACCGCTTGTTCATGTCCTATATCGACGCTGCACATATCGCCGCCGCGCTCGGTGGCGGTGTGGCATCATACTTCTGTTTTTCGCTGTTCATCGGCCTGATCAGTTATGGCAATGCACTGGTCGCCCAATACTACGGAGCGGGGAACACCGCCAAATGTTCACTGGCGATGTCGCAGGGTGTCCTGATAGCGCTCTGCAGTACGCCTGTGCTGTTGCTGATCGCGTATTATGGGGGCGAGGTCTTCGGCATGATCGGCCACGACCCGCGACAGGTACCGCTGGAACAAATCTATTTTCAGATATTGATGGCTGGCAGCGTCTTTACGTTGATCAAAGCGAGCCTGGCCAGCTATTTTTCCGGCATTGGCCGTACCCGTATTGTGATGGTGACAGACCTTCTGGGCGCCGCCCTGAATATCCCACTGTCGTGGATGTTGATCTTTGGAAAATTCGGTCTGCCAGAACTGGGTATCGCTGGCGCAGCGCTGGGCACAGTTATTGCCACTGTATTCACCATTGGTATCTACCTGCTTTTCTACCTCGCCAAGGAGCACCAGCACCAGTTCCACGTAGCTGCCTCTTTCCGCTTCGATGCGGCTATCATGCGCCGGTATTTACGTCTGGGTATGCCCTCGGGGCTGGAGACATTCATGAATGTCTCCAGTTTCAACCTGTTCCTGCTGTTGTTTCAAACCTATGGCGTGGTCGAGGGGGCCGCAATTTCTATCGTGTTCAACTGGGATATGCTGTCTTTTATCCCCATGACAGGCCTGAGTATCGGTGTGATGAGCCTTATCGGCAGATTCGTGGGCGCCGGGAATATGACGCGGGCAAACCAGGTTATCTCATCGGGATTGATTGCTGCGCTGGGCTATTCAATGCTACTGGCGGTTCTCTTTCTGGTGTTCCGCACTGAACTGGTCAATGTGTTTGCGACCCAGGGAGAGGAGTTCACGGAAATCCGTGAATTGGCTACCTATATGATGATTGGCCTTGTCAGCTATGTCGTTGCCGACGCCTGCATCCTGGTCGCGGGCGGGACGTTGCGCGGTGCGGGCGATACACGCTGGATTATGGCTACTTCAATCTCGCTACACTGGCTGATGCTGCTGGCACAGTATTTCGTGATTGTGGTGTACGACTACGGCCCGCGTGTATCCTGGTGGGTGTTTGTTGCGATGTTGATCTCGCTCGCCCTGCTCTATCTGGTGCGACTGTTTGGCGGCAGCTGGCGCGAGCCCAGCCGATTGGCCCGAGTAATGCATGAATGAGCCGACATGTCGTCTTACAGTGTGAGAAAGCGGCGCAGCAGGCTGTCTGAGCTCTTGTGTTGTTCGCGCGTCACCAGCAACTGCACCAGTTGATCCTCGATTTCTGACGACACGTTGGCACGCAGCGTCTGCAGTGTTTTCTTCGCTGGTGTTTTTCCCTTGTATCGCGCCAGGTCGAGCGGTTTGCCGAAGCCGAGGAAGCAGCGCTGTGGTTTCGGAAAGAGTGTGCCGAGGCTCCCGGTCGGAATGGGGGGGAGGATGTCCCTACGAATGTCCTCATGCAGCAGGCCCAGTTTTGTCAACACCCTTCCTAGCGCGGAGTCGGGCAGGTCCTCGCCTTCAAGCAGGTGGTCGTAGAACTCATCCGGCCCGACCAGCGCGAAAGGCATGATCGTGTAACCGTGCATGGCCGCCAGTTTTACAAACCCGTACCGCTCCTTCCACTGCAGTTGGTAGAGTTTTGCGGCAGGCTTGACCGCTTCATAGGCTCCGCCGGGGAAAACCAGTAGATCCTGCTTGTCCTCCATCAATGCGCTGCAAACCTGCGGATGCCCCATGACCAGCCCATTGGCGATCAGAAAATCCGCCACACGCTTGTTGCCGAACAGAAATTTGTCGCCCATACCGCGGGGAAACCGGTTCAATTCCTTCAGGAACAGCGGTGAGAGGATCGCGCCATCGAGAGCAAACAGTGAATGGTTGCCGACGAACAGGCAGGGCTGCCGGGGGATGTTTTCTGCCCCGGTAATCATGGGGTTGAACAGCCGCCTGATGACGCGGTAAGTGACTTCCATGGTCAGCCCGCTCGGGGCGGGCACCTTGAGCGCCTTGTGTATATGCCGCTGTAGTGCAGCTTCGTCGCCCAGCGGATCGCTGTCTTTATCAAATAGGGACATGTTCGCGGTTGCCTGTGAAAACCCGAAAGTATACCGATGGTAGCAATTACAGCCTAGAGACAATTGGGCGAGGCCGCTTTCGGTGTCGCCGGATTTGGGCTAGAGTGCAGCCAGATCTTTGCTGGGGAGGGCATCTTCATGAAGGGTAAGCATGTGGCTATTACCGGCCCAACGGCCGGAATCGGGCGTACTACGAGCCTCGAACTCGCGCGGCAGGGCGCTCAGTTGACGCTGTTGTGTCGCAGTGCGGAAAAGGCAGAACTGCTGTCCCAGGAGATCGTCGCCCAGGGAGGGCTCTTGCCTGACGTTGTGATAATGGACATGGCCAGCCTGGACAGTGTGCGGGCCGCTGGCCACGCACTCGCAGCGCGTGGTAAACCACTGGATGTACTACTGAATAACGCCGGTCTTATCAATACCGCCCGCAAGGAAACGGTGGATGGTTTTGAGGAGACACTGGCGGTAAATCATTTTGCCCCCTTCCTGCTTACCGGCCTACTGCTGCCTCTGCTGCAACAGGCCGGGGATGCCCGTATCGTCAATGTCGCCTCGGATGCACACAATTTTGTAAAGAATATGGGATTCGACGATATGCAGGCTACGCGCAGCTACAAGACGTTTCGCGAGTACGGCCGCTCAAAGCTTGCCAATATACTTTTCACGCGGCGCCTTGCAGGGAAATTGTCGGGGCAGGGCATTACCGTGAACTGCCTGCATCCCGGGGCTGTATCGACATCGCTGGGCACACAGAATAACGGGCTTCTCGGCAAACTGCTGCCACTGCTGCTCAAACCTTTCTTTCGGACCCCGCAGCAGGGAGCGGCGACGTCGATCTACCTGTGCAGCAGTGACGAGGTCGCCGCTGTGACCGGTGAATATTTCGTCGATTGCAAAGTGCGAAAGCCCAAGCCCTGGGCGCGCGATGATGCAGAGGCTGATCGCCTGTGGCAGTACACCGAGGATTGTCTCAAGTACTCTTTCCCTGTCTAGCTGGACCGAACGAATACCTGCCCTTCAGGGCTGCGCGTGGCGCGCCTGTCATATGGCGGTGGAGCGGGCTTCCGTACTGAGGCTTATGTCCCAAAAGCCGCTCTCGAATGTGGACGCCCGGATTGGAATATCATAATGTCTGTGGTCCTGCGGGGCAGGGGGCCATGCTGAGCGCGGCTAACCGGGAATTGAGCAATTTTTGGGGTAAACCCGGGCTACTGACAATAATCGAGATTTTACATGGGTGATTCCAACCCCGGAACATTGCACAATAGCAAAGTGGTGATAACCGGTGGCGCTGGTCTGGTAGGCCAGAACCTGATTATCAAGCTGCTTGCCAATGGCTGTAGGAATCTGCATGTGATCGATAAGTCCAGCGCGAATCTCGCCATAGCCGCCCAGTTGCACGAGGGTGTGACGTTCAGTGAGGCAGATTTGTCCGAGACGGGTCCCTGGCAGCGGTCATTGGCGGAAGCCGATGTTGTGGTGTTACTGCATGCACAGATCGGCGGTATCGAGCCGGAGGCATTTCAACGCAACAACGTGACGGCCACTAAAAATGTTCTCGATGCGGTGTCGGGTAGTGCGTACATCGTCCATGTTAGCTCTTCTGTTACCGAATCGGCTGCGAACGATGATTACAGTAACACCAAAGCCTTGCAGGAAGCGCTGGTTGTAAACTCCGGGCTGCCCTATACCGTCCTGCGGCCCACCCTGATGTTTGGCTGGTTTGATCGAAAACACCTGGGCTGGCTGTCGCAGTTTATGTCCGCCTCGCCGGTGTTTCCCATACCCGGGAGTGGCCACTATATACGTCAGCCACTTTACGCTGGCGATTTTACTGACATCATCCTGTCGTGCATTGTGAATCGTCCGTCCCCCGGTTGCTATAATATTTCGGGCAAGGAAAAAATTTCCTACATCGACATCATCCGTAGAATCAAAGCTGCCAAGCGCAGCGCATGTCTGTTAGTCAAGATCCCATATTCGCTGTTTTACCTCCTGTTGAAGGTATACGCACTGTTTGACCGGGACCCGCCTTTTACAACGACACAACTGCAGGCGCTGGTGCTGGATGAAGTGTTTGAGGATATCGACTGGGAATGCATTTTTGATGTCACAGCAACCCCTCTTGACCGCGCGATTCAGGAAGCCTTTGCACATCCCGTCTACAGTAAAATCAGGTTGAAATTCTAGCTATGTCGAAGATTGCGGTTGTCGGCGGAGGGCCAATGGGCCTCGCTGCAGCATACCACCTACTCAAGCAGGGTCATCAGGTGACGCTCTTTGAAGCGGATAAGACGCTGGGTGGGATGAGCGCATCCTTTGAGTTCGATGGCATCCGGATCGAACGCTATTATCACTTCATCTGTAAGTCAGACCATCCGCTGTTCGAGTTGCTCGCTGAACTGGGTATCGACAATACATTGCGCTGGGCTCAGACGCGCATGGGGTATTACTATCAGGGGCGACTGCAGAATTGGGGTGACCCCGTTGCACTACTGACGTTTCCGGGGCTGGGACTGATCAGTAAAATTCGCTACGGCTTGCTGGCATTCCTATCGACGAAGCG
>TARA_R110002049_G_scaffold79613_3_pt1 | contig 10181 bp, 12 predicted proteins | sample TARA_R110002049 | Tara Oceans TARA_R110002049 (sample SAMEA4396941) | marine metagenome | biome: Polar Biome; feature: [SRF] surface water layer (ENVO:00010504); material: water (ENVO:00002006), including particulate matter (ENVO:01000060) such as... | depth 5 m
TCAGGGTCAAGTAACAGAAGTGACAGACGTTCTAGCGATAGAGGTGACAGAAGATCAAGTGACTCAAGAGGTGGAGACAGACGTTCAGAATCTAGTGGATCTTCATCAGAAAGACCAAGACGTTCTAGACGAAGAGATTAAGCTGCAAAACACGCATTAAATCTCAATATAAATAACAACAAAATCCAAAACTTAAAGTCTTACTTTAGGTTTTGGATTTTTTTTGTCCGAGCTCAAAAACAAGTAAAAAGTTAATATTAAGTCAAAAATAAAGGTGCCATATGTTAAATCCGTTTAGTTTATTACCTTTACAAAGTAACACAAGTACATGCGATATTTATTAATTCTATTATTATGCTTAACTACAGTTCAAAGCTATAGTCAAGACAGCACAGCCACAAAAACGCCAACTACCGTTAAAGGAACATTAGTTAGCGCGTCTACAGAACTTCCGTTAAGTGAAGCAAACATTGTAAATATCAACCAAGTTGTGGGAACCGCTTCTAATGATGAAGGTGAATTTGAAATTAAAGCGAATGTTAACGATACACTTCATTTGTCGTATTTAGGCTACAAATCTATAAGAGTGCGTGTTACTAATGACTGGTTAAAATTTGGTGATACTGAAATTCAAATGACAGAATTAGCATTAGCGCTAGAAGAAGTTACAGTAAAACGACTAGAATTAACAGGTTATTTAGAAGTTGACATGGAACAAATTCCGGTGACAAGTAATAATCGTTATCGTATTTCTGGCTTACCAGGTCAAGCTTACGAAGCTGGTAAACCTAATATAGCAACTAAGGTATTGGGTGCAATTTTTAATCCTGCAGATTTCTTATACAACATGTTTGGTAAAAAGCCTAACGAGATGCATAAGTTGAAGAAAATGAAGGAGGATGATGAAATTAGAAATCAATTAGCAAAACGTTTTGATAGAGAAATGTTATTGGTACTACTTCAGGTTACTAAGTATGATCTAGACGAAATTGTTAACCAATGTGACTATTCTAAAGACTTTATAAACACAGCTAACGATCTTCAAATTTTAGATGCGATTAGTGAATGTTATGAAGAATACAAGGTTATTAAACGTAGTAAGGAGCGTAAGAAGAGCGGTAAGAATTAAGTATTAATCTTTTTTTCTATAGAATTTTATCTTAACTCTTATTCTACTCCTCTGAAAACCCTAATACTTTCCATTCATCATTATCTCTAAAAGTATTTAGTTTTTCAATGGATTTTCCACCATCAGGATAAAAGCATATTTCAGTAACAAGACAATGATTATCTGTAATAAACTGTCTTCTAAAAGCTCTTTTTATACCTGTAAATTTTGGCATGCCTTCATCATTCATACTATTTTTAAATGATAGTTTTAATAAATCAGCCGTTTTTGTAATTAAATCTTCATCTATTTCAAACTTCACCGTTTTCTGAAGCATAAATTCGGCTTCTTTATAAAAATTCTTACTATTAACAGCTGCTTCTAAATCATCATTATTGTACGCTTCTTCAAGCGATAAAATAGCTCCTTCTGGAGTTTCAAAATTTACTTCAAAATAATCTTCCCCTTCATCAATATACATTCCTCCTAAACTCTTATCAAAATTAGCTAATTCAGATGGGGCAATTCCATCGCGAATTGCTCTAATAGTATAACCTCCAATTAACTTTCCATTTTCAACAATCATCCAATCTGAGACTTCACTAATTGTGATACCAATATTTTCATTAATCTTCACATTAGTGACATCAATAGGCTCGTTTCCTATTCTACCAAAAATATTGCCATCATTATCAAAACTAGGCTCCATTAACCATATATGCTCAATTTTTCCGTTGTCCTCAATTCTAGCTTTTAAAGACATATAACTTTGGCCTTCTTTAGGGTTGGCTACACATTCTTCAAAATAATGTAAAGTTAATCTTGCTTTCTCCATGGCCCAATTCATGCGTTCGTTCTCGTCTGGCATATCGTAAACATCAGGATTCCCCTCGCGTTTTCTTATATTTTTATTTTTACCGAATAATCTATTTAGTAAGCCCATATTTATGCTAATATTTATATTATTTTGAATGATAACGCTCTACAATAGCGTCATAATCCTTGATGGTTTTTTTAATCCAATCGAATCGTTTTTCTATAATTTCTTCATCTGTTAATTGCCAGTCTATTGCAGACTTTCTTAATTGTGCTGTAACATGCTGAAGAATAATTGCTGCAGAAACCGAAATGTTTAAGCTCTCCGTAAACCCAACCATTGGGATTTTTAGAAAACAATCTGCTTGGTCTAATACTTGTTGAGACAAACCCTGGGATTCTCGTCCAAAGAAAAAGCACGACCTTTTAGTAATATCAAAATCTATTAATTCGCAATCATCCATATGAGGCGTTGTAGCTACAATTTGATACCCTTTTGACTTAACATCATTAATGCAATCTGTAATAGACTGAAAACGATTAAGATCAACCCACTTTTGCGCACCCATGGCAATTTCGCGGTCTATGCTTTTAGAATTCAATTCTTCTACAATGTTCAATTCTTGAATTCCAAACACATCACAAGTGCGCATCACAGCACTTGTATTATGCAATTGATATACATCTTCTGTTGCTACTGTAAAGTGTTTAGTACGATATGGCAATATTTCTTTAAAACGGTCTCTCCTATTTTCAGTTAAAAACGTTTCTAAGTATTCTAAAAGTTTAAGGTCTTGCATGATTCAAAAATACAAAATGTCATTCAGAGCAAAGCGAAGAATTTTAAGACAAATGAATTCTTCAGTCATTTAGTTCCATATAAATGACTGAAAATATATTAATTTTAAGGCATGAAACATATCGTTGTATTAACAGGAGCTGGCATGAGTGCCGAAAGTGGTATAAAAACCTTTAGAGATGCAGACGGACTTTGGGAAGGACATGATGTAATGGAAGTTGCTTCACCAGAGGGTTTTGCTAAAAATCCGGAATTGGTTTTAAACTTTTATAATGAAAGACGGCAACAATTAAAAGACGTAAAACCTAACCAAGCACATGTAGATTTAGCCAATCTTGAAGATCAATATAAAGTAACTATTGTAACGCAAAATGTTGATGATTTACATGAACGTGCTGGCAGTACTGATGTTGTTCATCTACATGGTGAATTAAGAAAAATTAGAAGTACAGGAAACGACAACGCTATTAGAGAATGGACCGAAGATTTAAACCTTGGCGACTTATGCGATAAAGGTTATCAATTACGGCCTCATATTGTTTGGTTTGGCGAAGCTGTACCTGAAATTGAAACTGCGGTTAAAATCTGTTATGCTGCAGATATCCTAGTTATTATTGGCACAAGTATGCAAGTCTATCCTGCTGCAAGCCTAATAGATTATGTACAACCCAACACGCCTATTTACTATATAGATCCTAAACCAGCTATTAAAAGTGGTGGAATGGTTACTGTGATTACTAAATCTGCAACGGAAGGCATGGAAGAATTAATTAAGATTTTAGAATCTTAAAACTGTGTTAGCTGTAAAAAAACACTAATCCTCAGCATTCAATTTAAAAAAGTCATTTACGGGTTTACCAAAAACATTAGATAATTTTAATGATAAAACCGTAGAAGGTACATAGCGATTGGCCTCAATTGAATTTATAGTTTGGCGAGATACACCAATTCGTTTCGCTAAATCATCTTGTGTTAAACTTAAAATAGCACGTTCTATTTTTATAGTATTTTCCATTATCTATAACGCTTTAAGTTATGGTAAAACATAAGCTGAATCATGAGCATAAATAATAGCACCTGAAAATCGCCTAAGTTCTTAAAATTCTCACCTCCTGAGTGTACTAAATTAGAAACACCAAATTCAACATAAGGCATCACCAAAGCATAAATAACGCCAACAACAAAGCCTATTGCATAAGACTGTGCCCTTAGAGCTACTGTCATCTCATCTTCTATTTTATCTTTAGACATTGACATAATAAGCATACCTACTAAAAGTGTTTTTTGTAATAGTAATTTTAACCAGTCTGAATCACCTTCCATCGCAAAAGCACGCACAAACATACCCACAATAGATAATAAAACAATAGAGATACCAATCATCATAAATCGATGTGGTAATCTAAATTTAATAATCTTCTGAAAGCTTTTACGCTCACAATTCATAATTTTCTCTGTATTCATAATTGACAAATTAAATTTACATTAAGTAAAATATATTTTACTATATGTCAAATATACTTTACATTTAGATATAAAACAAATTATTTAATTAAAATATATTTTGGGTTAATTTTGTTTAATCACGATACAACAGAAACAGTATATAAATAAAAATCACTGTAACATTACTAAATGAAAACTATCTTAATAACAAAATACAACTATGAGCAAATTTGTAACCCTCTTGTTTTCGATTCTTATTTTACAATCTTGTAAAGAAACCAAAATATCATATTTAGAACAAAACAGATTTGATCTGACATCACAAGACTTTGATTTTCCTGAAAAAAATTTTAATATAATAGGGTTTGGTGCTTATCATGGTAGTGCCAAAACTGAAAATGTAGAAATAAAACTACTTAATGCGCTCACTAAAAACGGAACCATAAAGTATTATTTACCTGAAGTAGATTATAGCACAGCCTATTATTATAATGAATTTTTAGAAACGGGTGACACTACACTATTAAAGGAGTTAATTATTTATAACGGTTATCACATTACTCAAGAAAGAACCATTGAAGTTTACGAAAAATGGAAACAAATCAAACATTTAAATGATAGGCTTCCTAAAACTAAAAAACTAAAAATTCTAGGAATTGAATGGATAAGAAACTATAAATATGTTACTAAACATATCGTTGAACTAATAAAAGACCAAGATAACCAACTACAACCTATTAGACGCTTAAAACAAACAATTGCAGCAGATACAACAAACTACAGCATTGACAAACCGAATTTAGTCAATAAAAATTTAAAAGAATTAATAACTGATTACGAAAACGATAAAAAACGCTACACTTCAAAAATTGAAAATGTAGAAGTGTTTGAAATGATTCTAAAGAATATCAAACACTCCTTTGAAGAGCAACCAGAACGTGAACAAATCATTTACGATAATTATTTAACCCTTAAATCTGAATACAATTTTAGCAATAATCCTCAATTTATGCGTGTTGGTTTTTTTCATCTTGAAAAATCTAGAGAAGGCAAAGATGGTTATCCTTCCCTATATGCAAGACTTATAGAAAACAAAATTTATCCAAAACAAAAAATCATCTCAGTAATTGGATATTTTACTGATAGTAAAGTCTTTTGGTCAGAACAGTATGATAAAAACGGGGATTATTCTGGTTATTCAATTGAAGCTGGTTTTGGTATTGGCGATTATGAAAAAGAATACTTCAGAGGAATTCAAAATTTAAAGGATACAAAAATATCAGATAAAACATTGTTTAGATTGAACCGATCAGATTCACCTTACTTCACAAATGAGCCAGACTTAATAGAAGTTATTATGCCAGATGAAGCTTCTAATAGTGAAGCTGTAAAAGGCATGTCGACTTTAGATTTTCTAGATTATGCTATTTTAATTTCAGATTCTAAAGCATCAGTTCCTATTTATGAGATGAAATAATACTTATCCTTTAAGCTTTGCATGAATTCGTAATCTTAAATAATAGTTAAAAATTTTAAAAACATACCGACTAGTATTTTTTATATTATATTTGTGTATGGAGCAAAAACAAAAATCAGAACTCACCAAGCAGTTAATTCTAGACGAGTCCTTTAAATTGTTTTATCAAAACGGTTTTAAAACCACTAGTGTAGACAAAATTATGAAAGCTACCAACCTTACTAAAGGTGCTTTCTATCATCACTATAAAAGTAAAAAAGACCTCGGACTAGAAATTATTAGTTCAACACTACAAAAACGTGTTTATGATGGTATGATCACACCATTATACCAAGATGGGAATGTCTTAGATATATTAGAGAGCACTTTTTCTGGACGACTAAAATCATTTTCACTTTTCGCTAAGAAACATGGTTGTCCTATGAATAATTTCATTAATGAAATTGCTGATGAAGAGGAAGCTTATCAAATCGCATTAAAACGCATTATTGAAGAATGGAAGGCTGCATTAGTCCACTTATTAGAACGTGGAAAAAAAGAAAACACCATCAATAAATCTTATTCTAGCAATGCCATTGCTACCTATTTAATTAGCTCGTTTGAAGGTGTAAGAGGTATTAGAAAATTATATAACGATGACCAAATTCTTGATGAATATATTAATGGGCTTTCGTTATACATAGACCAATTAAAAGCATAATATTTTTTTTAACTATAAACATACTAAATAGTATGTTTAAACCCCAAAACGATGAATATCAATACCAGACGAAGCTTTATAAAAAAATCAGCAATGCTAGGTTTAGCAGGAGCAACACTGCCACAATTCGGATTTTCTGCAAACAAAAAAGAACAAAAAGTTATGAATAATACAACGACAAGACCAAAAGTTCTATTTTTTGATGTTAATGAAACTTTACTAGATCTCACAGCAATGAAAGAAAGTGTTGGAAAGGTTTTAGGAAACAGAAGCGATTTATTACCATTATGGTTTACTACAATGCTGCAATATTCATTGGTAACCACAGTTGGTAGACAATACAATGATTTTGGGATTATTGGCTCTGCAGCCTTACAAATGGTTGCTGCAAACCACGGTATCACCTTAACTGAAGACCAAGCTAAAGAAGCGATTTTAGGACCATTACGCTCAATTCCTGCACATCCTGAAGTTAAACAAGCTTTAACCGATTTAAAAAAGGCAGGTTACAAACTTGTTTCATTTACAAATTCATCTAATATAGGCGTAGAAACACAATTTAAAAATGCAGGCTTATTAGATTATTTTGATCAGCGCCTAAGTATTGAAGATATCGGAAAATTTAAACCACATACAGACGCCTACGATTGGGCAGCGAGAACAATGGGTGTAAAACCTAATGAGTGTTTATTAGTCGCTGCACATGGTTGGGACATCGCTGGTGCGCTTTGGGCAAACTGGAGAGGTGCTTTTGTCAGTCGACCAGGTGCACAACAATACCCATTAGCACCTACTCCAGAAATTGCTGAACCCAATTTAAAATGCATTGCAGAAAAGTTAATTGCTATAAAATAAACGTATGGAAAAATTAGAAAACAAAGTGATTATTGTTACCGGTTCTTCTAGAGGTATTGGAAAAGAAATCGCTATTCAATTAGCAAAAAACGGTGCGACTGTTATTGTTAATCATTCAAATAGTGCAAAAGAAGCTGAGCAAACAGTTAATACTATTGTAAGTGAAGGCGGAAAGGCTTTTGCTATAAAAGCCGATGTAAGCAACAAAGCCGATGTTACACAGTTGTTTGATCAAAGTATTTCTAAATACGGAAAAGTAGATGTGCTAATCAATAATGCAGGTGTTATGATTAGTAAAGCCATTAAGGATAATACTGAAGATGATTTTACAAAACAATTCGATATTAACGTAAAAGGTATATTTTATACATTGCAAGAAGCTTATCACAAATTAGCAGATAATGGTAATATTATAAATATATCATCTAGCACAGTGAAATTAATGTTTCCTACTTACGCTTTGTATTCTGCATCTAAAGCTGCTGTAGAACAAATGACACGTGTATATTCTAAAGAAATTGGTAGAGGTATTTCCGTAAATGCGTTGGCTCCTGGAGCTACAGAAACAGAATTATTTTTAAACGGAAAATCACAAGAATTCATTGATAAACTGAGCAGCATGAATGCTTTTAACCGATTAGCCAAACCATTAGATATTGCAAAAGTTGCTGTGTTTTTAGCAAGTGATGATTCTAAATGGATATCTGGCCAAGTTATAGGAGCAAATGGTGCTTTAGTTTAGAATTAATAGAAAAATATTAAAATTCAATTTTTAAAATAATATATGAAAGCCAACATTTTTACACTTATTCTTTGCGTTGTTTTAGCATCTTGTAACGATACTAAAAAGCCAACTTCAACAGAGCCAGAAATCGTTAAAATGGAAACCATGTCATTTGATAATAAAGGACATGAATTAGTTTACAACCTCACAAAAAAAACTGGGAATTATCAAACACTTCTTAATAAGAAAGATGTTGTTTATACCTACACTTACAAAACACCTGCAGGAGAGACAGATAGTACTACAGAAAAATATATTTTCGATGGTGAATTATCTTATGGTTTATATAACCAACACGAAAGAACATTAGCTAATCTTGAAGGATCTATTGAACAAGGTTGGGACGGAAATGAATACTGGCTTAAGCATAACGGTAGCGTTTTAAATGACGAAGCGTATTTAAAAAGAGTCGCTTTTAACAGACCAACCAACTTTTATTGGTTCGCCATGTTTCAAAAACTTTTAGACCCAGGACTAACGTATGAGCATTTAGGAGATAAAACAATTAACGGAAAGGATTACGATGTCGTAAAAGTATCCTTTGTTTCAGAAAACGATAAACCTACAGATATTTATCAACTCTACATAAATAAAGCAACAGGCTTAGTCGACCAGTTTTTATTTACTGTGGCTGACTTTGGTGTAATGGAAACGCCATTTCTAATGGAACTAGAATATGAAAAAATTGATGACCTATTAATTCCAACAAAGCGACAATATAAAAAATCGAATTGGGATGCAGAGGTATCAGACCAACCTTGGATTTATGTCACTTGGACTAACATTAAATTCAACAATAATTTAAAAAAGGAAGACTTTAAAAAAGAAAATACTATGAAAGATAATACTGCGGCTTCTTTAAAATCTCAGTTAGAAGAAAAAAAGGCCAATTTTGAAAAAAACGCAGACGACACTAAAAAAAAAATCTATAACGAAGGATTTGCTGACGTCGCAAACAGCGACATCCTAAGTAAAGCTAAAAATGTTGGTGATATAGCACCAAACTTTACTTTAAAAAATGCTTTAGGTGAATCGGTTACATTAGAAGACTACTTAAAAAAAGGACCTGTAGTGTTAACATGGTATAGAGGTGGTTGGTGTCCTTATTGTAATTTAACCTTAAACCAATTACAACAAGAATTATCAAATTTTAAAGCCAGTGGAGCAAATCTACTAGCCTTAACACCAGAATTACCAGATGAGTCTATTAGCACCAAAGAAAAGCATCATTTAGAATTTGAAGTGTTAAGTGACATTAGTAATAAAGTAGCAAAAGACTATGGCATTGTATTTCAACTTACAGATGATGTTGCCAATATTTACAACAAATCATTTGAATTAAATAAACACAATGGTGATGCTTCTAATGAACTGCCATTAGCTGCAACTTATATAATAAATGAAGAAGGAAAAATTGAATACGCATTTTTAGATACCGATTATCGAAACAGAGCTGAACCCTCTGAGATTACAGCATTTTTAAAGGCATCTAATTAAGATGACTTTTTAAATACATTGTTTATTAATAGTTTGTTTTTGTTTACTAAAAAAGTCATTAATTTATTTTAATGGCTTTTTTTTATGGTTAATCTCCAAACTGTTAAACTCAAGAACAACATTTACATTAATTAGACAAAGAGAATCAAGGCGTTCATAATTTTTCAACTAACTTCGTTTATGCAATGAAATAACATTGTCTTTATTCTAAAATCTATTAAACTAACCGAAACCCATAGTGTCCCTAAACGTTCAACTCCTACTCGACTTCAAGAATATGGTGTTGGGATTTTTGACGCTTGTGCTACAAAGTCTGCTTTAAAGAAAGCCTTAAAGAAAAACTATATTTCGGTTAATGGTGAAATTGCAACCTCTGCCACATTTATAAAAGGAGGTGAAACCATTACATTATCTATTCCAAAACATGTTACACCTAAGAAAAGGTTAATCTTTAAACTTAAGGTCATTTATGAAGATGACTATTTAGCTGTAATCCATAAACCTGCAGGTATTTTGGTAAGTGGCAATCACTTTAAAACCATTGCCAATGCATTGGTTCAGAACATAACACCAAGTAGCCTACCAGATGCTACAAAACCACAACCTGTTCATCGTTTAGATTTTGCAACCACAGGTCTTTTATTAGTTGGTAAAACAAGCAGCAGCATAAGAGCTTTAAACAAGCAATTTGAAAACAAA
>TARA_R110002049_G_scaffold30729_4_pt1 | contig 10180 bp, 7 predicted proteins | sample TARA_R110002049 | Tara Oceans TARA_R110002049 (sample SAMEA4396941) | marine metagenome | biome: Polar Biome; feature: [SRF] surface water layer (ENVO:00010504); material: water (ENVO:00002006), including particulate matter (ENVO:01000060) such as... | depth 5 m
GCCTGATGTCGATGACAGCCGGCCTGGACTGCGGTCCCGTGTATGCAACCGCGACGCTGGCAATCGGGCCGCAGGATAACGCCGGTGAAGTCCACGACCGTCTTGCGGACCTGGGTGGCGATCTTCTCGTGGCGCAATTGCCGTCCTTGCTTGCCGGTGAGCTGGCGGCGGTGCCGCAAGACGATGCCGAGGCAAGCTATGCCGGCAAGATCAAGACGGAACATGCCCGGTTGGACTGGTCTGAGCCTGCTGAAATGCTCGCGCGCAAGGTACGCGCCTACAATCCTGTACCGGGTGCCTGGTTCGTGCACAACAACGAACGTATCAAGTGCTGGCAGGCAAGTGCCGTGGGCAGCGATGCGGTGGCGGCACCGGGCCAGGTTTTGGACAGCGATCGCCTGATCATTGCCTGCGGCGAGGGCGCCTTGGCGCTTGAACAGTTGCAACGGCCGGGCAAGCGCAGCATTAGCGCGGAGCAATTCAAGACGCAGCTCGACTGGTCCGGCCAGACGCTGGCGATCCCGTCCGGCCCATGAGCAACAAGGCATCAGGCGCATCTGTGCGTGCGGCCGCGGCCGAAGCCATCGACGCGGTGGTTACGTCCGGGCGGTCGCTTGACGATGCATTACTCGCGGTCCAGGCTCGCCTGCCGGCCAGCGAACATGCCTTGCTCAGCGTGCTGTGTTTTGGTTGCCTGCGGTCCTGGTGGCATTTGCAGGGCTGGATTGCATCTTTGCTTGACCGGCCGATGAAAAAACAGGACAGCGTTATTAATGCGTTGCTTGCGGTTGGTCTATTGCAGCTAACCGATACGCGAATTCCAGACCATGCGGCGGTGTCGGCTACCGTCGAGGCCGCTCGTTTGTTGCGGCGGCCGCGGCATGCGGGCCTGCTGAATGCGGTGCTGCGCAGGTTCATGCGCGAAAATTTGCAGGCCAGCGAGCCGCCTGGCGATGAGGCCCGCTACGACCATCCGGCCTGGATCATTGATCGCTTGCAGCAAGACTGGCCCGACGACTGGCGGTCGATCCTGATCGCCAACAACGAGCGCGCACCGATGTGGCTGCGCGTAAACCAGCAGCGCGTGACTACGCATGATTACGGCACACGCCTGGCCGCGGCCGACATTGCCGCCTCGCCAAAGCCCGGCTGGCCCGCAACACTCAGACTTGAGCAGCCGGTCCCGGTTGCAGCACTTCCCGGCTTCGCGGAGGGGGAGGTTTCGGTGCAGGATGCTGCAGCCCAAATCGCTGCTCCCTGGCTGCTGGCGGGCATCGATGGCCGGATTCTGGACGCCTGTGCGGCGCCGGGCGGCAAGAGCGCACACCTCAAAGAGCTTGGTGGCAGTGCCATTGACCTGACCTGTATCGACAAGGATCCGGAGCGAACAGACAGTATTCGCCAGAACCTGGCGCGACTGGGGCTCGATGCAACCATCAGCACGGCTGACGCATCCACTACCAGTGAGTGGTTTGATGACAAGCAGTACAACGGCATCCTGCTGGATGCGCCCTGTTCGGCCAGCGGTGTCATCCGCCGCCATCCCGACATCAAACACCTGCGCCGCCCGTCCGACATCGAGGCGCTCGCATCATTGCAGCGTGCGCTACTCGATGCGCTTTGGCCGTTGCTGGCCCCCGGCGGGCGCTTGCTGTACGTAACCTGTTCTGTCTTTGCGTGTGAGAACGACGCGGTCGTCGCCGCGTTCCTCGACGCGACCGATGACGCTATGGAAAAGCATATGTTGCAAAATAACAACATCCGCGATGTAATGCGGCAGAAGGCGAGTGGATACCAGGTTCTGCCCGGCACCGAGGGGCTGGACGGCTTCTACTTCGCCTGCCTCGAAAAGGTCGCTTGAGCCATGTGGTCCGTAATAACCCGCTATCCATTTACACGATTTCGCGCATTCGTTGCGGGTGTCTGCGTGTGCCTGCTGGCCGTCAACGTTGTCGCCCAGAACGAGATCGAGCGGCAGGGCTATTTCGAGGTTCGCTCCGCGTCAACGCTCATGCGCGACGGTGTGCACCACCTGGATGCGCGCCTGCAGCTCGTATTGTCGAGCGACGCATTGAACGCACTCGACAGCGGAGTGCCGCTGACGATAGAGCTCGATGCGCAGCTACTGCGCGTACGCCGGATGTACCTGGACGCGCAGGACGCCGAGCTGACTTTTAGATTCGAGCTTGAGTACCGACCGCTGAGCCAGCGCTACATTGTGCGCAACCTCAACAGTGGTGAGCAGTCGAGCTTCGCAACCTTGTATTCGGCACTGAATAATCTCGGACGCATTACGAACCTGCCCCTGGTGGACGATGCGGCGCTCGAGTCTGATCGGCCTTACCGGGTGCGCATCCGGGCAAAGCTGCAAACGCGGCAGTACCCGGCCCCATTACGGTTGATTTTCTTCTGGCGCAGCCAGTGGCACCTCGAGAGCGAATGGTTTGAATGGATGCTAGAACGGTAAAACGAGGCGTTATAACGCTGTTTGCGCTGATCGGGGTCGGTCTGGCGCTCGTTGCACTGTTCCTGCTGAGCCGCACAGCGCAAAACTCCGACGACTTCGATCGCCTGCACATAGCGATCCTGTCAATCAACGTTGTTGGCGTCATCGTCCTGTTCATCCTGATGGTTGGCAACCTGGCGCGCTTGCTGCGGGAGTACCGGACCAATGTGCCGGGCGCGCGTCTTAAAGCACGCATCGTGACCATGTTCGTCGGCCTGGCCGTTCTGCCCTTGCTGGTTCTTTTTTACTTTTCCTACCAGTTTATTAACCGCGGCATCGACACCTGGTTTGATGTCGAAGTTGAAGACGGTCTTGAGAACGCGCTGCGTCTCAGTGCGGCGGTGCTGGACATCCAGAAGCGCGAACATCTTTTTGCAACGCAGCGCGTCGCGAAGAGACTCGCCGAAGTCAGTGAGCGGCAACTGGTTCTCGAACTCAGCATGTTGCGGCGTGAAAGCGGCGCGCGCGAGATGACACTCTACGGCGCCAACGCGCGGGTGCTTGCGACGAGTTCGGACAGCGCGTCTGCGCGCCTGCCAGAGCCGCTGACGGAGGAGGTTGTTCTGCAGGCGCAACAGAACCGGCCGTTTGTGAGCCTCGATCCGCTGGAGAATGGCAGCTACGAAATTCGTACCGCCACCCTGTTTACGATGCGCGGTCGGGCGGAACCCGTGGGCATTATTCAGGCGCACTTTCCGGTCAATGAGCGCCTGGGCACGATGACCAACAGCGTTGAAACATCGTTGCGCGAGTACCAGCAGCTCGTGTTTCTGCGCGAACCGCTCAAGAGTACATTGACGTTAACGCTCACCGTGGTGCTGATGCTGAGTCTGCTCACGGCGATCTACGCGGCGTTTGTCCTGTCACGGCGTCTCGTCGCCCCGATCCAGGATCTTGTCGCCGGCACCCGCGCGGTCGCCAAGGGCGATTTCGATACGCGCTTGCCAACGCCTTCGCGCGACGAAATCGGCTTTCTTATCAGTTCATTCAATGACATGACGCAACGGCTTGCGACAGCGCGCCGCGAGGCAAGCCTCAGCCAGGCACTCGTGGAGGCGGAACGCGAAAACCTTGAGGTCATCCTTGCGCGCCTGTCGACGGGCGTAGTTGCGCTTGATCATGACCTCAGTATTCGCACGGCCAACGAGGCCTCCGGCGCCATCCTGAACGTCGATCTGGGCCGCCGGATTGGAGAGAACCTTGTCGATGTCGCAAAGAATGAGCCGCTGCTGGACCAGTTAGTAGACGTTGCAAAGGTGCACCTCGACGCAGGGGAAACCGACTGGCGTGAACAAATCGTGCTGCGCGGTGAAGTCGGGCGTCGGGTTCTGACCTGTGCCTGTACCACACTGCCCACCGACGAGAATACGCCGCCGGGTTTCGTCATCGTATTCGATGACATTACCGCGCTCTTGCAGGCACAGCGTGACGCTGCCTGGGGTGAGGTAGCGCGCCGGCTTGCGCATGAGATCAAGAATCCACTGACGCCTATCCAGTTGTCTGCAGAAAGAATGCGGCGCAAGTACCTCGGCACCATGAGTGCCGATGAGGCGCAAATTCTTGATCGGGCGACGCACACAATCGTGCAGCAGGTGGAGGCGATGAAGGAAATGGTAAACGCCTTCAGCAACTATGCACGCGCGCCGGATATCGACATTGGTCGCTTCGATCTCGACAAGCTGGTGCACGAGGTGGTCGATCTGTACCGCGCGCAGGAAAGCGGTGTCGAAATTGCCGTGACTTCGGATCCGACCATGCCGCTGATCGACGCCGATATCGGCCGGATCCGGCAGATCTTGCACAACCTGATTCGCAATGCGATAGAGGCGCTGGAAAACACGCCGGACGGTCGCATCGATGTGCAGGTTTGTGCCGCCGAAGTTGACGGTATCAAGGTCGTGCAGATTCGGGTTGAGGACAACGGGCCAGGGTTCCAGACCGGCTCGGTCAGCCAGGTTTTTGATCCGTACGTGACAACCAAGCCAAAAGGAACGGGTCTCGGGCTTGCCATTGTGAAGAAGCTGGTTGAAGAGCACGTTGGGACCATACGTGCCGAGAATCGCAAGAACGGCGGTGCTTTGATCAGTATTCGCTTACCGCAGACTGAGGCGGAGCGTGAAGCGCTCATCGCAAGAGGTCTTGGCAGTCGCAAAGAACAACGGAGGGAGAGAGCGTGACAACATCACAGGTACTTGTCGTGGATGACGAAGACGACATCCGGGCATTAATTTCCGACATTCTTGGCGACGAAGGCTACAGCGTAACCGTAGCGGCAAATGCCAGTGAAGCGCGGGCCGCGCGGGCGCAGCGCAAGTTTGACTTGATCCTGCTGGATATCTGGATGCCGGATACCGATGGCATCACCCTGTTGCGGGAGTGGTCGGATGCCAATGACCTGATCTGCCCGGTCGTGGTGATGTCGGGGCACGGCACGGTCGACACCGCTGTTGAGGCAACGCGTCTCGGCGCGTACGACTTTGTCGAAAAACCCTTATCGCTCGCCAAGCTGCTGCGCACCGTGGAAGGCGCCATCGAATCGGCTGGCAAACAGGCGACGCGTGCTCGCAGCATGCTGCCTGCACTGCTCACGCCAGTCGGTCGCAGCGAGAAAATGCAGCTGCTGCGGGAAAAGGTGCAGCAATATGCGCGGCATGACGCCAGCGTATTGCTGAGCGGCGAACCCGGCACCGGTCGCGGCGCGTTTGCTCGCTACATGCATGCACTGAGCGGCCGTGCCGACGAACCGTTGATCAGCGTAACAGCGGCTTCCCTGACCGAAGGCAATGTCGAAGAGCAGCTACTGGGCAGCGAGAAAGACGGCGACGTCAATGCGGGTGTATTTGAGCGCGCCAGCGGTGGCACGCTAATCATCGACGAACTCTCGGATCTCAACGAAACGGGCCAGAAACTGTTGCTCGGCGCGATTGAAGATGGCCGCTTCATTCGTATCGGCGGTACAGAGCCTGTGCCACTGTCGGCACGCATCGTGGCGACGGTAACGGCCGACTACGAGAACCGTGTAGAGAGCGGCAGTCTTCGCCGCGACCTTATCGCGCACCTGCAGGTGCTTAGCGTGAAGGTGCCGCCCTTGCGTGAGTATGCCGAAGACGTACCGGAACTGCTTAGCTACTATGTCGACAAACTGGTGGACTCGGAAGGTCTCGAATTTCGCCGTTTCTCCGTAGCCGCACAGAACAGACTGCGCAATTACCCGTGGCCCGACAATGTGCGCGAACTAAAGAACATGGTGCGGCGGCTGCTGCTTGCGGGCGGTGGCGAGATCCTCCTGCCCGAGGTAGAGGATGAAATTAACGAGAGTGCGCGTGCGGATGAGCCGCTCGTGAAGCAGGATTTGCTGGCGCTACCGTTGCGGGAAGCGCGCGAACAGTTTGAGAGAGCCTATTTGCAGCAGCAGCTTGTTCTGTGCGATGGCAAGGTTGGCCAATTGGCAAAACGGGTCGGCATGGAAAGAACACACCTGTACCGCAAGCTGCGCTCGCTTGGTGTTGACTTCAAGTCGGTGTCTTCCGACGACTGACAAGGCGTCCGTCAATAGCGATTAGCGCCAGCGCGATCAGCAGCATGCCAAGAATTTCATTAGCGTGCAGCGTCTCGCGCAACACGAGTGTGCCGAGCAGGATGGCCGTTACCGGAATCAGGAAGGTAACAAGCATCAGGTTCGTCGCACCGGCGCTGGCGAGAATACGAAAGTACAGCATGTAGGCAACAGCCGTCGACAAAACAGCGAGTGACAGGAGGGCAGCCCAACTCGCCAGGGAAGTGGCATGAATCTGCTCAAAGCCACCCGTAATAATGACAAATGGCAACAGCAGCAGGGCCGACATCGTAACCTGGCAGGCGGCGCTGACAGTGGGAGTGACACCAAGGCTGTGAAATCGCCGGCCAAAGACGCTGGCACATGCGTAGGACAGACCGGCCAGCACGACAGCGAGCTGCGCGAAAACAGCACTGCCCAGTTCGCGCACGGCATCCGGACCAATCATGACGACAACGCCGAGGAAGCCGATAACGACGCCCGCAATTTTTGCGGGAGTGGCCGGTTCATCGCGCAGAAACAGCGCTGCGATGAGCACCGCAAAGATCGGTGTGGTTGCATTGAGGATCGCCGCAAGGCTTGACCCGATCTCCGTTTGTCCCCACACAATCAGCGAAAACGGGATGACACTGTTCAGCAGGCCCATGAGCAAATAGGCCGCCCAGACACGCCATTCCCGCGGCGCTCGTGCACCATTGAACCACACAACGAGCCACAGAACCGCCGAGGCAATCGCCACCCGCAATGCGACGATGGTGAGCACGGGAAAACCTTCAAGAGCGATCTCCGTCATGAAATACGAAGAACCCCAAAGGCAGGATAGAGTGATCAGCATTGCCCAGGCGGCGCGTGACATCTGCATGGCTTAATTTCCGGTCAATTCCGCTTGATGATAATTGTTCTGGTTCGGGAAACTGGCTGGAATCGGACCCTTAGTCTGTGGGTCGCAGTTGCTGGTCTATGAACTCGCACCAGGCGGGTAAACCAAGCTCCGACCTGCTCTCGATGCCAAGGCGCTGTTCGACGGCCCGTTGCCACGCTGGCGTTTCGATTTCGGCGCCGAGTGTAATTTCGTCATCGTGCTTGACCAGGGACTCAACCAGCCAGAACCAGTTTTCCTTACAGGCCTGTGGGCCGTTCTCGCCGGGGTCATCGTCCGGTCCGAAGGTTGTGCGCACGTCTGGCACAGGCCGTTCAACAGGCAGAAGTTTGCCGTCGCTCCGAAACTCGAGTCCGGGCGTTTCGAAGTCCTCAATACTTAAAGTGCGCAGCAGGCTCAGCGCCCGTTTGCCGGGGTCAGGCGCGGGACCTTTGCCGCGCAGCTGCACAGTTGAAATAATCTCACCCTCGATAAAGCGGCCCTCGCCATCAAGCGTGCTTAGCAAAATGGGTGCGACGCCTTTGATGCCGGTGACGCTGATGCCCAGATTGGTTGCAAAGTTGCCAAGGCTGTAAGCGATCAGGCGCTCTTTGTAACGCTCCATGGCGCGCACAACGTGCGGACCGTGGCCAAGTACCAGGTCGGCGCCGGCGTCCACGACCATTCGCGCAAAGCGCACGACGTCGCCTCGCGGCTCACCGTAATACTCTTCTTCGGCGAACGTCACGTGCGTGAATTGCGCGCCTTCCGCGCCGCCGTGAAACGACACGATCACAATATCGTGCGTGCTCGCATAGTGCGCCACTGTGCGTTCGGCAAACAGGTAGTCGAGCATCATGTTCGAATTTTTCGTTACGGCATAAGCGAGCACCGCAATCTGCAATCCCTCGTGTTCAAACGAGGCGAAATTTCCGACCCGGCCGGAGTAGTGGATGCCGGCGTCTGCCAGGACTTGCATCGTCGTGCTGCGTCCCTCTTCACCAAAATCCCGGGCATGGTTGTTGGCGAGGCTCAGAACATCAAACCCGGCCCGTTTGAAATGCGCGGCGTAGCGCGTAGGCATGCGAAACCGGTAACACGCCGCCGGGTTGCTGCATTTTTTGCCGGGCTCGCCATCATCCGCAAGCACGCCCTCCAGGTTGCCAAATGCAATATCGGCCGCGCTGAGCCACGGTGTGACCGCCGCAAGAAAGGAGACACCGTCATCGGCTGACAGGCGATTCTGGGGGTAGTCCGTGCCGAGCATCATATCGCCGACTGCGGCAATGCTGATGCGTTGCTGCGCTGCTTGTTCGGCACCCTGCGCTGTGGATAGCAGCAGCATTGTGCCGAAGGCGAGCAGCAGGCGACTAGTCGCCAAGCCTGATCCTCAGGACATCAATGTTGGCCGCCCGCAGTCTGCTGCGCAGCAGGTTGAGTTGATCGAGGTCTTCGGTCGGCCCGATCCGCACCCGGTGGTAGGTTTTGTCGTCGATAGTCACGCGCTGGATACTGGACTCTATGCCCTGCAATGCGAGTTCTGCACGGCGCCGGTCTGCGTCCGCAAAGGCCGTAAATGACCCGGCTTGCAGGACGTAGATGCCAGGTTGTACCACCGGCTTGGGTTCTACGTCGCGACTGACGCTCGTGTCTTCCTCGGGAACGACGACTTCGAAGTTTGGCAGCATTTCATAAAAGTCGAAGCGGCTCTTTTTTTCCTCGGCGGGCGCCGGCTCGGGGGCGGCCGGTTTGCGAGCTGTTTCGTTGTTATTGTCGAGCGCGCGCTCGAGGCTCGCCGGTTGCCGCGCGAGTGGCGCCGGTGCGGGGTCTGGCCGGCGATCGCTGAACCAGACGGCGGCTGCAACCGACAGTCCGATGGCCAGGCCGAAGGTGCCGTACGCCCAGCCCGGGTAAGAAGACTTCGATGCACTGCCGGCGCGCCGGCGGCTGGACCGCCTTTTCTTGCGCCGCGCCACTACATTGACTCCGGCGCAGAGACACCAAGGATGGCCAGGCCGTTGGCAAGAACCGTGCGGGTTGCAGCGCACAGGGCGAGACGTGCATCGCGCAGATGCGCATCATCGACGATAAACACCTGGGCGTTGTACCAGCTGTGAAAGTCGTTGGCGAGGTCACGCAGGTAATGCACCAGGTGTTGCGGCGCCCGGTTGCTGGCTGCGAGCTCTATCAGTTCCGGGTAGCGGCTCAGCGACGTCAGCAGCGCCTTCTCCTGCGCTTCTTCGAGTTTCGCAAGATGCCGGCGACCGTTTGCCTCGTCCCACTTGAGGGACTTCTCACCGAGCTGGCGGAACACGCTGGCTATGCGCGCATGCGCATACTGGATGTAAAACACCGGGTTGTCATTCGACTGTGACTTGGCCACGTCGAGGTCGAAATCCAGGTGCTGATCATTGGACCGCGACACGTAAAAAAAGCGGGCCGCATCATTGCCAACTTCGGCGCGAAGCTGGCGCAAGGTGTCGAACTCGCCGCTGCGCGTCGACATCTGCATTTTCTCGCCGCCCCGGTAGAGCGAAACAAACTGCACGAGTTCGACTTCGAGGTCGTCCGCGGCATAGCCCATCGCCTCGAGACCCGCTCGTACCCGCGCAACGTAGCCGTGATGATCTGCACCGAGAATATCCAGCAGGTGATCGAAACCCCGCTCGCGCTTGTCGAAGTGATAAGCGATATCGGACGCGAAATAAGTTTTGACGCCGTTCTCGCGAACTACCACACGGTCTTTTTCGTCGCCAAAACGGGTGGCCGGGAACCAGGTGGCACCGTCTTTGACATAGAGCATGTCGCGTTTCCTGAGCACCTCGAGCGCATCGTCGATCCGGCCGGTCTTGCTCAGGCTTTGTTCGGAGTACCAGCGATCAAACACCACGCCGAACTCTGCGAGATCGTCTTTGATGTCTGCGAGAATCGAATCCAGTGCCTGTTGGCGTATGTGATCGAAACCGTCGTCGCCCAGCAATTGCTTGGCACGTGCGATGAGCGCTTCGATATACGCTTCCTTGTCGCCTTCAGGCTCGTCGTCTGGCAGGCCTGCGCTTAGGTCGGCAGCGCTAACATCGCCGACTGTCGATGTGTCGATCGAGCTTGCGATGTCGCGAATATAATCGCCGCGATAACCGGCCTTTGGGAACGAGAGTGTGACGCCCTTGCTCTCCAGCAGCCGCAGCCAGACACTGGCACCCAGGATATCCATCTGCCGGCCAGCATCATTTACATAGTATTCACGGCTGACCGGGTA
>TARA_R110002049_G_scaffold26675_6_pt1 | contig 10170 bp, 9 predicted proteins | sample TARA_R110002049 | Tara Oceans TARA_R110002049 (sample SAMEA4396941) | marine metagenome | biome: Polar Biome; feature: [SRF] surface water layer (ENVO:00010504); material: water (ENVO:00002006), including particulate matter (ENVO:01000060) such as... | depth 5 m
TTGAGATAAAGTTTCCATTACAGAATCTTCAATTCGTAAAATAGATTTATCTAATGCTTTAGCAATTTCACGGAATGAAATCTGAACTTGTTTTGGCTTTCCTGTTAATAAATCACGACCTTGAACACTCATGTCTTCTGGAGGTAATTCTAAATCTTCAGTGGCTGCGCCAATTTGTATTTTAATTTTTTCAGCTGTTCTATCACCAACATATAAGTTATGCTGTGTTCTCATGTAATAGATAATATCGTTTGTAAAAACATCACCTGCAACTTTTACAGATTTATCACAAACAATGCCACCAAGAGCAATTACTGCGATTTCGGTAGTTCCACCACCTATATCAACAATCATATTTCCTTTTGGTTGCATAATATCTACACCAATACCAATCGCAGCTGCCATTGGCTCGTGTATTAAATAAACTTCTTTTCCGTTAACACGTTCACAAGATTCTTTTACAGCTCGCATTTCTACTTCCGTAATTCCAGAAGGAATACAAACAACCATACGCAAAGCAGGATTAAAGAATTTCTTCTTTAAAGCAGGAATGTTTTTAATAAACATGCTTATCATTTGCTCGGATGCATCAAAATCTGCAATTACACCATCTTTTAATGGACGAATTGTTTTAATGTTTTCGTGCGTTTTTCCTTGCATCATGTTGGCTTCTTTACCAACTGCTATGATTTTTCCGCTAATGCGGTCTCTTGCTACTATAGATGGATTGTCAACAACAACTTTGTCATTGTGGATTATCAGTGTATTTGCGGTTCCTAAATCTATGGCTATTTCTTCCGTTAGGAAATCAAAAAATCCCATGTGCTATTCTTAATTATTTGGGTTATTCTTGTCTTCTTTTATAAGACTATCTGTAAAAGTAGTAAAATATACGCTATTTAAATGATTATAGATGTTTATTGCTCAATTTTTTTGTTTTTTCTTACACTTTTTTAAAACTAGAAATGAGTTAAGGGCTGTGGTAAAAAAAAGAACCCAAAATTAAGATGATTTTTATCTCAATTTTGGGTTCTAAAATGAAGTTTTTAATGCTTAAAATGACGTGTGCCTGTCATTACCATAGCTATATTGTTTTCATTACAATAATCAATACTTAATTGGTCTTTTATAGAACCTCCTGGTTGAATTACAGCAGTAATACCTGCGTTATCAGCAATTTCTACACAATCTGGAAAAGGGAAAAAAGCATCACTTGCCATAACAGAACCTTTTAAATCAAATTTAAATGATTGCGCTTTGTGTATCGCCTGGTTTAAGGCATCAACTCTACTTGTTTGTCCAGTGCCACTTGCACACAATTGTCTGTTTTTTACAAGAACAATTGTATTTGATTTTGTGTGTTTACAAATTTTTGAAGCAAATATTAAATCATCTAATTCTTCAGTAGTTGCTATTGTCTTTGTAACTGCTTTTAAACCTTCAAGTGTATCAGTGACGTTATTTCTATCTTGAACTAAAACACCATTTAAACAACTTCTAACATTGGTTTGTGGCATTTCAATATCTTTTAAAATTAAAAGAATTCTATTTTTCTTTCCTTTTAAAATTTCTAAAGCTTCAGGAGAAAATGATGGAGCAATAACGACTTCACAGAATAATTTATGAATCTCTTCTGCTGTAGTCAAATCAATTTCTGTATTACCGATTAATACACCTCCAAAAGCCGAAACAGGATCACCAGCCAATGCATCTACATAAGCTTGGTGTAAAGTGTCGCGTTGAGCTAAGCCACAAGCGTTGTTGTGTTTTAAAACCGCAAAAGTTGGTGCGTCGTTTTTAAATTCTAACATTAAGTTTACAGCTGCATCAACGTCTAACAGGTTGTTATAGCTTAATTCTTTACCATGAAGTTTTGTGAAAATCTTATCAAAGTCACCAAAGAAGAATCCTTTTTGGTGTGGGTTTTCGCCATAACGCAATACTTTACCGTTATTTTCAGAAATTTTTAATGACGGAATTTCATTGTTTTTGTTGAAGTAATTAAAAATCGCAGAATCATAATGAGAAGATACATTAAATGCTTTTGCAGCAAATTGTCTTCTATCGTCTTCAGATGTTTCTCCGTTTTTACTTTCTAGTAATTCTAAAAATTCCGCATAATCATCAACTGATGATACACAAGTAACATCTGCATAATTCTTAGCCGCAGCTCTAATTAAAGAAATGCCTCCAATATCAATTTTTTCAATAATATCTTGGTTACTTGCTCCAGATGCAACAGTCTTTTCAAAAGGGTATAAATCTACAATGACTACATCTATTTGAGGAATGTCAAATTCTTTTAACTCGGCAACATCACCATCGTGATTTTGGCGATTTAAAATGCCGCCAAATACTTTAGGGTGAAGGGTTTTAACGCGACCACCAAGTATTGAAGGGTAAGACGTTACGTCTTCTACTGGTACAACGTCAATTCCTAAATCTTTAATGAACTTTTCGGTTCCTCCTGTAGAATAAATTGTGACGTTTAAGTCGTTTAATTTTTTAACGATTGGTGCTAATCCATCTTTACTAAATACCGAAATTAGTGCAGATGAAATGGTTTTGTTACTCATAATGTTGTGTTGTGTTTTAGATGCGGCAAAAATACGTATATTCACAAAGAAAAGCTTAGTGAGAAATGTAGTTTCTTTAAGTTTTTTGTAACAATAAATTGTTGAAAACGTCCTATCTTTAAATTGTTGAAATTTTGTTTGCTTTTTACAGGGTTTAAAAAGTGAAAATTCAAGATTAAAACGTAATAAAAACAACACTTAAATGCTGGTCTACTTACGCTTATTAAAAGAGAGTTTTTCGTTTGCAATTAATGCACTTCGAAATAATAAACTTAGAACATTCTTGTCACTTTTAGGTGTAACGGTTGGTATCTTTTCAATTATTGCAGTTTTAGCAGCAGTAGATTCTCTTGATAAAACAATAACCTCTCAATTGAGTTCTTTAGATAGTAATACCATGTATGTGGTAAATAGGTCTTTTGGTCCAACTGATGTGCCACGTTGGCAACGTGAAACATTTGATCCAATTTCTTATAACGAGTATAAAAGCTTAAAATCGTCTTTGTCTGAAGCTAAGCATGTTGCTTTTCAATTAGGTGTGAAACGCGAGAATATAAGATACGAATCTGAATTAGTAAGTGGTGTTAATACCGTCGTGGTTTCTAGTGAATTTACAGATATCCAAGTTTTAGAATTTGAAAAAGGTCGGTTTTATAACGAATCTGAATCGAATTCAGGTAAAGCAGTAGTGGTTATTGGTTCGGAAATTGCAAAATCTTTATTCGGTGATTTTGAGCCTATTGGTAAAAAGGTACGTCTTTACGGACAAAAATTTACGGTTATTGGTGTTGTGAAAAAAGAAGGATCTGGTTTGTTAGGAGATAGTAACGATGTTTCTATTTTTCTGCCAGCCAATTATGTTAGAAATAGATTTGGAGACAACAATCCAAACAACATGCATATTGTCATAATAAAGCCTAAAAAAGATGCTGATATCGACGGATTAAAAGCCGAAGTGACACAAATTTTAAGAAACAAACGTGGCTTAAAGGCAGATGAAATAGATACATTTTTTGTCAATATAATTGCGGGTTTACAAGGTGCTATTGATGAAATGTTAGGAATGTTAAACCTAATAGGTTGGGTTATTAGTGGCTTTTCTTTATTAGTAGGAGGCTTCGGAATTGCAAATATTATGTTTGTGAGTGTTAAGGAACGTACTAATCTTATTGGTATACAGAAATCACTTGGTGCTAAGAATAAATTTATTTTATTTCAATTTTTATTTGAAGCTGTAATTCTCGCCGTAGTTGGTGGTCTTGTTGGTTTGTTTTTAGTCTGGATAGGAACCATAATAGGAAGTAGTCTTACAGAAGATTTTGAATTTGTACTCTCGCCTCAAAATATGCTTTTAGGTTTCTTTATTTCTTCTATTATAGGTTTGATATCTGGTGTTATTCCTGCTTTAACAGCTTCTAGGTTAGACCCTGTAGAAGCTATTAGAACAGGAATGTAATTTGTCTTTATTTCTATACCTATTCTTGTGAATTATTAATTGTAGATAGAAGCAACTTCCTTACAAATAAATTCTAAAAATCGCTCATCAGCTTCTGTAAATGGGTCAGGTGTGCTAGAGTCAATATCTATTTGTCCAATATTTTCGCCATTCACAAAAATAGGAATTACAATTTCGGCTTTAACCGTTATACTGCAAGCAATATAATTATCTTGGGCAGCAACATCAGGCACAACAAAATTCTCATTACTTACGGCAACTTGGCCGCAGATACCTTTGCCAAACGGAATAATAACATGATCTGTAGGTTCACCAACATAAGGCCCCAGTTTTAATTCGTTTTTGTTGCCATTTTTAAAGTAAAATCCAACCCAATTGTAATAACTTACATTTGCTTCTAGGACTTCACAAATTTTTAATAGTCGTTCGTCAACACTAAGGTTCTCTCGTGTTGCAATCTTTTTTATTTCAGGTTTTAGGTTTTGTAAATTCATTGGTATAAAAAAATTTTGGTAAAAGTATCTAAAATGCGCTATTTTAAATTACTGTTTTTATAAATTTAACATCAAACTAATAACATATTAATTGAAATCACTTTTAGTAAAATATAAATCCGTTATTCGCTTTATAGTCACGTTTTTGACAGTTTACGGAGTTTTAACTATTGGTTATAATGTGTATTTAAATATGTCAGATGGTTCTAAGTTCTATCCAGATTATTTAACAAACTTAGTCGCACAACAAACAAATGCCTTACTAAATGGAGTAGTTTATGACGCTAATGTTTTGCCTCACCCTAACGAGCCTTCCATGAAAATTATTATTAATGGAAAATACGTTGCTCGTGTTATTGAGGGTTGCAATGCAATTAGTATTATTATTATGTTCTTGTCGTTTATCGTCGCTTTTGCAGGTAAATTGAAAACCACAATTTTATATGGGTTAGCTGGTAGTATTATTATTTATGCATTCAACCTTTTTAGAATTGTCATTCTGTCAATAGGTTTATATCATTATCCATGGCGAAAAGAAATTTTACATAACGTTATTTTCCCTATGTTAATTTACGGAACGGTATTTTTACTTTGGATGGTTTGGGTGAATCGATTTTCTCAAAACAAAATGTTAGATGAATAAGGTTTTAACTTATATAATCATTGGGATTTTGCTACTATGCTTAGTTTTAATTAGAGCTTTTGAAAACGTATTATTCTACGATCCATATTTAACATTTTTTGAGAGCGACTATTTATATATGGATAGTCCAAGAAGAGAAATAGCCAAACTGGTATTATTTACAACCCTAAGATTTGTGTTAAATACAATTATTTCGTTGGGTGTTCTTTATTTAGTTTTTAAGGATGATAGTATCGTAAAGTTCTCGGTAATAATTTTTACTACAGCCTTTATATTATTGTTGATACCGTTTTTATATTTTGTTATTAATCCCAGGCAAGAAGACTATTACTTATTCTTTAATATTAGACGATTCTTAATTCAGCCGATTGGGTTAATTTTACTTTTGCCGGCATTTTATTACTATAAGCTTAATCGTTAATAGTTTTGTAATTAACAAATCAGTTTTTAAGAATTTCGTAACTTTGCATCGTGAAATTTTCGGTAACACATAAAGTCTTTGCTTTATCATTATCTTTTTTAGTAATGATTTCTTCATTATCATTAACGATAGAGAAGCATTTTTGTGGAGAAACTTTAGTAGATGTTGCTATTTTTACTGAAGCAGAAAAGTGTTCGGATGATTCTTCTGAGGTTACAGCAACGAGCACAATAAAAAAGAATTGTTGTAAAGACGAAATTGATGTCATCGATGGGTTGTCTGAAATTACAGTTAATTCGTTCGAAGACTTAGATACTATACAACAACACGTCTTAATTGCATATAGTTATACATATATTCATCTTTTTGAGGATTTACCAAACTTGGTTATTCCGCATAAAGATTATCTACCTCCCAAACTCATCAAAGACATACATGTTTTAGATGAGACTTACCTAATTTGATTATAGTTTATAACCCTTAGTAGAAAAAGGATGCACACATTTTGTGCAATTAGTTATACCTATAATTTAAACAAATGAAGAAATATATAATATTAAATTTTATGTTCTTGTCGCTTATATTATCAGCACAAGATCAATTAAAAGGCATAGTTTCAGAAACTAGTACAGGAAAAGAAATACCATTATCTGGAGCAAATGTCTATTGGCTAGGCTCATCAATTGGAGCTATTTCGGCTGAAGATGGTACATTCGAGTTGCCTTATAAATTCTCATATAACAAATTGGTTATTAGTTATGTGGGATTTAAAACAGATACCATAAACATCAAAGAAAATAAATACATTAAGCATGTAATGCAGGCTAGTGATGAGTTAGATGCTGTAGAGATAAAATCACGTAATCAAGCGACAAGAAAATCTTATTTACAAGCGGCAAATACATTTACTGTAACCAGTGCAGAATTATTAAAAGCTGCCTGTTGTAATTTAGCAGAAAGTTTTGAAACCAATCCATCGATTGATGTTAATTTTGCAGATGCCGTTTCAGGCACCAAGCAAATTAAAATGCTGGGTTTAAACTCACCATATATTTTAATTGCAACAGAAAATATCCCAACGATTAGAGGAGCTTCACAAGCTTATGGACTTAGTTTTATTCCTGGTACTTGGGTAGAAAGTATTCAAATTACAAAAGGTACAGGAAGCGTCGTTAATGGTTTTGAGAGTATTGCAGGCCAAATTAATGCTGAGTTAGTAAAGCCAGCAACAGACAATAAATTGTTTGTGAACCTCTATGGAGCATCTAATGAGCGCTTAGAGTTAAATACACATTTTAATACAAAAGTATCTGACAAGTGGAGTACGGGTTTATACTTGCATGGTAATACACACCAAGAAAAGCACGATATCAATGACGATGGCTTTTTAGATATGCCACTTTACAATCAAATTAATGTAATGAATCGTTGGCAATACGCTAATCTCGAAAAAGGTTTAGTGAGTTTCATAAATTTTAGATACTTAAACGACGAAAAACAAGGCGGACAAGTGGATTTTAATCCAGATATAGATAAAGGAACTACCAATTTTTGGGGAAGTGAAATTAACACTGAACGTTTTGAAGTTTCAACAAAGTTTGGTTATGTAAATCCTGAAGTTCCATATCAAAGTATTGGATTGCAAACCGCTTTTAGTCATCATAAACAAGATTCTTATTTTGGGTTGAATCTATATGATATAGAACATAATAGCTTTTATTCTAACTTAGTTTATAATACTATTATTTCAGATTCTCGTCATAAAGTAAAAACGGGATTAAGTTTTACTTATGATCATTATGATGAATTGGTGAATACAGAAAATTACGAGCGTACAGAAAACTCGGTTGGTGGCTTTTTTGAATATGCTTATGATGACTTAGATAAGCTAACCATGACAGCAGGTGTGCGAGTAGATCAGCATAATAGATTGGGCTTTTTTGTGACACCTCGTTTTCATTTGCGTTATACGCCTTGGGAAAAATCTGCATTAAGATTTTCAATAGGAAGAGGAAAAAGAAGTGCTAATATTTTTGCCGAAAACCAGAATATGTTTTCAAGTTCAAGACAAATCAATATATTAAATTCAGGTGGAAAAATTTATGGTTTAAACCCAGAAATCGCTTGGAATTATGGTGTTAGCTATTTACAAGGTTTTAATTTATTTGATAGAAAAGCAGATGTTACTTTTGATTTCTATAGAACGGACTTTCAGAATCAAGTCGTAGTAGATTGGGAAAATCCATATGAAGTTAATTTTTATAATTTAGAAGGTGATAGCTATGCTAATAGTTTTCAATTTGAATTTAACTATAATATTTTTGAGCATTTTGATTTAAGAATGGCTTACAAGTATTACGACATAAAAACAGATTACAAATCTGGTAAACTAGATAAACCATTAATTCCTAAACATAGATTGTTTGCTAATACTTCTTATGAAACACCTATAAAGGATAATGGCTCGCAATGGAAATTTGATGCAACTTATAATTGGTTGAGTGAACAACGTTTTCCGAGTACTGCAATAAGCCCATCGGAATATCAATTAGCAGATGAAACGCCAACGGTAGGAACCTTGAATTTACAAGTTACTAAAGTGTTTTCTCCAAAATTTGAAGTATATTTAGGAGGCGAAAATGTTACAAATGTGAGGTAAGATAATCCGGTTGTAAGCGCAGATAATCCATTTGGCTCAAATTTTGATAGTAATTTTGTGTACGGTCCAATTTATGGAAGTATGTATTATGCAGGCTTACGGTTTAAGATAAAGTAAAAAAGAAACAATTGTCTCCTCGAGTGCAGTTGAGAGGTTTTAAATAGGTCTCGACTGCGCTCGACCAGACAGAATAATAATGATTTAAAATTATGAGAAAATTAATAACACTTACAGTATTATTTATGGGAATGATGGCGTTCTCACAAAACAAAAATGCAAAAGCGAATATCGAAGTTGATGGTGTTTGTGGTATGTGCAAAGAGCGTATAGAAAAAGCAGCTATTAGAACTAAAGGTGTTAAATCTGCAGTTTGGAATGTAGATACGCATGAGTTGAAACTTATTTTTGACGAACGTAAAACAGATGTGAAAATAATTTCAAAGAGCATAGCAGCCGTTGGTCATGATACTAAAGAAGTGAAAGCTACTGACGAGCAGTATCATTCTGTTCATGCCTGTTGTCTATATCGAGATGACGAGGTTAAGAAGGATCATGAAAAAAAAGAAGAAGATTAATATAATTAAAAAGCCTGAATGTGTATTCAGGCTTTTTTTATGTGATTTTGTTATCCAGATGAAAAGCATTGATTCTAATTAAAGTTTAGTGATCATTAATCTAATGCAGCATCAATCTTAGCAATTAAGACATCACAACTTTCAATTCCAAATGCTGTAGCCTTTTTTTTGTCATCAAAGGTTGTTAATAGTGCTCTTACAATATTTTTTAATTTAATTTCATCTAAAAAGGGTCCTTTACCTTGAGGTATCTGGTCGTAATCAGCATGGTTTACTAAATAGTTCCCTAAATAATCCTTGATTAAACTTGTGTGTCTAACGTAATCATCGGAGACTTCATCATAATTAGCATAGTGTTGTTGAATAGCTGTTTTTAGTTCAAAATCTTCAATTAATTTTAAATCTCCAGAGTTTATTAAGGTGTTATACGTAATGTTTTTTGGACTGAAATTTTCATATTTTACGATAGCAAAAATATTATTCATCAGTCGCATGTCTTGATTTTTTTCAGAATTCAAAACAGGAATAATCTCTGAACAAATCACAAGTTTTTTATCAATGGCCTCTATATTCTTTTTGAGTTGAATTTTATCAGCTTCAACGTCTCTTTTCAGATTGGTGAGGTATTGCGTTTTAAGTTTACTGTCTTTTACGTTTTCTGCACATTTGTTCATGCTAAAGGCAATAGTTATACCAATGATTACTATTATGATTTCTCTTAAGGTGTATTTCCAGGTTGCTTTTGTAGTTTTTGCCATAGACTTGTTTGTTGCGAAGTCTAAAGCTAAGAAAATTATTTAAAACAAAAGCCTTTGATTCTCATCAAAGGCTTTTAAATTTGTATTGATATAAGTCAATAATTTATCTATGGCGATTCGCCATTACATCATGCCTGGCATTCCGCCTCCACCCATTGGCATAGCAGGTGCATCTTCTTTAATATCAACTAAAGCACATTCCGTAGTTAAGATCATACCAGCTACAGAAGCGGCATTTTCTAATGCAATACGTGTTACTTTCTTAGGGTCTATAATACCAGCTTTAAGCATATCTACATAAGTTTCAGTTTTAGCATCGTAACCAAAATCTTTCTTACCTTCTAATACTTTATTGATAACAACAGAACCTTCACCACCAGCATTTTCTACAATGGTACGTAAAGGTGCTTCAATAGCTTTGTTTACGATTTGTACGCCTGTTGTTTCGTCTAAGTTTTCAGTTGTAATTTTTTCTAAAGTCTTTTTAGCTCGTACTAAAGCAACTCCACCACCTGCAACAATACCTTCTTCTACAGCAGCACGTGTAGCATGTAAAGCATCATCAACTCTATCTTTCTTTTCTTTCAT
>TARA_R110002049_G_scaffold64646_2_pt1 | contig 10170 bp, 9 predicted proteins | sample TARA_R110002049 | Tara Oceans TARA_R110002049 (sample SAMEA4396941) | marine metagenome | biome: Polar Biome; feature: [SRF] surface water layer (ENVO:00010504); material: water (ENVO:00002006), including particulate matter (ENVO:01000060) such as... | depth 5 m
AGCATCGTTGCAAGAAGCCGTTGATATTAAAAAGGGTAATGTTAAGGCAGCTCGCACCACTCGCCACGAAGTGGCCGATGTGAAAGCTATCCGCGCAAAGCTTCACGTATCCCAGGCCGAGTTTGCCGATGCCATGGGTACCAGTGTCGATACGATCAAAAGCTGGGAGACAAAACGTCGCAACCCTACAGGCTTGGCAGCGAAAGTGTTGGCAACCATCCAAGATAACCCTGCTTTCTTCAGCGAACTGTCTTCTCACTAGCCGCCCTTATCGCCGATAAGGGGAGCGGCTAGTGAGTTTTTACATACAGACACGGCAATCGAACCAAATTAATCATAATTAACTTTCACCGCCAATTGAGATTGCCGTGTCGCTGTGCTCTTAACACTGACCTACAGTGAATTTTCTACTCCTCCGACAGTTTCTCAAACCTCGGCATGCCTACATTCCAGGGTTTGATATCGCCTTTCTCTCCGAAGTTGTCGTGATCTCCCAGCACATGACCATCATGCTCGCGGGTTTGACCATAGAGTGAACGGCCATGGAACCGTTCCGCCGTCTCGGCGACATCCCCCGTATAGCGAGGGTCCTGAGGACGCTCCTGACTGGTGATGTAATAGGCAATATCCCAGGCCTGTTGATCACTGAGCGAGCGGGGCTGGCCAAGCGGCATGTTCTGATAAATGAAGCCCGCCATGGTTTCCAGCCGCGCGATGCCTGCTCCCCAGTTATTGGAGCCGTCGCCCCATGGCGGGGGAAACACGTACTCATCATTTTCATAGTGCCCGGCACCATTTTCCTGATGGCATATCGAGCAGTTTTCCTGGTAGGCAGTTTCCCCTCTAGCGTAGCTGAGCTCTTCGGTCGGCTCTTCTGGCGCCGGGAAGCCACGACCATAAATCGGCTTGTCGGGATACATCGGTGCGCCGGTGGCCAGCCACTGGTGATAGGCACTGAGTGCCAACATTTCATCACTACCATACGCCGGTGGCACGCCGTTCATGGAGTAGGCAAAGCAGCCGGCGATACGCTCTTCCAGGTTATTCACATGCTGGTTCTTGCCACGGAAGTCCGGCAGTGTAATGGCCGCTGTCCACACCGGCGCGCTGAACGGCACCCGCCCTTCCCCCAGATGGCAACTGGAGCAGTTCATGTCATTGAAGACATTCTCACCACGCAATTGCTGCGTATTAGTGAATAGATCGTGACCGTAGCGGATGACTTTTTTCAGTTCCGGATGAATATCGGCACTTTCCAGATCTTCCATGGTGGGCGGTTCGTGCACCAATTGGTTCAGCGCTGCATCCGCCCGCTCTTCCTGAGCAAAGACACTGGTGGCGTATACGCTAATACCGATGCCGACCGTCAATGAACAGCCAGTAAGCGCTAAAACGAGAGGGCGTGGACAGGTTATCATTGTGCTGACTCCTGGTCGGCGGAGGCGGGTTGCTTGGCGTACCAGGCGGATACAGCCTGGATGTCGTCATCACTCATGCGCTTGGCAATGGCGCCCATCAGATTTTGCGGATCGTTGCTGCGAGTTTCGTTTTTCCACGCCGACAATTGGGTGCGGATGTAGCCGGCATGCTGGCCTGCAATGCCTGGGAAGGTATCACCTACGCCCCTGCCCCTAGGCCCATGGCAGCTTTGGCAGGAAACAATGTAGGCGTTCCAATCGCCACGTTCGGCGAGCTGCTGCCCGCGGGTCAGTAGCGTCTCGTCGGCTTCATCGCCGCCTTGTCCCTGGGTAGCGGGTAGCTGGCTGTAGTAGGCGGCCACATCAGCGATTTGCTGGTCGTTGAGCATATTGGCAAATGTTGCCATCGTCGCGTTTTCACGCCGCCCCGCTTTAAAATCATGTAACTGCTTGGCGATATAGTCGGCATCCAGGCCAGCTAACCGCGGCCAGGACTCACCATCAGGCACATTCATGCCACTGCCATCGGCTTGATGGCAGGCGCTACAGCTGGCCGCGGCGGCTTGACCCCGCTCCACATCCCCCTCCTGGGCCACCGCCCCTGCGGCGATCAGGGTGAGACCTACACAGAGACCAACCCTGCTAACGTATTTGTTATTCATATCGGTTTCTCCCTTGCGTTATCATTTTTAGCTGTCCGCTACTGGCACCATCAGGCGAGCGGTAAACCCGCCCCCCGCCGGGCTGGCGAATGCCACTTCGCCATCGAATCGTTCAGCGATTGCCGCGACAATCGCCAGCCCCAGCCCGCTTCCCTGCTGTTTGCTAGCGCGCCAGAAGCGTTGCGTCAGTTGCTTGAGCGTCGCGTCATCGACGCCAGGGCCCTGGTCGCTGACGCTGAAGGTAAGAAAGCGCTGCCCATGCTCCCACTGCGCCTCCAGCGTTACGGGCGTTTCCGGCGGCCCATGGTGCAGCGCGTTATCGAGCAAATTGCGTAGCGCGGTAATCGCTAGCTCACGGGGCATGGCCAGGGTGGTCTCTGGCCAGCCAGCGGGCACCACAAAGCGGCCAGAGTGACTGTGGTGGCAATCCGCCAGGGCGCACTCGGCCACATCGGCAACACGGCTTACCTCGCCATCATCAAACCGCGCACGCCCTTCTACCCGTGCCAGAGTCAGCAGCTGATCAAGGGTCGAACTCAGCCGCACCACGCCCTCTTCCGCCTGATTGAGCGATGCCTTCGCCGCCTCCCCTTCAACGCGCCGGGCAACTTGCAGGTGAGTCTTGATGGCCGTCAGCGGCGTGCGCAGCTCGTGCGCGGCGTCATTGGTAAAGCGCTGTTCGCGGATAATGGTTTGCTGCACCCGCGCCAACAGCGCGTTAAGCGTTGTAATGAGAGGACGGATCTCTTTTGGCAAGCCGTAGGTAGCCACCGGGGCCAGCGCATCCGGATGGCGGTTGGCAAGCGACTCTCGCAGCCGTGTCAGCGGTGCCAGCCCACGCCAGATGCCTAGCCACAACGCCACCATGCTGCCCACCAGCGCCACCACAAACGGCACCACCGCCACTCGAATAACGCCGCTGAGCAGTATGTTCCGCTCATCCATCCGGTCGGCGGTGGTGATCACGATGCCATTGCGCTCATAGGTGAAGACCCGCCAGGTCACATCGCCAGCCTGACGATAGGTGTGCCCGCCCTCTCCTGGCGCCAGCACATCGTCCATATCGGCATGGGTGCGTGCCATGACCTCGCCTTGGGGGGAATGCACCTGGCAGGCCAGCCCTTCAATAGAGGGAATGGAGAGCACCGGATGTTCGGCGTCCTCCCATACGTCAAGGGGAAGCTGCAAAACCAGCCCAGCCACCATTCGCGCCGACTGTGCCAGGCGTTGGTCCAGGGTTTCTACAAATTTGTCTTCCAGATCACGCATCAGCCACGCAGCGGCGATACCCCATAGCAACGCCAGGGTGAGCCCCAGGGTGAGCAGTAAGCGCGCGCGTAAACTCATAGCTGCGCCTTATATAGCTGGCCCTTATAAGGTGTGCCCGCCAAGTGCACCGCCTCAGGCTTGCCCAGCCGATAGCCAAGTCCGCGCACCGTTTCAATCACTCCGCTCCCGAGCTTGCGGCGCAGGTGGTGAATATGCACATTCAGGGCATTGCTCTCGACATCATCATTCATGCCATAAAGGCTGTCTTTGAGCTGATCGGCCGACAGTACGCTGCGCGGCGATTGCAGGAAGGTTTCCAGCAGCACCAGCTCACGGCGAGACAGTGCGATCAGTTGCCCTTCGACATACACTTCGCGGGCGGCGGGATCTAACGCGAGGGCTCCATGGGAAATCATGCCGCTGCTACGCCCTGCCACACGGCGCAGCAGAGCGTGCAGGCGCGCAACTAATTCATCCAGATCGAAGGGCTTGACCAGATAGTCATCGGCACCGCCCTGCAGGCCATCCACCCGGTCTCGCACGGTATCTCTTGCGGTTAACACCAGCACCGGCACATCGACGCCCTGCTCACGCCACTCGGCCAACAACTGCAGGCCATCGCCATCCGGCAAGCCACGGTCAAGAATGACCACATCACTAGTGACTGTTCGCATCGATTGGCGAGCGGCGTTGAGTGTGGAGACGTGGTCGACGACAAAATCGAAGGTCATTAATCCAGAGCGGATACCCGATGCCACCAGCGGGTCATCTTCAATCAGCAAGACGTGCATAACGGTTTCCTTTTTATTACCTGACAGCATGACTGCCACGCATTAACCCAGCGTTAAGAAAACAAAACGCCCTTGCAGTAAAGGCAAGGGCGTTAGCAGCAGCGACCATATAAGTCCGACTTATTAGCCGAGCCTTTTGGCGGCAAACCACCCCAGCACCATCGTCACCAGCATGGCCGCTAGCGGTAGTGATACGCCGCCAATAGAGACGATCGCAGGCCCAGGGCAGTAGCCGGAAAGCCCCCAGCCAATGCCAAACAGGGCTGCGCCGCCCAGCAACTTGCCATCCAGCTCCTTCTTGGTGGGTAACTGAAAGACGCCACCCAACAGGGGTGCCGAACGTTTGAATACCAGCCGATAGCCGATAAAGGTGGTTACCACGGCCCCGCCAAGCACAAACATCAGCGTCGGGTCCCAGGCGCCCGCTACATCTAAAAACCCCAGCACTCGTGCGGGGTCGGTCATACCGGAAATTGCCAAACCCAAACCAAAAATCAGCCCCGCCGCATAACCAGCCGCTGTTTTCATCGCGTTCCTGTTCATTGCACACCGCCTAGGCCTAACAGATGGCGCGAGATATAAACGGTCACTAGCGCCGTCAGCAAAAACATACCGGTGGCAGCCATGGAGCGTGGCGCCAAGCGTGCCAAGCCACATACGCCATGCCCACTGGTGCAACCGCTGCCAAGCCCTGTGCCCACACCTACCAGCAAGCCGGCCACCAACATCAATCCGACGCCACCGGCTGGCGCGCCAATCACCTCACCTGGGCTCCCCGCCACGTTTCCCAAGCCGCCACCTAATGCCATGATCAACAGCGGCCCGCTAATCAGCCCTAAAACAAATGCCACCCGCCAAGCGCTATCGCCTTTGGGACGCTGGGTTATTAAGTTACCAACGATCCCACTAATCCCCGCGATACGCCCTAACGTTGCCATTAGCCAGGTGGCGGAAAGCCCAATCAGCAAGCCCCCAGCTAAGCCTTGTAAACCTGCTGTCCAATCCACTGGTGTCTCCCAAGCATTCCGCTTTCACAGGTTAAAAAAATAGAAACGGTTAGAAAAAATTAATCGGCACTTTTAAATAGACCGTGCCATTTTCTTCCGCCGGAGGCAGCGCTCCAGCACGCATATTGACTTGAACCGAAGGAATAATGAGCCGTGGCATGCCTAAGGTGGCATCACGCTCGGTGCGCATCTTCACAAACGCCTCTTCGCTGACACCTTCGTGAACATGCACATTCTCACTGCGCTGTTCTGCTACGCTGGTTTCATGCTGAAAGGTATCGCGGCCGGGGGCTTTATAGTCGTGGCATAAAAACAGCCGCGTCTGCTCGGGTAGCGCCAACACTTTTTGAATAGAGTGATACAGGGTACGTGCATCGCCGCCGGGAAAGTCGCACCGCGCGGTGCCATAATCCGGCATAAAGAGCGTATCGCCTACAAAGGCAGCATCCCCCACTACGTAGGTTAAGCAGGCGGGCGTATGGCCAGGGGTATGCAGTACACGGCCCTGTAATTGCCCAATGTTGAACGTATCCCCTTCTTCAAACAGCGCATCAAATTGGCTGCCATCCCGAGCAAATTCAGTACCCGCATTGAACGCCTTGCCGAAGATCTCTTGCACCTTGACTATTTTGGCACCAATGCCGGTTTTGCCTCCTAACTGCTCATGCAAATAGGGGGCTGCCGAAAGGTGGTCGGCGTGCACATGGGTCTCCAAAATCCAGGCGACGTCGAGCTGGTGTTCGCGAACAAAGGCGATGATGTTGTCGGCTGAACGCACATCCGTTCGCCCTGCGGCATAATCAAAATCGAGCACCGAATCTATGATCGCGCAGGCACTGCTATCGGGGTCTTGAACGACATAGCTAAAGGTGTTCGTGGGTTCATCAAAAAAGTGCTTAACGATTGGGCGTTGCATTGCTGCCTCCCATTAGTGGTAATCGCATTCTCATGCTTTAAAGACAGCATAGTGCATTCCAGGTTCTATCGTTAGACTATTTTTGAATATTGCAGCAGCTACTATTCACAAAAGAGAAGTGATACACCCAGCAGCAGATATGAAACATTTCATTAATCTTTGCCTTATTTAGGCCGATAGGAATAAATAGGGGCAGAACTACTCAATTACAAAAAAGGAAAAACATGACTCGTTTAACAACAACACAAAAACTCTGGGGAACGTTGGGCATCATCTGGATAGCTATGCTGCTCTTGGTAGGTTGGTTAGCCCTTGAGAACCGTCAAACAATTGTCAGCGAACGCCGCGACAGCATTCAGTACGTGGTCGAAAGTGTACAAAACCAAATTGAAGCTCTGCAGGAACGGGTAAACGCTGGGGAGCTCAGTCTTGAAGAAGCGCAGCAGCGCGCCATCGACAATATGTCTAGTGTGAGCTTTGGGGCAGGCGAATACATTTTCTCCTTCAATGACGACTTACTCGTTATTTCCCACCCCAGCCGCGAATCCGGCACTGATATGACCGACTATCTGGACGCCAGCGGTATGGCGCTATACCCAGAGTTACTGCGTGTTGCCCAGGCAGGCGGTGGCCACGTCAATTACTACTCTACTCGCGCCGGTGGCGAAGAACAGTTGCCAAAAACCAGCTATGTAGCACACCTACCCGAATGGGAGTGGTCGCTAGCCACGGGCGTTTATGTTGATGATATCAATGAAGCGTTTATCGCCGGCTTGATTCACTCAATCGGGATACTGCTGATCATTGGCCTGCCGGTAACGCTGCTGATGGGCTGGGTGATCCGCGATGTTTCCCGTCGATTAGGCGGCGACCCCCGCTACGCCGCCAGCGTGGTGCGCCATATCGCCGACGGTGATCTCACACAGGTAACGCAGCTTTCAGCGAAAGATCAGCAGAGTTTACTGTTTGATATTAACCGTATGCGGGAAACCCTAGCCGCTACCATCGGTGATATTCATCAAGGAGCCAATCAGGTCAACAGCGGTGTCGAGCAAATTGTAGGGGTGAACGAAGAGCTTTCGACACGCACCGAAGAACAGGCAGCGTCGCTGGCCGAAACAGCCACCAGCATGGAACAGCTCACCGCCACCGTTAAGCAAAACGCGGAACACGCTGATCATGCGCGCAAACTGGCCACCAGGGCGGCCGACAGTGCTCAGCGTGGCAGTGACTCGATGTCATCCGTCACGACCACGATGGCAACCATTAACGAAAGCGCCACGCAAATGAGCAGCATCGTCAACACCATTGACGGTATCGCTTTCCAAACCAATATCTTGGCCCTGAACGCGTCCGTTGAAGCGGCACGTGCTGGCGAACAAGGGCGTGGTTTTGCGGTGGTGGCCAATGAGGTTCGCCAACTTGCCAGCCGCTCGGCAGCTGCTGCCCAAGAGATCAAGATGCTGATCGAAACGTCGGACAGCAAAGTGGTGGAAGGTAGCCGCCAGGTACGCGACACCGGTGATGTGATTAACAGCATGGTCGATGACATCAAACAGCTCAGCACACTGGTTCAGGAAATTTCAGCCGCCACCATTGAACAGAGCAGCGGTATCGAACAGGTCAACCAAGCCGTCACGCAAATGGATCAAATGACCCAGCAGAATGCCAGCCTAGTACAACAGAGCACTCAGGCCACCCAAACCCTGGCCCAGCTAAGCAACCAGCTTCGTCAGTTGGTCGCCAACTTCCGCATTAATCAGTCCACAGAGCATACGCAGGCAAGCTTACCCGCCTCCTCACCTGCCCCGCAGGCTGCCTATCAGGACAGCGATTTTTAGCATTAATATCGCTCGCGATTTTATGTTTGCCATCGCGAGCGATATCCCCCCTGTCATTGTGACTCCCTTCCCCCATGTCATTGCGATTCCTTCCCCCCATGTCATTGTGGTTCCCTCCCCCATGTCATTGCGAACGCAGTGAAGCAATCTAGGTTTTATGCTGCTGCGGCCAATAAAAATGCCGAGGCGGAATTTATATTAAATTTAGCTAAGGTATTGACGCTTTAAGCCGATAGACAAAAACGTTGCTTACATACATCGGCTAGGAAAAACATGACACGCTTAACGACGACGCAAAAACTCTGGGGAACGCTGGGTATCATTTGGATTGCCATGCTGCTGTTAGTTGGCTGGCTAGCGTTGGAAAACAGACAAACGATTGAGAGTGAACGACGCGACAGCATTCAATACGTGATCGAGAGCGTGCATAGCCAAATTGAAGCCCTGCAAGAACGGGTGACCACTGGCGAGCTAAGTGAAGAAGAGGCGCAGCAGCGCGCCATTGATAATATGTCCAGCGTCAGCTTTGGCGGCGGTGAATACCTATTTTCCTTCGACGACGACCTACGTATTATTTCTCACCCCAATCGCCCCCGCGGTGAAGACATGAGCGCTTATCAAGATGCTAGCGGCATGGATCTTTATGCTGCGTTTCGTGAGGCCGCTCAATCCGGCGGCGGTCATGTTGACTATCACTCCCGCCGTATTACCGGCGATAAGCAGGTACCCAAAATCAGCTACGTGGCTTATCTCCCTGAATGGCAGTGGTCAATGGCGGCAGGCGTTTATGTCGATGATATCAATGAAGCCTTTATTGCTGGCCTGATTCGCTCAGTGATCATTCTTTTAATCATCGGCCTGCCGGTAACGCTGCTGATGGGTTGGGTGATCCGTGATGTTTCCCGTCGTTTAGGCGGCGACCCACGCTACGCCGCCAGCGTTGTACGCCATATCGCCGACGGTGATCTCACACAGGTAACCCAGCTTTCAGCGAAAGATCAGCAGAGTTTACTGTTTGATATTAACCGTATGCGGGAAAACCTCGCTGTCACCATCGGTGATATTCATCACGGAGCCAATCAGGTCAATAGTGGTGTCGAGCAAATTGTGGGCGTCAACGAAGAGCTTTCGACACGCACCGAAGAGCAGGCAGCATCACTAGCCGAAACCGCTTCCAGCATGGAACAGCTCACGGCTACCGTTAAGCAGAATGCAGAACACGCAGACCATGCGCGTACGCTTGCTACCCGCACCGCCGACAGTGCTCAGCGTGGCAGTGACTCGATGTCCACGGTGATCACCACCATGGCGACGATTAATGAAAGCGCCACGCAAATGAGTAGCATCGTCAACACGATTGATGGCATCGCCTTCCAAACCAATATTTTGGCGCTGAACGCGTCCGTTGAAGCCGCACGCGCTGGAGAGCAAGGGCGTGGTTTTGCCGTGGTGGCCAATGAAGTTCGTCAACTTGCCAGCCGCTCCGCCTCTGCCGCACAAGAGATTAAAACCCTGATCGAAGCGTCGGACAGCAAAGTGGTCGAAGGCAGCCGCCAGGTTCAGGCGACCGGCGACGTTATCAATGGCATGGTCGATGACATCAAACAGCTCAGCACACTGGTGCAGGAAATTTCAGCCGCCACCATTGAGCAGAGCAGCGGTATCGAGCAGGTCAACCAAGCCGTCACGCAAATGGATCAAATGACCCAGCAAAATGCCAGCCTGGTGCAAGAGAGCAATCATGCGACCCAAACGCTTGCGCAACTCAGCACCCAACTGCGCCAGTTGGTAGCTAACTTCCGTATTAACCAGAACACGGAGCATATGCAGGCAAGCTTACCAGCGTCATCAACGGCGCCACGGGCCGCTTATCAGGACAGCGATTTTTAATAATTGTCGTGGCGAACGTTCTAACCCGACATTCCGAACGGCAGTGAAGCAATTTCGGTTTTGTCATTGCGAACGCAGTGAAGCAATCTCGGTTTTGTCATTGCGAACGCAGTGAAGCAATCTCGGGGTTATCCTGCCACCGCAGGCCAAGATTGCCGCGTCGCTGCGCTCCTCGCAATGACATAGGAACTGGCATTGCGAACGCAGTGTGGCGATCTCGGTTTTGTCATTGCGAACGCAGTGAAGCAATCTCGGGGTTATCCTGCCACCGCAGGCCAAGATTGCCGCGTCGCTGCGCTCCTCGCAATGACATAGGAACTGGCATTGCGAACGCAGTGTGGCGATCTCGGTTTTGTCATTGCGAACGCAGTGAAGC
>TARA_R110002049_G_scaffold300047_1_pt1 | contig 10161 bp, 8 predicted proteins | sample TARA_R110002049 | Tara Oceans TARA_R110002049 (sample SAMEA4396941) | marine metagenome | biome: Polar Biome; feature: [SRF] surface water layer (ENVO:00010504); material: water (ENVO:00002006), including particulate matter (ENVO:01000060) such as... | depth 5 m
GTATGCGGTTGGTTCAGATTCATTGCCTACAGGTACACCTTTAGCATCTGTAAGTATTACAGTAGATACTACTTTTGGTACAGGACAATTAACTACAATTATTAAAAGAGCTAATTTTACTACACCAGTTCTTGCTACTCAACCTTATGTTTTGGTTGTTTCAAATGATTCACCAATTGGTGTTTCTGTATTGAGTAATTCATATACAGCAGGAAATGGTGGTTTTGAAGATTTAGCAAGTGTAAAAATTGGTGCCAATTGGTTAAGAGGTTCTAGTGTAAATGTTGGTGGACCTTCATTGAATGCGGACTTTTTAATTCACCCGTATGTTGATTATAGATTAAATTCAGATTTTAGCATTAACCCTGATAGTATTTACTCAGTACCTGCAACTATCAGTATTACTAATGCCTCTTCACCGATTATTAATGATAGAATGTACAACTTCAATGTTGCAATTGGTGAAAGCATTTTAAACCATAACTATGATTTCGGAAATGGTGGTGGAACTGCTTTTGTTGACGATTCTAGTGTTGTTTATACTATGGCACAGAATTATACCATTACTATGCTAGACACTATTCGTCAATACAATGGTAACTTTTGTGTTTCTTCAGAAGTAAAGACTTTAGCTCCTGCTACAACTGTAGGATTATCTGAGTTTACTGCTAATTCAGGTACTTTTCAGTTGTATCCAAATCCAGCAAAAGGAAACCTTACTTTAGAGATGAATACAGCGTCTGCTGTTAATGAAAGATTATTCATTTATTCTATTGAAGGTAAGTTAGTATACGAAGGTTTAATTACTTCTTCAATAACGAATATAGATGTTTCTAATCTAAATAATGGAATCTATACAATTAGAGTAGGAAATACGACAGATCGATTAGTGGTTTCTCACTAAAAGAACCTTTATATTTTTTATTGAAGCCGTCTCATTGGTTAATGAGACGGCTTCTTTTTTTACTGAAACATTTGATACAGTTTTCTTATTATTCAACGATTCAATTAGATAAACAAAGACTGCAACTTCGTTGTTGATATTAAAAATAAACTATTTTGAAAGTATTACTTACAGGAGCAAATGGATACATCGGAAAACGTCTTATGGCGAGCTTAACACAAGCTGGCCACGATGTTATTGCAGTGGTTAGAGACATCGATCGCATTACTGTTTCAGAGCAGGTTGCTGATAAAGTAACCAAAGTAAAGGCAGACTTTCTAGAAGAGGAATCGTTAAACAATTTGCCAACCGACTTCGATGTGGCGTACTACCTCATTCACTCCTTGTCATCCACTTCAGGGGATTTTTCAAAGATGGAATCGACAGCTGCAGCTAACTTTTCTAAGTATATAACTAAAACATCGGCTCAGCAAATTGTTTATTTAGGTGGGATTTCAAACGACAGCGAGCTATCGAAGCACTTAGAAAGTCGGAAAAATGTAGAATCGCTGCTTGCGGATTCAAATGTTCCATTGACCGTTTTAAGGGCTGCGATTATCATTGGTTCAGGAGGTGCGAGCTTTGAAATTATACGCGATTTGGTGGAGAAGTTACCGGTAATGGTAGCACCAAGATGGCTGAATACAAAGTGTCAACCTATTGGTATTCGGAATGTAATTCAATACTTAGAGAAGGTTGCTTTGAATCAAAAAACGTATCATGAAACATTTGATATTGGTGGTCCTGATGTGTTAACATACAAACAGATGCTTTTACAATTTGCAAAAGTAAGAGGTATAAAAAGGTACATTATTACAGTACCCTTATTTAGCCCTAAAATTTCCTCTTACTGGTTGTATTTTGTAACTTCTACTTCCTACCAGTTAGCAGTAAACTTGGTTGAAAGTATGAAAAATGAAGTCATTGTAAAAGATGATTTGAATCAAGTAATTCCTATTCCATTGTTTTCATATACTGATGCAGTAAAACTCGCATTTAAGCGAATAGAGCAGAATATGGTCGTTTCTTCATGGGTAGATTCTGATAGTTTTATAAACCATGATGCAGCGCTCAATGAATTTATAGAAGTGCCTAAAAATGGAACATTTAAAGATATTAAGCGATATGAATTCCCTAAAGAAAGAGCGCAGCAGGTAAAGTCTAACATATGGACTATAGGTGGTAATAAAGGATGGTATTATGGGAATTTCTTATGGAGAATGCGTGGTTATATGGATAAAATGGTTGGTGGGGTAGGTCTTCGAAGAGGTAGAAGAAGCCCAACAGATATAAACCCTGGAGATTCTTTGGATTTTTGGAGAGTATTACTTGCCGATGAAAAACAAGTAAGGCTGTTACTTTTTGCTGAAATGAAGCTCCCCGGAGATGCTTGGCTAGAGTTTAAGCTAGAACCACATAAAACAGATGAAAATAAAATGGTATTGGTTCAGACTGCCACCTTTAGACCAATCGGTGTAGCAGGGCGATTATACTGGTATGCTGTACTTCCTTTTCATGGTTTTATTTTTACTAACATGGCTAAAAGAGTTACTTTTTACGATTAAATAGCTAATTTTCAACTTTATTGATAAAAACTAAAAGGACTGAATATGTTTGGATTTAAAAAAAATATGGGAATACTTGACCGGGTTCTGCGTTTTTTAATGTCCGGTGTTACTATTTATCTAGGAATTACACAACCTGCATCTATCGTGTATCAAGTTTTAATAATAATGTTGGGTTTGTTTTACTTCGCCGTAGGATTAACGGGAAGGTCACCTTTTTATCGACTTATTGGGGCGCATACAGATACACGCGTAAACTAAACATTTTATGAGCAAGATGGTTAAGAAAGCAAACCTGGAGGAGAAAGTCTGCCTTCAATGCAATCGACCATTTCAATGGCGTAAGAAGTGGGCAAAAGATTGGCAAAACGTAAAGTATTGTAGTGAAAGATGCCGTAGAACTAAAACCAATGACCACAGCAATAGTTTGGTTTAGAAATGACTTAAGACTTCATGATCATGAAGCATTAACAAAGGCTATATCCTCTCATAATTTAGTTATTCCCTTTTACTGTTTTGATGCAAATCAGTTTTCCGAGGATGAATATGGGTTTAAAAAAACAGACGCTATTCGAGCACAGTTTTTATTAGAAAGTGTTCAAAATCTAAAAGAAAATCTTCGTAAACGAGGAAGCAACCTTGTCATTCGATTTGGAAATCCTGCCCAAGAAATTGAGCAATTAGTAAAAGAATATAAGGTCGATGAAATATTTGCCTATAAAGAAGTTACTGCTGAAGAAAAAGCTGTGGAGCGGGAATTAGAGCAATTTGTCAGCATAAAAGTAAATTATTCATTTGGAGCTTCTTTGTATCATGTAAATGATTTGCCATTTCATTTTAATGATATTCCGAAAGTTTTTACAGCCTTTAGAAAAGCAGTTGAGAAACAGTCGAAAGTAAGAGAACAATTTCCGATTCCTACCACTATAAAAAGCCCAGAGAATATAATTTGGGGAAATGCTCTAAAATTAGCTGATTTAGGACTTAAAAATCAACCAATCGACAAAAGAGCTGTAATTGATTTTAAAGGTGGGGAGGATGAAGGTTTAGCCCGCTTAAACCATTATTTTTATGATACAGAGAAACTCAGTTCATATAAAGAAACTAGGAATGGACTAATCGGAGCTGATTATTCTTCCAAATTATCTGTTTGGCTTTGGAATGGTTGCATTTCTCCTAGAAAGATTTATTGGGAAGTGGCCAAATATGAAAAGTCCATCAAGAAGAACCAGTCAACTTACTGGTTGGTTTTTGAACTCATTTGGCGAGATTTTTTCAAATACATTGGTTTAAAACATGGAGCTAATATTTTTAAACTAACTGGAATTAATGGAAAGTCAGAAAAATGGAAGAAGGATAAAAACCGCTTTAAAAAGTGGGCAACAGGTACTACAGGAATTCCATTTATAGATGCCAATATGAGGGAGCTTAATTTAACTGGCTTTATGAGTAATAGAGGAAGACAAAATGTGGCTTCTTTCTTTGTAACTGAATTAGGGTTAGATTGGAGGATGGGAGCGGCCTATTTTGAATCGAAATTATTAGATTATGATGTAACGAGTAATTATGGAAACTGGATGTATATTGCTGGCGTAGGAAACGATCCAAGAGATCGATATTTCAATATAATTCTTCAAGCTAAAAGATATGACGCTAAAGGAGATTACATCCGTTTATGGCTTCCAGAGTTAGCTGATTTAACAGATACCATCCATCATCCCTGGACAAAATCAAATGAACTTTTTCAAGCCGAAAGTTTCGATTTAGATAAAAACTATCATTTGCCAATGGTAACTCCTTCTTATTGGGAAAAACATTATTAAACAGCTATTACCTGTTCATCAGCAATAATATATACACAATCTTTTTTTGAAGGCTTAATTTCTGCTGTACCTGTAAAGGCTCCAAAAGCGGGAAATAGTCCTACTTTTTTACTAAAGTAGAAGCATGGCAATTTTTGTCGAGATCTACCTTTTCCTTTCAATATCACGGATGGATGAATGTGACCAGCTAGATTATAAAGTTCATTGAGTTCCCTTTGTATAGGTTCATGTGTAAAAATAAAAGGTGGAATTATCAGTTCTTCAACATGCACTGCCAGGTTTATATCAACATAAGTTCCTAAACCTAAAACATCATGATTACCGATAACTAATTCAAAAGAAATGTTAGGAAAATCAGTTATGAAAGCTTTAAAGTTAGCCACTTCTTGATTATAAGAACTATGAAAAAGATCACCGAGAATTAAGACCTTTATTGGATTTAGGTCATTAATTAATACACCTAAATTACCCCAATTTGTTTGCTCCACTTCAGTGGGAACAGCTAATCCATTTGCTCTAAAATGACGGGCTTTACCTAAATGCAAATCAGCTATTAGTAAGATTTTCTTGGATTCCCAATAAATTGCTTTTTCAGGCAAAAGGGTAAGTAGTTCTCCGCAAATAGTTGTGGTAATATGGCTCGTAAACTTGACCAAAATCTAAAAGGTATAAAAGTAGTTCATTTGAATCGAGATGGTCTATCAATAAGAATAGAAATTTGATTGAAACAGTTTGGTTAAAATAATAGTTTAAAAAGGGAGTCTATTTTTTCAGTATTGTAGGGTTTTCCAATAAACCCATCTACGATATTCATTATTTCGGGATTGATATTTTCAATTGGAGAAACGGAGGTTAATACTACTTTGATTTTAGGAGAGGCTGTCTTTATTTCTCTAGCAAGTTCTTCTCCTGATATAAATGGTAAACCACAATCTAATATAACAGCATCAACAGCCATCATTTGGTCTTGATATTTACGGCCATCGTTTAAAGCAATAACGTCACAGTTTTGGTTTTGAATTAGGTTTTTTAAAACCAGTAATGTCAATGAGTCATCTTCAATTATTAGTACTTTCTTCTTTTTGATTGAGTTATCCATTTATTCTTTTTTAAACGATAAATCCCATAAATGTAATGTCATCCACTTGATCTTCTTTTCCTTTCCATTCTGTTATAACATTAGCAATCACCTTTCCCTGCTCTTTAATATCTAAATCTTTAGTATCTTCTAATAACTGTAATAGCCGTTTGCTTCCAAATCTTTTCTCAGAAGGACCACCAAATTGATCAATATATCCGTCAGAGCACATATAAAATCGATCTCCTTTCTTCATTTTAATTTGATGCTTTATAAAGTTTACATCTGCAATGTCTTCTCCGATACTAACTTTATTTGAAGGAATTACTTCTAATTTATCACTAAAATAGTACAGTTTATTTCTAGCGCCAGCAAACTCAAGGAGATTTTCATCTATGTCAATACTACAAATAGAAATATCCATACCATCGGTGATACTTTCAGAGGAATATTTTAAAGATTCTCGAATGGCATAATGAAGAAATAATAGAATCATAGATGGGTCGGTTATACCTTTTTCTTTTACAATATTATTTAGATGATTTATGCCCATCATAGTCATAAAACCACCTGGAACACCATGGCCAGTGCAGTCTGCACAGATAATTATAACCCGATTATTTTTGATGGTTACCCAATAAAAATCTCCGCTTACGATGTCTTTTGGTTCGAAATAAAGAAAAAAATCGTCGTTTAAAGATGCAGCTAATTCTTCCTCAGATGATAGAGTGGCTCGCTGAATATACTTAGCATATTGGATACTACTAATTGTTTTATTATTTTGAGTTTCAATTATTTTATTCTGGTGAAGTAATTCATTTGAGAACTGTAAAACAGGGAAATACAGAATTGTTGTCACTGCAATAACATTCAATACTAATTGGGTTATTAGCTGATTTTGGTTTTCATTTATTGGAAGAGGTTGTAAAAAAAATTCTGCAAAAACAGCTATTGTTAGCGAAAGAACAAAGCATCCAAACACTGCCTTTGCCACTTTTCCTTTTTTGAAAAGTAATGAAGTAATTGGAGCCAATATTGACCAGATAATTACTGCACCAGAATTAATAAAGCCACCATATAATTCTTGTATAATTAGTGGGAATAATAACAATAAAACAATAAAAATATTTAGAACAAAGTGAAACCCTCTGCCTTTATGTAGAAGGTAAAATAATCCTGGAATAATGAAGACCATAGAAAGTGGTAAACTCGCTGCTAGAGGTTTTTTAATAGTAAAGAGTATCAAAGACCACAAAACACTTGATAAGAGTGTCAAAAATAAAATCCAATTAAAAGTTTTATATTTTACAAGTCCACTTGCTGAGGTAGTTTTCTTTGTACCTATTGAAGATATAAAATGGTTAAACTTTTCAAGCATTAAAATAAGTTGATAGCATGAGCAAAGTTAAAACTCTATTCTAGCAATACTTTTTAAAAGTAGGCAAAGAATCCAATTTTTCGATGATAGGTATGTTTTTACGTTGAGGTGCTTATAATCGAATATAACGGTCTTTATTAGAAATCAAGAGGTTATTTAATGACCACTTTTGAGGTAGAAATTTGCTTGTTTTTGCCTTCTATTCTCAGAAAGAAGATACCCTTTTCTATTCCATTTAATTCTAACTTACCGGTTGTGCGTGATAAGGTAATTTGACCTTTATCTACTAGTTGACCACTTATGTTTAAAAGCTGATAATCATAGTTGATAGCTTCTGCATGGTTTGTAGTTATCCAGATATAATCTCCTTTGTTTATCGGGTTAGGGAAAATTGAAAGGATAGTGTTATTTTTTTGTTCATTTAATCCTGTGCAAACACTTACTAGAACATTGATTGAATCGATACCTGAACAACCTAAAGAGTCCGTTATTGATACATAATAAACTCCAGCTGTGGTTACATTAAGTGTATCTGCTAAAGAGCTATCTTGCCATAAATAACTAACTGCATTCGGATTATTTACTCTTAATGTTATGCTACTTCCTTGACAAATTATTGTATCAGGTCCTAAGTCTACTGTAGGGTTTGCATTAACCGTAAACGAAATGGTGGTATCATCTGAACAAGCAGCACTATCTACTTGAAGTCTTACAGAATAACTTCCTGCTGGAAGAGAATCTAAAAAAGGCTGCGTTAACGTTGATGTTAGTACATTATTTACAAACCAACTAGATGAAATAGCGTTTATACTCTGATTAGTTAGTTGTATTCTTTCTCCCTCACAGAAAATACTATCTACAGTAGTAAAAATTGCCTCTAGGTTAGATGAGGCAGAACAACAACTTGCCACTGATATAGGTGTATATACCGTATTAATAGTAGTTGCATCAAGAACAGCGTTACTTGCTATAGTATAGTTCCCTGCAGGTAATGTATCTAATGACACATTAAACACTGGTTGGCTTATAGCTCCGGCGCAAATAGGAGAACTGGTATACTTAACATTAATAAATATAGTGTCATTTGAGATATTAAATGTGGAGCCACCATTTATGAAATTTATACACCCTAAATAGGTAATTACGTCTACTTGAGTTGCTGAGCAGTTATTTGGTGCAAATGGCGTAACCGTATTGGATTGCACATAAAAAAGACCTTGGGAAAATGACAATGCTGGAAGTGTAAGTAAAAAACCAACCAAGACAATAGAGCGTAAAACCTTCATAACTTCATATTTTATGCAATGATAAACTATTTTTATTAACTTGTTTTAACAGTATCAAAAATACCGTCTAACATCTCTTTTAATTGACTAACAGTTAGGGGTTTATTTAAAAAGCTCTTGACGCTTTCGTACTCTTTAGCTTTATCGCGGTCTGTAATACTCATGGAAGTTGTTAGTAAAACAGTAACAATAGACTTTCTCATTTCAATTGGAAACTTTTCATATTGCTCTAAAAACTCAAAGCCATCCATAACTGGCATTTTTATGTCTAGCATTATTAGTTCAGGGATATCGGTTGACCACTTTTCCTTTGGGATTGAGGATAGATAATCAAGACCTTCTTTTCCATTCGTGGCTACTACAATTTCATGGCAGGCATCAATTTTTTCAAAAAAATATTGATTCATGTAATTAGTGGCTTCACTATCATCAACTAACAAAACCTTATTCAATTTTTTCATAAGTAGCTATTTAGTTTTTAAAATATATTGTAAATGTAGAACCTTGATTTATTTTACTTTCAACTGTTATTCTTCCTCCTGATTTATCTATAATTTTTTTAACTAGGTGTAAGCCCATTCCATCTCCTTCTACATGATCATGGATACGTTCAAACATACCAAAAATCTTTTCTTCTTGAGCTATGGGGTCAAAACCTAATCCCATGTCTGAAACTGATATAAAGCGCTGATTTTTAATTTTGTTTATTGTAATTGTAATTTTAGGATTTATATTAGGCTTGCTATATTTAATTGCATTATGTACTAAGTTTGTAATAATACTGTTAAAATTTTCTTTGATAAAGTTAACGCTAAAACGCTCAATAACGATAAGTTTAATTTCAGATTTGCTTTCTAAAATTAAAAGATTCATGTCTTTTAAAATAGATTTAATTTCAATTTCTGCGTCTAAGTTTTCAGCTCTATTGGCATCTTGGAATTGTAATTGCGCCACTTTCACTATACTTTGTATTTTATTTTCTGCAATCTCTAAAGAGGAGTCTATCCACTTAAAACAATCATTAATAATATGATTTTTAACCATACCAAGCTCTGCCTTAATAATTCCAAAGTGACCTTTTATATTGGCAATTGGAGCCTTCAAGTCATGAGTTGCCATATAAGTGAAGTCCTCTATCTCCTCGTTAGCAGACGCTAATTCTTTCGTTCGCTCCTTTACTATTTGCTCCAGATTGATATTTAGTTTTTTTAATTTATTTTCAGTGATAACTAATTCAGTAATATCTCTCCACACAGAATTGGTTTGTATTATTTTTCCTTCACTGTTCCTTATCGCGGAAGCATTTAGCATTACATTTAATACCGACCCATCTTTCTTCTCTAATAGAAGGCGTACATCATGGAGTTCTCCATTTTTCAAAAATTGATTGAAAGCAGCTTTTGCTTTTTTATGTGATTTAGTGTGATATATATCTAAGAGATGTTTTCCAATTAGCTCTTCTTTTAAATAGCCTAACGATATAGCAGTTTGTTCATTACAGTCAATTATAGTTCTAGTTTTAATATCAATAGAAGCCATTAAGTCAGGTGCATTATTATATAAAGTACTATATCTTTTTCTTGTTAAATTAAGTTCCTGCTCCTTTAGTACGATTTCTTCAGTCAATAACTCACTTTTTGTAAGTGCTTTATTCCTGCTTGCTATTAATTCTTCTTCTTTCTTTTTTTCCTCACTAATATCTTGAAAAACTCCTGCAATTTTAACTGTTTTACCTAGTTCTTGATAACATTTGGAAATACTTCTCACCCATTTTTTATTTCCTTGGGCTGTTATAATTTCTAGTTGAACATCCCATCCCTCTCCTGTTTCAATTCCTTTATTTACTGCTTTAGTAATGATGGGTTTTGATTCATCATCATAAAAGCTAATACCTTCTTCTAGTGTAGGCTCATAACTATCCATTGTTTCATGGATCTTTCTGGTAATATCCGACCAATAGACTGTGCCTGTTTCTAAATTTATTTCCCAATAACCTACCTCAGCAAGTCTACTTGCTTGTTGAAGAAGGTCTCTCTGCTGCTTTATTTCATTTTCTTGTTTTTTTGAAATAGTAATATCATTCACAGT
>TARA_R110002049_G_scaffold53223_16_pt1 | contig 10152 bp, 5 predicted proteins | sample TARA_R110002049 | Tara Oceans TARA_R110002049 (sample SAMEA4396941) | marine metagenome | biome: Polar Biome; feature: [SRF] surface water layer (ENVO:00010504); material: water (ENVO:00002006), including particulate matter (ENVO:01000060) such as... | depth 5 m
GGATGCCTTCTCCAGCAGCGGCACACAAATCTCTTCGGTGCACCCCGGATATACCGTCGATTCAAAGATAACCGTCGCTCCCGGTTGCAGGTGTGCACCGACTGCTCTGCATGCCCCCTCGAGCGGCGAGAGATCGGGACGCCTTGCCTGGTCGATAGGCGTGGGCACGACAACGATAATCACCTGCGCCTGCGACAGATGGCTGGCGTCGCTGGTAAACTCAAGCTGTTTTGCCTCGGCCAGTTGTTCGGGCTCGACTTCTCCACTGGGATCGACACCGCTGCGATAATGTGCGAGTTTCTCCTCATTCAGATCCAGACCTATCGTCCGGCGCGAGCGACCGAAAGCCACCGCCAGAGGCAAACCGACATACCCCAACCCTACAATTGCAACTGTGTCTTTTTCCATGCCCTGAAAACCCTATCTTTGAAGTCGTAAAAACCAATCACAGGTAACAGCCAGCCCCTGGTCGACAGTATGCGTGGGCTGATAGCCGAGCAACTCGCGCGCCCGGCTAATATCCGCCTGAGAGTGACGCACATCCCCCTCCCTGAAACCGGCATATATCGGCTCTATGTCCAGCGTGCCTTCATTCGCAGCACCGAGCAGTGCGCGAATGGAATAGAACAATTCATTCAGGGACGTCCTCCCACCTACCGCGACATTGTAAACCTGATTACAGGCATCGGGATGCTCACTGGTCGCCGCCAGTAAATTAGCCTGTACCGTATTGTCGATGAAGCAAAAATCACGCGAAGTTTCACCGTCGCCATTAATCTGTGGCGCAGCCCCCTGGCACAATTGTTCGAACCACCGCGGAATGACCGCAGCGTAAGCGCCCTGCGGATCCTGCCTCGGCCCGAACACATTGAAATATCGCAGGCCGATACACTGCATTCCGTAGGTCCGGGCGAAGACATCGGCATAGAGTTCGTTCACATACTTGGTGACCGCGTAGGGCGACAGCGGCTTGCCTATCAGATCTTCGACTTTGGGCAGCCCGGGGTGATCGCCGTACGTCGAGGACGAGGCCGCATAGATAAAACGCTCTACGTTGGCATCGCGGGACGCGACAAGCATATTGAGGAAACCATCGACGTTGGCGCGGTTGGTCCGCAACGGGTCGGCGACGGAGCGCGGCACGCTTCCCAGCGCAGCCTGGTGCAGGACATATTTCACACCGTTGGTAGCTTCCTGACAGGCTTGCAGATCACAAATATCGGCCTCATGAAAAGTAAAGCGGCGCCACTTCTCCTCACCGACAGCCGCGCGCACATGCTCCAGGTTAGCACGTGACCCGGTAGCAAAATTGTCGAGCCCCACCACCTCCTGATCAAGCGTCAGCAATTTCTCTATCAGATGAGATCCGATAAACCCTGCGGCACCCGTCACCAGCCATCTCGATGACCGCTGCAAAAGCTCTGGTTCTAGCGCCTCAAAGGCAGACTTGGACAATGTGTGGCCCCTTACTACAATTCCCCGAATGGGTACGCGTATTATTGTGCGGCGTATCCCACTTATCCCCTGACAGGATTTACTCCAATGGAGCAGCAGTATAGTGTTTCTCTCCCAGCGCCGCTATCGCGGAACGTGACTTGGCACACGATTTGATGAGTTTAGAATTGGAGACAGAAACGACAGTCCTCAGCAACATAGGCTCATACAGCTACGGCACAGCCCTGCTCGCCTATTCCATGTTGCTGCTACTGGTTCTCATTGTCCGACGAAACAACCCACTGGGGAATGCACTTCTTGTGGCCAGCTCCCTCAGTGCGCTGTGGGCTGCTGTGGTCACCGCGTCAACGCTGCTCGCCGAACCGCAGATTCTTCTTATTCAACTGACGGAGATCGCCAGAAATGCGGCATGGATCTTTGTTCTGCTGAAACTTATTGGCACTCGGGTGCAGGGTACGGATCACATTCTGGCGACCAATCGCTGGATTCCCTGGTTCACCCTCGGTTTTGTTCTGGTGCTGGCTGCCCTGCCCGGTGTAGAGATTTTGACAAACTATGTGCCGGCGCTATACAGCCTTTCTGTGAACTTGAGTTTCAGCACCTGGATTGCCATGTCGGTGATAGGGATGCTGTTGCTGGAGCAGTTTTTCCGCAATAGCAATGAGGGTGAACTCTGGGCGACAAAGCACCTCTGCCTCGGTTTGGGCATCCTGTTCGCATTCGATTTCTTCATGTATGCCGAGGCGCTCCTTTTCCGCCAGTTGGATAGCAACTCATGGCAGGCCAGGGGAATTGTCAGCGCGATGGCCGCCATACTGATGGCCATCAGTATCAGCCGCACTGATCGCAGTGAAGCGTCGGAAAATGCACCGGGTATTCACCTCTCCCGTCACGTCGCCTTCCACTCACTGACTCTGATGGTGTCAGGTATATACCTGATCACCATGGCCCTCGCCGCCTATTTTATCCGCTATCTGGGCGGAAGCTGGGGCGGTGTGCTGCAGATTACTTTCTTGTGTGCCGCCGGTCTGGCGCTGGTTGTACTGCTGTTTTCGGGGCGAATCCGGGCAAGCGCACGAGTATGGCTGAGCAAAAACTTCTTCAGCTACAAATACGACTACCGTCTGGAATGGCTGCAGTTCACTGCCACGCTGGCCAGCGGCAATAACGATATCCCCGAGAATATCACCCGCGCAGTCGCCCATCTGGTCAAGAGCCCGGCGGGCATACTCTGGAGCAGAACGGACGATGGGCGATTCAATATCGTCACCAACTGGGAGATGCCGTTGCCCGACAGCGAGGTAGACCTTGGCGGGCTGGCGCTTTGGCTGCAGGAAGAGGGCTGGATTATAGATCTCAGAGAGTGGCGTCAGGTGCCGGACCTGTACCAGGGGTTGCAGTTGCCTGTGGAGATTACCAATATTCCCCGAGCGTGGCTGATTATCCCGCTGCTGTTCGGTGAGCGCCTGCAGGGCATTTTGCTGCTGCGTGAATCCGACTTACCACAGGAATTCAACTGGGAGGATCGCGATCTACTCAAGGTTGCGGGCAAGCAGGCAGGCAGTCACCTGGCCCAGTTTCAGGCGGACAAGGCACTGATGGAATCGCGCCAGTTCGAAGCCTTCAATCGCCTCTCGGCCTATGTTATTCACGATCTGAAAAATATTCTGGCGCAACTCTCACTGATGGTTTCCAACGCTCAGAAGCACAAGCACAACCCCGAGTTTATAGATGACATGGTCAGCACGGTCAGCAATACTGTCACGCGCATGAGCAAGCTGATGGCTCAACTACGCAGCGGCGCAGGACAAACAGAGCAGCAGGAGTTTGATCTAGCCGACTTGCTGGAAACCGTGGTGACGGAGAGCCGACACCGGGATCCCGCTCCCTCCCTGGAATTGGACGATTGCAAATTTTCCCTGACCTGTGATCGCGATCGGCTGCAGACCGTTTTTGGACACCTCGTACAAAATGCCCAGGAAGCGACGGATAAAAGTGGCAGCATTACGGTTCGCCTGTTACGGGAACAGGGCGGCGCCGCAGTAGAAGTGGAAGATACCGGCATCGGAATGGATGAGGAGTTTGTCCGGCACCGCCTGTTCAAACCGTTCGACTCCACCAAGGGATTGACCGGTATGGGCATAGGCGCTTTTGAAAGCCGTGATTTCATCCACAGTCTCGGTGGCAGCATCAAAGTACAAAGTACACTGGGTAGCGGCTCGCTGTTTCGTGTGTTTATACCCTGCACGGAAGTGGCTACAGATGAACACGAAAATACACCACATAAGGTAACAATCTCGTGAAAAACGACAAAAAACATCTTTTGGTAGTGGAAGATGACAAAGGGCTGCAAAGCCAATTGCGCTGGGCCTTTGACGACTTCGAAGTCACGGTGACAGGAGATCGCACCGAGGCTATCAATCAGTTACGCAGGATTCAGCCCGGTGTGGTACTGCTGGATCTGGGCCTGCCACCTGATCCAGGCGGTGTTACGGAAGGCCTGGCCACACTGAGTGAAATACTGTCTCTGGCACCGGAAACCAAGGTGATTATTGTCACCGGGGACAATGACAGGGCAAATGCCGTAAAAGCCATCGCCATGGGTGCCTACGACTTTCACCAGAAGCCGGCGGACCCGGAGCTACTGGCGCTGCTGGTGAGTCGCGCCTACCATGTCTATCAACTTGAAGTTGAGAATCGTCGACTACAGCAACACGATCAGAACATGCCTCTCAAAGGTATTATCACGGCGAGCCCGCAGATGCTGAAAGTGTGTCGCACCATAGAAAAAATCGCCCCATCTGATATCACCACACTGCTACTGGGTGCGAGCGGAACAGGCAAAGAGCGTTGCGCACAGGCCCTACACGATTTGAGCACACGATCGCAGGGGCCGATGGTTGCCATCAACTGTGCGGCAATTCCCGACAACCTGCTGGAAAGTGAGTTGTTTGGCTACGAGAAAGGCGCTTTCACCGGTGCCGCAAAACAAACCCCTGGAAAGATAGAATACGCTGATGGCGGCACCCTGTTCCTGGACGAAATAGGCGACCTGCCAATGGAGTTGCAAGCCAAGCTGTTGCGCTTTCTACAGGAACGGGTCGTCGAGCGGATTGGCGGACGCAAGGAAATACCCGTCGATGTACGCATTCTTTGTGCAACACACCAGGATATCCAGTCCCTTATTTCGAAGGGCCTGTTTCGCGAAGACCTGTACTATCGTATCAGCGAGATCGTTCTCGAAATTCCGCCGTTGAAAGACAGGGAAAGTGACATCCTGGTGCTGGCGAAATCTTTCCTCAATGTGTGGAGCAAGGAATACGGGAAATCCGCCATGAATTTTTCGTCTGAAGCCATTGCGGCAATGGAGGCCTTCGACTGGCCCGGCAACGTACGCGAACTCGAAAGTCGCGTGAAGCGCGCAGTCATTATGGCTGACAGCAACCTGATACGACCGGAGGACCTGCAGTTAGCTGAGGCCGTTGTCGAACCCACACCGCTCAATCTGAAAGAGGTTCGCGACGAGGCGGAACGCAAGGCGATAATTCGCGCGATGAACCACAGCAACCAGAATATAACCGACGCCGCCAACGCACTGGGCGTCACCCGGCCAACGCTGTACAAACTGCTGGAGCGACTGGGTCTGAAAGTGTGAGAAAAAGGCTTGGCGGCAACAGACGGGGAAGCCTGTTGCCGCCCTTTGCTTACTGATCGACTACAGCGTTGCGGTGCGGGCCACTGAGTGCTACCCGCCCTGCGCCTTCAGTTCCTTGAGAAGTGCTTCAGCATCCTGCTGCTCTGCAAACTCTTCTTCCCTGTTAAGCAGCGAGTTCAACGCCACAATTGCGCCGCTACGATCACCCTCGGCAGCCCGTATCCTGGCTTCGTGGTAACGAATATCGGGGCTCTTGGGTGCGTCGGCGAGCGCGCGGTCGATGTTTCGCCTGGCATCGACGATATTGCCGTTTTCGAGTTGGGCCAGAGCAAGCGTATCCAACACAGCACTTGAGTCAGGGGCCAATGCCACGGCCCGTTCGGCATGGGCCAGCGCCTGCTTGGGATCATCTTTGAGTAGATACCATGCCAAATTGTTAAGCGCGGCTATATTGTCCGGTTCCAACTTGAGTATCTCGCGACACTGTTTCATGACGTCGCCTATCCGATTAACACTGCCGTAGAGTTCCGACAGCCGACCCCTTGCGGTGACATCACGGGGATTCTGCTGCACCCACTCTTCGAGCTGCAAGATCGCGCCATCCATATCACCGGAAGATTGCTTGAGCGTGGCGAGCGCAATTGCATTGCTAGTTGTCGGCTCGCGTTCGAAGAGACCTTCCAACAATTTTCTCGCTCGCTTGTTATCCCCCTCCTTGTGAGCATAGGCAATTTCCAGACGGATAACCTCGGGGTTATCCGGTGCGACCTTTTTCAGTCCCGCCAGTTTCTTTTCAAACTCCGGCAGATCGTCGTCGAGGAGTGCGACACGCGCTGTCGCAATTTTTGCACCAAAGTGCTTGGGATCCAATCGCAAGGTCGTGGCGAGTTCGGCCGACATTTTTTCCTGTTCACCCAGGCCGGCATACGCCCTCGATTTCATAAAGTGGTAGTTCGCCACATTCTGTTTTTTATCAATCAGCGTACCTATGGTTCCAACTGCCTGATTGAAACGCCCCGTCTCCAACTCAAAGGTCGCAATAGTTTCCAGCGCATCCGGATGCTCTTTCTGCTCTTCAGAGAGGGCTTCAAACAGGGGGATCGCCTTTTCCGTCTCGCCAATGGAGATATAGTATCTCGCCTTCACCAGGCGGGGCTCCATCGAACGCGGATACTCCGCCAATGTTTCGTCAAGATAAGCCAGCATCTCCTCATAATTGCCTTCCATCGCATAGGTGGAGGCGAGCTTCATACGCGTGTCCATATGATCCGGATTCTGCTCAAGCACCTGATTGTAATAGCCTCGCGCCGCCTCATAATCGCTCTCTCTCAGGGCGTACTCCGCCAGGCTGTTGCCCGCAATCGGATGACCGGGCTTGAGTTCCAGTGCCTGGGCAAACGCGGCCTTGGCCGCATCGGGCTCGTCGTTGCCTATGTAGGTGCGCGCCAACAGCACATAGGATTTTGGTGATGGGTTTCGCTGCGTATACTGTTGCGCCGACTCAATTGCCTTATCCACGCGCTGCTTACTGAGGTGATACATGACGATGAGGTTGTCGGCGTTATCGTATTTGGGATCCTCTTTCAGAATCCCCTGCAGCGTCTCAATCCCCTGTTCCTCTGAACCGGCAGAAAGATAAGCGGCGCCCAGGCGCGCTTTGGCTTCATTGGAGTCGGGCTGTGCCGCCACAATCTGCGCCAGCAAATCAATGCCTGAATCCGTGTTGCCCTGCGCCAGGCGAGCATTGGCCAGGAGATTCATGGCTTCCACATCGCCCTTGTTACCGTTGACCACAGGGACCAGCAGTCTCTCCGCACTGCGATAATTTTTCTTGCGCAGCTCGAGTTTTGCAGCCAGTTTGGCACCGTCTGCGCTTTCCGGTCTTACCACCAGATACTGGCTAATCAGGTTCAACGCCCTTGTGGTACGACCTTTGTCGGCTTGAATGGCCGCCAGATAGTAAAGTGATTCCGGATAGTTGTCGGGGTACTGCGAGGCTATCTCAAGGGCATCTTCGGCATCATCTGTCTGCTTGGACTCTATATAGACGAGACCTTTCGCGAACTGCACGCCGGGGTGCTCACTGGCGTATTTGTAGGCGCGCTCCAGCCGATTGAGGTCATTTTCAGCCTCTTCAAACTCGCCCAGATCAATTCGCACCATCGCCCGGTTCAACAGCGGCTCAAACTTGTTCTTGGTGAGGTGGAAGGCTCTGGAGTACGCTTGTTTCGCCTTCTTGGAGTCACCCTGCGCACGCTCAATATCTCCCAGCAATAGCCACGCTTGAGCAAATTTTTTGTCGACCTTGAATACCTCTCGCAATTGGGCGCGAGCCTCATCGGGATTCCCCCTTAACATCGATACTCTCGCCGCTGCGACCTTGGCATAGATCGAACTTGGTTCGTTCTCCATTGCCGCATCGACAAGTTCAAACGCCTCTTCCGTCTCCTGCGAATAGAGCTTGGCAAGACCCTGTGCTGCCAGTAGTGTCGATCGGCTCTCAGCATCCAGCCCATCCAGCGACAGCTTCTCGAGTCGGTCGTACTCACGCAGATTCAGCAGCACCTGGGCCAATACCGGCACCACAACGGTTGGATCCATGCCGGATGATAGTGCTCTGGACAGTTCTTTGTCCGCGTCCGCATAGAACGCTTCCTGAAAGTAGATAGTACCGAGTGTGGCGCGCGCCCGCGCATTGCTGTTGTCTTTTCGCAGCGAGTTTTTAAGCTCGATGATCGCTTCTTGATGCTTGCCCTCCTCCACAAATTGATCCGCGTTATTGAGGTGATCCTCACTGCTCAGGTCGTCACCACACCCCACAACAAAAAGACTTACAAAAAACAGCACTGGGAGGGTACGTAATAATGTCTTCATTCTACCTGCTCACTTGTTTGTTCGAGTTCCCAAAGGGGTCGGGGTCCATCAGCAGCGGCGTCACAGCACATGCGTACTGGATAAAGTGCGTTGAAACACGTCGCCAGATCATTATCCATAAAGTCCACCGCACAGCAAACGGGAAAGGGTTGGACAAAGCTGGAAAACACTACCCCGAGAGACCGCAGTCTATAGGAATTGTATTCGTGAAGCGGCTGTCACCACAGCTTGTTTGGTGTATTGGGCCCACGGGGTGCACGTTTTGTGATGCGCATCCGAAAATCTCGGGGCAAGAATTGCGGGTGAGGTTGGTCAGACAGCGATTCGAAGTGCGCTACGGGGTTGCAGATGAGCGACTGAGAGGTAGTGCTCAAGGCCGGAAAAAATGCCCTGAGCACAATGCGGTACCTGGCGATGAATCTGAAACTTCACGCCCAGTGCCGAATGGCAACGGCGATAAAAGCGCGCGTTGGTCAACGAACTCAAAACCATCGCATTCTCGTACCCACAATCTCGCGAGGCGGCCACCAGATAATCATTAAACTCCCGAAACACACCCAGCGTACGCATCACGGGATTGATGGCAAAACGCTCCCACATGCAGCACCGCTCTTTATCGAGGCCCAGCTGCTCCAACTGGCTGGTAAGTGTGATATGAGACGATATTCGGACACCACCGATACAGCGGTCACCATCGAGCGCGACCATAATCTTTGCGTGCTTGTCCTGATCGTCTTCAGAACCGTCGAACCCTGACAGCCCCAGCTCGGAACGATAGCACTGCTCACGCAAACGGTAATATTGATCCAATAGTTGAGGGTCTCGGGTTATTTTGAACTCAAGTGACACGGTAGTGACCCTCCATTTCCTTCTTATAATGTCCGCAATTGGACCCGGAGAGACCTGGGACAGCGCATAGAATCGCCATCAAACCACAATCTTCAGCGGGATAAGTAGCTACTGCTATTCTTCTAGAAAGCCCGGCAGGGGCTCAACAGAATATTTATTGTAGGTCCATAATGTGAGAAATACGACACTTTTGAAAAATAAATACCGTTTTTAAGGAAGAAAGGATATTTACATTTGACCATAACAGGTGTATGGGAGACTTGCTATTGCCTGTCAAAAAAAGGGCCTCTCCTCTCCCAGGCACCGAAACAGGGCGCTATGCGCGCCCACACCGCCCAAAACCTGGCGGATCTCCCGTGCAAACTGCGGGCTGAGCCCGGTCCATCCGTTGCGGGAAATGGGTAATCCAGGCTCTCAGGATCGCGCGCGAATGCGTTATCATCGGTGCCGTCGACGCGCTGCGCACTGCAATTGGCCGCTATATTAGTACTGTGAAAATGACTCCGAAAGACACATTTATCGCGACGCTGGTACGCCACGCCGGCGCGATCGCCGCGGGCAGCCTGATCATGGTGCTCGCGCTCGGGTTTGGTGCAAGCCGGCTGCAACTGGAGTCAGGCATCAAAGTCTTCTTCAGTAAAAGCGACCCTAATCTATTGGCACAGGAACGTATCGAACGCACCTATGGCCGTGAGGACAACATCCTCTTGGTGATTGAGGCGCGCAGCGGCGACATTTTCTCAGCCGACAACCTCGTCTCGCTGCAGCACATCACGGAACAATCCTGGCTCATACCCAACTCCAGACGAGTGGATTCGCTCAACAACTATCTCTACCCGACCGTGGAGGGCGACGACATACATATCGGGCCACTTGTCGAGGATGCAGCATCGCTGACGGTGGCTGACATCGCGCAAGTCCGCGAAACGGCCCTGTCGCAGCAACCGCTAATGGGGCGCCTGCTGTCTGAAAATGGCAGCGTCACGGCGGTGAACGTCAGCTTGAACCTCGGCTTGCCGGGCACTGATAAAGCCACCGCGATCGCTGAATCAGTCACATACGCGCGCGGCATTCAGACACAGGCCATGCGCGACAACCCCGACTTGAAGATCCAACTCGCCGGCTGGGCCCTGACCGAACAGACCCTTGCCGAGGTCACCCAGGCAGATTCCGTGAGTTTGATGCCAATGATGTTCATCATCGTTCTCCTGCTGCTGGCCCTGCTGCTGCGATCGGCTCTCGCATCGCTGTGCACCGTGATTGCGATAATCCTCAGTGTCGTCATCGGTATGGGGTATGCAGGCTGGGCCGGCATCGGC
>TARA_R110002049_G_scaffold86752_2_pt1 | contig 10140 bp, 12 predicted proteins | sample TARA_R110002049 | Tara Oceans TARA_R110002049 (sample SAMEA4396941) | marine metagenome | biome: Polar Biome; feature: [SRF] surface water layer (ENVO:00010504); material: water (ENVO:00002006), including particulate matter (ENVO:01000060) such as... | depth 5 m
ACTAAAGGAATCCCGATGTCATTACTTAACGAATATATCCAAAAAGAACAGCAGCTGAAGCAGCTTCAAGAAGACCTGCAGCGCTTAGAAGGCGATCAGCGCCTTAAAAGCGAGTTGGAATTCAAGGCCAAACTTGAAGCGCTTATGACTGAGTTCGGCAAGCGTCCTAGTGACGTCATTGCTTTATTAGATCCCGCTTCTGACCAGCGTGGTGTTAAAACGACGGCAAGTGGCAATGTGCGCCGTAAGCGTCGTCTGAAAATTTACAAAAACCCTAAAACTGGGGAAGTCATCGAAACGCGCGGTGGTAATCATAAAGGCCTGCGTAGCTGGAAGGATGAGTATGGCGATGAAGCCGTCGAATCCTGGCTGGTTCGCATGGAAGATTAAGAAACTTAATAACCGGCATTTCTTTACAGAAGTGCCGGTTTTTTTTATTACCTCTGACCAGCGGTGCCTCAAGAACGTTATCTTTCCTGCTCACCTATAAGCGGGAGCCGAAGCTCTAAATAATGTGCTTTCCATAAGACCTGAGGCGGTTGGCCGCTTACGTGGAAGCTATCCTGACTGTAAAGCAAGTGCGCGATGGTATGCGCCAATGCATCATAAAGATCAGTTAAATCGCCAAAGCGCGTACTTGAATAATAGTGGGTTGGAATGTCGACCCGCCGATAAGGCACCGGGAGGGCAATGTCTTGAGCGTTATCGGCTTGTTCAAGGTAAAGACCTACGTCTGTGCGGTTAGAATGAAAATAATCATTATTAAGCGCATCCACTTTGGCCGATAGTATATCAGGCAGTGAAATAGTGGTTGTCGATAGGCGTAATCGCGCCTGTAAGCAGGCTAGCTGCTTGTTGTGATAGCTTGCATCCCCTAGCCCTTTAATATGCTCGGGAGCTTGATAGAGGCGCATTAGGATCATTTGGCGGTCACTGGATTTTTGGATGTCAGTTTTGAAGCCCGGATTAGGCATTGAGCGTGACAATGCGCTTTTTAGTGATTGCCGAAAATCGCGTGGCCTGAGCTGATAGTGACGCTGAAATGCGCGTGAAAAGGATGAATGATTATGATACCCACAACGTATCGCAATTTGCGCTATATTGAGAGGCGTAAGGGCTAACAATACAGCCGCCCGCTCTAGCCGTCTCTTTTCGCGGTAGGCGCTAGGCGAAATGTGAAAGCTTTGGCGAAATTGGCGCCGTACTTGGGAAGACGAATAACCAATATGGTTAGCAAGGTTTTCAATACCGAGTGGCTTATCAAGTGTGTCCTGCAGCCAGATCTCAGCTCGTGTCATCGCGTTGAACATTATCTGGCCTCTCATGCGTGAATCGTACAGGTCGTTCTTATCTCGCCTGTAGTGCACTCTCCCAGTGCGTTAATGTTTGGTAACCTAGCTGAATAGCAAATGTTCAGCGTCTAGATGAGCGTTGAATCTCTATTCAGGCTACTTGTGGCTATGTTGATGCTAAGCATCAATTTTTGAGTTACCGCTGACTGTGGCGTATTTGATAAAGTGTTTGTCACCATCGTGTGCCTAATGATGTTGTCTTTATGCTGGCAACAGGGTGGCAAAGGCAAGTTTGCTCGTTATCTTTACGCGTTTGTGCACAGTTTTTGCAAAAAATGCTACGTTTGTAGCCATGTCGACCATTTCAAGTAAGGTGTAAATGAAACATCGATGAAATATCAAAAGGTTCAAAAGCCGGTAGATGAGCGTGAGAAACTGCGTAAATTCCGTGAATTAGACGATGCCTTTGCGCAGGCGTTACGTCAGTTAGACGATCCTGATAGCAACTTTGATATACCGACGGGGCCGCCGGTACGATCGCTTGCGGCATTGGAGCAAGATGATGTAGAAACAAAGCAGAAGGAACAACAAGACGAGCAGGAGCGTGTGTTTAAACAGCGCTTTGAGGCTCTGCTGAATGAGTATGGTATTGACCAGGGCGATCTGGCTGAACTGGTCGAAACACTACTTGGCTATGGGTTATGGCAGCAGGATCAAGTGCCAGGCAGGGAGTAAGGGCTAGGTAGTTAGCACCTCTACAATATCCTACGTGTGGTAATGCTAGCGGTAGCGGTAAACGCGCAAACTCGGCAGAAATACATCTGGCTCAAGCTTTTCATCGCGCCGTCGTGCCCGTGTGCGGGTAGTGGGGGGCTGTAAAGCGGGCACGTTTATGTGTGGCAGCCGCTGGTTATTGTCTGGCACGAAGATAGGCATGGCCGCATTCAGTGCTCGCCTTGTATGTCCATCATCGAGTGGCTCGGTAAAAAATAGATTTGCCCGCATAAGGGGAGCTTGCGTTTGCACCTGGGCGAGCACTTCGCCGCTTGGGATGCCTGCTAGTTTGCGTAGTTGAATACGGATATGCGGTGCATCGGTATCGAGCTTTAAAAGCTTTTGCTCAGCCTCTTGAACGGTCAGCCGCTTTATGGAGCGACCACTGCTATACCACGCAAAGCGAACCCGTGACACGGGCGCTTGCGCGATGGGCAGTTGACGCCAACTCTGCTTAAGGTGCAGGCGGGCAAGCCCATTGCGCCTTAACGCTTCATCAACGTAGGGATGTCGTTGTGGCAGACGGCTTTTGGCGTCGCTCAACGTTTGTGGAAAAGCCTGTTTAATATGTTGCAGCAGCTCAGCAAAACTTTTTTTGGCTTGATTAACGGCGTCTACCGCTGTCAGTAATTCATCATTAGCAGCCACAATGGCAATGTAATTTCGCGTTTCGCGACCATCCTGATCTTGTTCATGCCACATATCGAAAAGCGCTTCTCGCAGCCAGTGGCGAGAGAGTGTTGCTTGATGAAAGACCCACGATGCCGGTTGCTGCCGTTCAAAAAGCGAAACAGCGGTCTCAATCATGTCAATTAAAGTGTCAAACTGCTGCTCCAGCTGAAGCAGCAGATGATAGGCCGAGGGCGATGGTTGATCAGGCATTGTGGTAGCCATGTGGATTGCGGGACTTAAAACGTCGGTTGCTTGATGCGTTATGAGAGCGGCGCATCCTTATCGGCTTGCGCCAACAGTGTTTCAATATCAGCTTCATCCATCGCCGATTCGCCCGATATGCGGTGCGACTCATCGGCCCACGCACCTAAATCTAACAGTTGGCAGCGTTTGCTGCAGAAAGGGCGATAGGTGCTCTCAGGCAGCCAAGGCACGCGCTTAGCGCACTGAGGGCAACTAACTTCAAGCGGGGAATCGTTTGCAGGGCGAACCATAAAAACTCCAATTGCGTTAACAGGGGCGATATCTCAGTCGTTAAGCAGCTGACGGTAGCGTTGATCCAGCCGCACCACTTGCTCCATCATGCTGGCATGGTCACCGCGGTTATCTATCACGTCATCTGCTTGTGCTAGTCGTTGTTCGCGGGAAAGCTGGGCGGCGAGAATAGCATGCACTTGGCTTTCGCTCACCCCATCGCGTTGCTGGGTTCTCGATAATTGTAGCGCTTGTGGTACATCGACAACGACCGCTCGGTTGGCTAGCGCATTTTGGCCCGACTCAAATAGCAGCGGTGATACCAGTAGCACATAAGGCGCGCCTTGTGTTTTAAGCTGCGCTAAGTGCTGCAATAGACGTTCTCTTATTTTGGGGTGTGTGACTGATTCTAGCCATTGTCGCTGCTCTGGATCTTTAAAAATAATATCGCGTAGGGCCGCGCGGTTAAGCGTGCCATCATGATGCATGACCTGATCACCGAAGCGGTTTTTAATGGCTAATAGTGCCGGTTCGCCAGGTAGAACGATTTCTCTGGCGACATCATCAGCATCGACCGAGGCAGCACCAAGTGTTTCAAAGGCGCGCGCAACAGTCGATTTGCCCGACCCAATGCCACCGGTTAATCCGATAATCATCTGCTGCCTCATTTAGCTCGGTTTTCAATAATCCAAATTCACTAGCTCAGTTTTAATAGCCAGTTTTTAATAACCAAAATAACAATAGTTAAACTTTACATAAGCAGACTGAGATACAGCGCCATTAGCTCATCGCCAACTAATAACGCTACCCAACCCGCGAGGGCAAGAAAAGGCCCAAAGGGTAGCGGTTTGCCACGTAAGCGAGGCGCGCAGGCCTGAGCAGTCAAACCAACCACCGCGCCAAGCCCTGCGGAAAGTATCAAGATAAGCGGTAAAAAGCTCCATCCTAGCCAGGCACCCAACGCTGCCAGCAGCTTAAAGTCGCCAAAGCCCATACCCTCTTTCCCGGTGACGAGTTTGAACAGCCAATAAAAACTCCATAGAGAAAGATAGCCCACCATCACGCCAATAACGGCATCGGGGAGCATAAACGGCTGAAAGAGTAGCTGAAAAAGTAAGCCTGCCCATAGCAGCGGGAGCGTAATGACATCCGGCAATAACTGGGTACGAAAATCGATCACGGCGAGTGCTAACAGCATCAAGCAGGCGCCGTAAATAAACAATGACTCTGCAGTGAGACCATGGAGTGCCAGTACCGCTAATGCCAGTAGGCCACCGGCCATTTCCACCAGCGGATATTGAACACTGATGCTCGTTTGACACTCTGCACACCGCCCGCGGCGTTTAATCCAACCAATCAAAGGCAGGTTGTCGTGCCAGGCGATCGGGGTTTCGCAGCGGGGGCACAGAGAGCCTGGTGTGGCTAAATTGAAGCGTGGCGAGTGTTCGTTATCCAGTTCAAGCGCTGCACGCGCCTCCCGGCGCCAATGGCGCATCAGCATGACCGGTAGGCGCGTGATAACAACATTAAGAAAACTGCCTAAACAGAGCCCTAAAAGTAAAACGATAAACCACACGATAAGCGGAGGGTGGTGCATGTAGCTCCTTAGGTTTCTTTAATGTGATGTTATTGGCAAGCTTGAAGCTTAGAGAGCAGACCCTAAGTCGAAGATGGGTAGATACATGGAGACAACAACGCCGCCGACCAGCACACCCAGTACCACGATAATAACGGGCTCCATTAGCGAAGTGAGTGCATCGACTTTATTGTCGACTTCTTCTTCGTAATAATCGGCGACGCGGTTCAACATGGCATCCAGTGAGCCCGCCTCTTCGCCGATGCTAACCATCTGGATCGCCAGAGGAGGAAAGCGGTTAGTCATCCGCATGGCGAAGTGCAATTGCTGCCCGGTCGCCACGTCTTGACGCGTTTGAATCACCGCGCGTTCGTATACTTTATTCCCCGTGGCACCGGCGGCAGTATCTAAGCCCTCGACTAGCGGCACGCCTGAGGCAAAGGTGGTGGCTAATGTGCGCGAGAAGCGAGCAATGGCAGATTTATGCATAATATCGCCGATTATCGGTAAACGAAGCAGTAAGGCGTGCATGCGGTAAGCGACCTTAGCAGAACGCTGAATGCTCATTTTGAGCAGTAGTACTGCGCCAATCACCGCACCCAGCGCCACAAGCCAATAGCGCTGGGCAAGCTCGGACAAATTCACGGTCATCTGGGTAAGTGCGGGAAGCTCCGCGCCGAAGCTCTGAAACATGCTTTCAAATTCAGGCACCACTTTGATTAACAAGAGCATGGTCACTGCGATGCCAATGGTCATAACAGCAGTAGGGTACCAAAGCGCTTTCTTTACCCGTGCTTTGAGCGACTCTACTTTCTCTTTATAAGTCGCAACACGATCAAGCATCTGGTCGAGCGCACCTGACTGCTCACCAGCATTAACAAGATTAACAAACAGCCGGTCAAAATGTTTAGGATGGCGGCGTAGAGCGTCGGAGAAACTAGATCCTGACGACACATCGCTCATTAAATGCTGTACGAGAGCAACCATGGCGGGTTTTTTTAAGCTCTCGGCCACTACCTGCAGCGCCTGTAGTAAGGGGATGCCCGCTCGAATCATGGTGGCCATTTGGCGCGCAAAGACCATGACATCATTAGGATTAATACGACCGCTGCCGCCCAGGTTGCCCTTTTTAGAAATGCGCCGGATAACGATGTTCTGTTTGGCAAGCTCGGCCGCTACTTCAGCTTTGCTGCGGCCAATCATTTCGCCGCTTAGCGGCCTATCTTGAGGGCCTTTACCTACCCATTTCCAGCGCGATAGCTTGATGGCGGGCGTTGGGCGTCGACGTGCCGTTTTAGCCATGCCTTACTCCTTGCTCACTCGGTTAACCTCTTCCAGGCTGGTAATGCCCTGCATGACTTTCAACAAACCACTGCGGCGAAGGCTGGGGTAACCTTCTTTACGTGCCTGATGATCAATATCTAACGCATTAGCGTCGCGCATAATTAACTGGTTCATTGCGTCAGTAATGGGCACCACCTCATAAATGCCAATGCGGCCTTTATAGCCCTGAGTGCAATGTTTGCAACCTACCGGCTTATAGATACTCGCTTGCTGTATTTCATCATTATTAAACCCCTCTTTACGTAGCGCTTCGTGAGGAATATCAATAGGCTCCTTGCAATGCTTGCAAAGTTTGCGAGCTAGGCGTTGGGCAATAATCAGACTAACGGCGCTAGCAATGTTAAATGAGGAGACGCCCATATTTGCCAAGCGTGTGAGTGTTTCAGCAGCCGAGTTGGTGTGTACGGTAGAAAGCACTAAGTGGCCCGTTTGCGCGGCCTTAACGGCAATTTCAGCCGTTTCAAGGTCACGAATCTCCCCCACCATTACTACGTCAGGGTCTTGGCGTAGAAACGCCCTTAACGCACTAGCAAAATCGAGGCCGATTTTAGGCAATACGTTCACCTGGTTGATACCCGCTACTTTGATTTCAACCGGGTCTTCGGCGGTACAAATATTGCGCTCAATTTTGTTAAGAATATTGATGCCGGTATATAGCGAAACGGTTTTACCGCTACCGGTAGGACCGGTGACCAGAATCATGCCTTGAGGCTGCTTCAATGCCTGCTCGTAATGACTACGCTGCTCATCGGTAAAGCCCAGCTGCTCAATGCCTAACTGAGCGGCGGTAGGATCTAAAATCCTGAGCACCAGCTTTTCGCCATAAACAGTCGGCAACGAGTTAACACGAAAATCAAGCGAGCGGGTGCGCGATAACTTGAGTTTGATCGCGCCATCTTGTGGCAGGCGGCGCTCTGAAATATCAAGGCGAGCCATGATTTTTAGGCGGGCGGCAATGCGATTGCGCATGGCAAAGGGGGGGCGTGCCACTTCTATTAGCATGCCATCCACACGAAATCGTACCCGATAGAGTGTTTCGTAGGGCTCGAAGTGGATATCAGACGCACCACGGCGAATGGCGTCTAACAATATCTTGTTAACAAACTTAACGATGGGGGCGTCTTCGCTATTTTGCGAGGACTCTTCAAGCGGGACTTCGCTACCATCGTTACTTTGTACTACGTTCAGCGAGCTTACCGCATCGTCAATATCGTCAAGCTCATCGAACATGCCGCGTTCGTTTTGCGCAAGGTAGTTATTCAGCGCGACTGTAATTTGGTCAACAGGCGCAAGAACACCTTCAACGCTAAGGCCCGTGGCAAACTGTAATTCATCCAGTTGCGTTAACGTGGCGGGGTACGGCACCGCGACGGTAAGGCGATGACCATGGCGCGCTAACGGTAGAATATTAAGGTTCTGCAGCACTTTGATGGGATAGTCAGCGGCAGGTGGGAGTGTATTTAAGCGCAACGCCTCTAAATCAACGACCGGAAGCCCATACTCCCAGCCAGCTGCCACGGTGGCTTCGATAGCATCTACTAAGCCGCTCTCAATAACATGCTGAAGTAGCGATATTTCCAGATCTGAAGCGGTTGTTTCCGCCGTTGCGGCTTGGGCATCGGTCAGCAAGCCGTGTTTCACCAAGCGCTGAGCAATGCCGCGTAGGCCACCACGAGCTGCGGCGTGGCTTAGGGTCGACTCAAAAGGGGGTTGGCTCATCAAAAAAACCTGTTTTACATCGGCGTAGGCGCACTACTTGTACCATAAACTAGCGGTTTCGGGCACTACATAACTGGTCATTCAAAACTGCTCAAGTAGTAGGCGACTGAGCCGATAGCGTTTAGAGAGCCTGTTGTAAAAAGGGATCACGTAAGCTAGTGTAACTCTTATTATTTCTAACTCTTTTTAAGGCTTATCATTCCTTATAAAGGCTTGCCCTTTCCCCCTTAGGAGATGTCTTCATGCAGAAATCTGCACAACCCAACACCCGCAGCACGAAACAGGGCGGTTTTACGCTTATTGAGCTGATGATCGTGGTAGCGATTATTGGTGTGTTGGCGTCAATCGCTGTGCCGCAGTATCAGAATTACGTAGGCCGGGCACAGGTAAGTGAAGCGATTAGCCTTGCCGCTTCAGCAAAAACAGCTGTTTCAGAGTATTACATCACTAATGGTGATTGGCCTGAAGATAATGCTCAAGCTGGTGTTTCAGAGCCTGGCGATATTTCTGGTAGTTACGTTAGCCAAGTAGAAATAGCAGATGGAACAGGCTTGATCGTAGTCAGCATGAAAGCAGATGACGTAGTTGATGCTATAGCTAATAAACGACTTGTATTTGAACCTTCCCCTCCTGGGGATAACGAGGATGGGACTATTCAGTGGAATTGCCGTCCTGCTACTTCTAATCAGATACCTAACCGTTTCTTACCGGCAAGCTGTCGTTAGAGAGCGATGAAAACATACGACAGATTATACATAGGGCCTTCGGGCCCTTTTTTATTTCCATAATTCCTACTTATTCATCCAGTAGACTATGAGCCTGACCTTAAACGAGGCGCTTACAATGATCCCTATTAAATTGATTGCCCTGAGTACATTTGGCGCACTGCTTCTCAATAGCGCTGCCTTTGCACAGCCTGACCATGCCCAGGCTCATGGCGCTCGTGACAAGGGTCAGTCGCATGAATCTCACCGGCCTGGAAATTCACGTGATGAGCGGGTTGATTTACCCCGAATCAACGAGCGTGAACTGCGCCAGCTATTTCGCCAGCACGACGCGCCACGAGCCGAATCATTGCCGCCGGGTATTCAGCGCAATTTAGAGCGCGGTAAGCCATTGCCGCCAGGTATCGCCAAGCGCTTTGATGGTCGGCTAGCTTCTCAATTACCTCAATACCCAGGCTATGAATGGGAGCGTGTAGGTGCTGATGTGGTCTTGATCGAAGCAGCCACACGCGTTGTGGTGGATGTTCTGGTCGATGTTTTACGCTAACGACCTTGATTGAAGTCAGCATGACTCGAAAATTACGCCTCGGCGGCTTATGGTAGAAGCTCTTAGCTTCATCGCCTTCTAAAGGGAGATTTAATGAGCGACTACACATTAGCTGCACGTCTTGAGCGGGCTATTGCCATCGCCGAAGAAGCCGGGCAGATGATCATCCAGGCGCGAGAGCGGCAAGGTTTTTCACAGCGGTTGAAAAAAGATAATGAGCTGGTCACCGATGTGGATGTCGCGGTTGATCAGCTCATTAGCCAGCGGCTTGAAGAGCATTTCCCTGGTGAAGCACGGCTGAGTGAAGAGCTCGCCCCCGAGAGCGCTGTGCATGTACAGGCGCCGCAGCTTTGGGTAGTGGATCCCATTGATGGCACTGTCAACTTTGCGCAGGGGTTGCGCCACGTGGCGGTGTCAATCGGCTGGATGGAAGAGGGCATTGCTAAGGTAGGTGTTGTTCACGCACCGTTTCTAGGCGAAACCTTTAGCGCCAGGCAAGGCGGTGGGGCTTTTTGCAACGATCAGCCCATTCAACCCAGCAGTGCGGATTCACTAGCGAACACCTTGGTGGGAACGGGTTTTCCCTATCGCAAAGAAGGGCGTAAGCACCTTTTAAAGCGGTTAGAGGCGGTGCTGATTGAATGCCAGGATATTCGCCGTAACGGGGCGGCGGCACTCGATTTGTGCGATGTCGCCTGTGGTCGCTTAGATGCGTATTACGAAAGTGTCTCGCCTTGGGATTTTGTCGCGGGCTGGGTCATTGCACGAGAAGCCGGGGCGCGTGTAGGACACTTATATGAGCCGCCTAAATCGGTGCCAGAAGACCTTTATCCCGAGCACTTGCTAGTGGCTGCACCTGGTGTCTATGACGCAATGGCCTATCTGCTGCTCGACGCTGACCAAAGCTAACGAGAAAGGGCGGATTGCATTAAGTTGGTGAATGACAAATACTTGAAAAGAAAGCGCTATAAAGGCTTTTCATTTATGCAAGAAACCGCTAGTATACGCACCGTCTTG
>TARA_R110002049_G_scaffold107950_2_pt1 | contig 10139 bp, 8 predicted proteins | sample TARA_R110002049 | Tara Oceans TARA_R110002049 (sample SAMEA4396941) | marine metagenome | biome: Polar Biome; feature: [SRF] surface water layer (ENVO:00010504); material: water (ENVO:00002006), including particulate matter (ENVO:01000060) such as... | depth 5 m
GAGTTTTCTACTGTAATAAACTGCTCTCCAGAAGCCTGAACATCTTTTTCAGAACGTCCTAAACAAGGCAGAATTAAGGCTTTTTTACCATGAATTAAATGACTTCTGTTTAATTTTGTAGAGATATGAACTGTTAAATTACAGTTTCTTAAGGCATCTGCAGTAAATTCTGTATCTGGTGTTGCAGAAACAAAATTACCACCCATTCCTATAAATACTTTAGCTTTTTTCTGATGCATTGCTTCAATAGCATCTACCACATCTAAGCCATGTTTTCTAGGTGCTTTAAAATTGAACTCTTTTTCTAAGTTGTCTAAGAAACTATCTTGTGGTTTTTCCCAAATACCCATAGTTCTATCTCCTTGTACATTAGAATGACCACGAACAGGGCATGTTCCTGCTCCTTTTTTTCCAATGCTTCCTTTTAATAGTAGAATATTTACTAATTCGCGAATATTGTCTACAGCATTTTTATGCTGAGTTAAACCCATTGCCCAACAAATTATAATATTGTCATTATTTATAATTAATTCTGTTGCTGCTTTTATATTCTCTAAAGTTAATCCTGTTTCAGGTAATAATTCATTTATAGAATAATTATCTAAATCTTCTAAAAGAGAATTTAAGCCAGCTGTTTTTTCTTTTATAAATTGATGATTAAATACAGAATTAGGAACGTCTTCTTCCTTTTCTTTCATCAATTTTAAAATTATTTTTAATAAAGCTACATCTCCGTTTATTTTTACTTGTAAAAATAAATCTGTTAGATCTTGTCCAGAACCAACCCATTTTAATGGGTTTTGCGGGTCTTTATAATTTAATAAACCAACTTCAGGTAAAGGATTAACGGTAATTATTTTACCTCCTTTTTTCTTAGTTTCTCCTAATGCTGTTAACATTCTCGGGTGATTTGTTCCTGGGTTTTGCCCCATAACAATTACCAAATCTGCATGATTAAAATCGTCTAAAGTAACAGAACCTTTTCCTATTCCTAAAGTTTCAGAAAGTGCACTTCCACTAGATTCATGACACATATTTGAACAATCTGGTAAATTATTTGTACCAAATTGTCTTACATAAAGTTGATATAAAAATGCAGCCTCATTACTAGTTCTTCCAGAAGTATAAAAGACAGCTTCATCTGGTGAACTTAAAGAATTTAATTCCTCACCAATAATGTTAAAAGCTTTTTCCCAAGAAATTTCCTCATAATTATCTTTTCCTTCGGGTAAATACATTGGTTGGGTAATTCTACCGCTTTTACCAATTTCATAATCAGATAATTTAGAAAGTTCTGCTACAGAATGTGTAGCAAAAAATAACGGAGAAACTTTATTTCTAGTAGCCTCTTCAGCAACTGCTTTTGCTCCATTCTCACAATATTCAGCTAAAAAAGCACGTTTTGCATCAGGATCTGGCCATGCACAACCTGGGCAATCAAAACCATCTTTCTGGTTTAAATTTTTTAATAAAGTAATACCTTTTACAACGCCAACTTCATCTTTAATATGTGTTAAAGCAGAAGTTATTGCTTTAACGCCAACTGCAGAATGTGGAATGTCTTTTAACTGAATTCCTGTTAATTTTTCTGGTGGTTGTGCATTTGTTTTTTGAGACATAAGTTTAGTTGTTTTTTATGTATGATGGGTTTGAGTAAATAGTTAATTTGTTTTCTCTTGTAAAACCAATTAAGCAAATACCAAATTCTTTTGCAAAATCTACAGCAAGAGAAGAACAAGCAGAAACTGCAACTATAATTGGTATTTTTGCAATAAATGCCTTAGAAACAATTTCATAAGAAACTCTACCACTAACCAATAAAAAATTAGCACTTTTTAAGATATTATTTTGCAACAAATCGCCAACAATTTTGTCTACAGCATTATGTCTGCCAATATCTTCTTTAATGCTTAAAAGCTCATTTCTTTTATTAAAAACGGCAGCAGCATGACTACCACCTGTGTTTTTAAAAGTTTCTTGAAAAGAATTCATTTTAAGAAACATTTTATGAATATTTGTAGCAGATAAAATTACTTCTGAAGAGATTTTATTTCCAGAATGTTCTATATCTTTTAGCTCTTTTTTACCACAAATTCCACAAGAAGAAACAGATAATAATGTTCTTTTATTTAAATAGCCTTTTCCTAAATTTTTATCAGGAATAATAATGTTTATTATTGAAGGAATTCCACTGTCTTCTTTGACAATTTCAAACTTAAAATTAGCAGTTTCTTTATAAATATCTTCTGCAAAAAGCAAACCTCTAATAAGTTCTATATCATTGTCTGGTGTTCTCATAACAACAGTATAAGGTTCTCCATTGATATTTATTTGTAAAGCTGCTTCAACCACCAAACTATCTTCAATTTTATGTTGAAGTTTATTTGTGATTTTTAAGCCTTCATAGGAAAGTATTTGCATAAATAGAAAGTTAAGCTTTCTATACAAATTTAATGAAAAAAGTAGTCTGTAAAAAGTTAAAGTAAAGAAGAGTTTTTATATTTTCTTACAAAAAACAACAACTAAGTCATTCGAATTTATGGTTGTAAAAAATAAATAAGTATCGCCACCATCTTTAATTTTTGTTTCTTTTCGTATTTTATCTACCGTTTTAGGGAAGTTTCGTGTAGTAATATTTGCTTTTTTTTCGGGTAAAAGTTTTCCTATTTTCTTTTTATCGTAAGGTATTATGTTTATAATTTTAAAAACTCTACCAGGAAATTCTAACTTGTTTTCTGAAGTGTATAAATGCGAATGCTGATGTAGTTTAAAAACGTTTAATTGCCTTGAAATTTGGTGAAATGCGCCAGATTTTAAAATAGCAGAATTAGGTTCGTAAAGATAATTTAGTGGTTCAGAATAATTTGAAAAAACATTTTCTTTAAAGTTAAAATTAAATTTTTGAACTTCTTTTTTACCAATATTTATTGTTTTAATTTCAATAGTTTCTTCATAATTTTTCTCTAGTAAAAACAATACTTCTTTTACTTCATTTTGAAGCGCAACAACATGAATTTCTTTTACAAATTTTAATTCATTTATAGCACTTGTAATATCTAATATTGGCGAGTTTTTAAGAAGTATTTGATTGGTCTTACTAAATAAGAAATCGATATTTTCTGGCACATTTGGTAAGCAGTCTTTTAGTAAGAAAACTTTTCCTTTTATGTCATTTCTTCTTGATGGATCTATATAGATACAATCAAAATTTTCTTCAGAATCTTTTAAAAATTGTAATCCATCACCAGAAAAAGTAGTAATATTTTCTTTTTTTAATTGTTGATAATTGTGTTTTACAATTTCAGATAAATTATTATTTATTTCACAATGTGTTACTACTTTAAAATGCTCTGAAAAATAGAAACAATCTATCCCAAAACCACCAGTAATATCTATTATGTTTTTACCAGAAACAATTTTAGATTTATACTTGGCAGTAACCTCAGAAGAAGTCTGTTCTATGCTTATTTTTTCGGGATAATAAATGTTTTCAGTAGAAAACCAAGAGGGTAATTTGTTTATAGATTTCTGTTTGGCTACAATTTGGTTAGCTAATTCTTGTACAGAAACATCAGTAAAAGGACTTCCTTTAAAAATTAGTTTAGTAATATCAGATTTTAAATTATCTGTTATAAATTGTTGTACATCTTTATGTAAAATTGCTGAATTCAAAAGAAATTATAAGTCTTTAGTTAATAATTTTACAATTTTATTTTCAGATAAAAATTCTTTTAAAATAACTTTTAAAGCGGTGTATAATGGTACAGCAGTTATCATACCAACTATGCCAAAAAGTAAGCCGCCAATAATTATAATTAAGAAAATTTCTAAAGGATGAGATTTTGTGGTTTTAGAAAAAATAACTGGCTGACTCACAAAATTATCTACTAATTGAGCTATAAAATAACCAATCATAACATACATTGTTGTTGGTAAAATTTCTTCTTGAAAATTTAAACCAATATTACTTGTCATCGATAAAATAAACATAATTACTGCGCCTATCATTGGGCCAACGTAAGGAATTAAGTTTAATAAAGCGCATAAAAACGCTATTACAACTGCGTTATCTATACCAAATATTAATAAAATTATAGTGTATAAAATAAATAGAATAGTAATTTGAGTTATTAAACCAATAAAATATCTAGATAATAAATCGTTAATTGTTTCTAGAGATTTAGAAAACCTTCCTTCGGTTTTATTAGGAATAATTGTCATAACTCCATTTTTTAATAACTGACTGTCTTTCATGAAAAAGAAAGAGATAAATAGAATAGAAAATAAGCCAACACTTAAAGAACCAACTGCTCCTAAAATTGCATTTAAAAAATTTGGAATTTCTTTAAATTGAGATGCAAAATCAACATTTTTTAATTCACTTAAAACATCAATTCCTTTAGAAGAGAAATAACTTGTTATTTGGTTAAATATTTCTTGAACATTGTTTTGTAATTTATCTACTTCTAATAAAGACAAGCTTTTTCCTTGTTCTGCAACTAACGGAATAAACATAATAATTAGGCCAGAAAGTAAGCTTAACATTAAAATCATTGTAAAAATAACTGCTAATGTATTTGGAAACCTTAATTTTCTTCTTAAAAAAATAATTATTGGTCTAGCAATTAATGATAAAATACCAGCAATAACTATGTATACAATTACAGATTGAATTGTATATAGAAAATAACCTAAAAGAAAAATTCCTATAATTATTCCTAAGGCTCTTAAAATTCCGTTTGCAATTGTTTTAGACGTCATTAATTATAACCTTTTACTTCACCCATACTTAAATTTCTTCCGTTACCAAAAGAATGGTTTGTTGGCAATAAAGTTCCACTTTCTGTTGTAATCCAATCTTCCCAAGTTGCAGGAACTTCGTTCATTTTCATACTAGGAACATTCATTTTATAACTTACAGGAATGTTATTTTCATCTAAAATCCATATATAAGAATCTCCTGGAGTTGTTCCACCAGATGTGTAAGTAACTTTTAAAGCGTCTTTGTTGTCTATTGAAACAATGTTTCTAATAGTACCTGCATCAAATAATTTGTGAGGAGCAACTAACCAAAAAGAATCATTATTAAAAATATCCCAAGCTTTTTTAACTATAATCGTATCTGTTGTTTCTTGTAATTTATTATTAAAATAAACTGTACTTTTTTCTTTATTTTGTGGGTATAAATGCACACGAATGGTATCCCAAGAAACATCTGCAATATGTTTTTCTTTGTCCCATTTAAAATGCCTTCTTCCTCCAAAACTCCACTCTATAAAACGAGTGTCCTTATAAGCGTTATGTTTAATTGCTTTTAAAATTTTGTTAGCTAAAATATCAGCATTTGTATTTTCTGCTTTTACATTTCCCATATTTAATTCTAAACCAAAAATAGAAAGTATATGTTTTGTAGGTAATTTTATTCCTGTACTTGTTGTTTTCCAGTCAGACCATGTTGCAGAGACACCACCTAAAGGAATTATGCTTGTCCACATTTTAAAAGAAGTAGGAGCGTAGTTTTCGTCTAATATCCATAAATAAGAATCACCAGGTGTAGAGCCTCCAGAAGTGTAAGTTATTAAGAGTGCATCCTTACCATTATAATTTACAATTCTTCTTTCTGTACCTGCATCAAATATTTTGAATGGTGCAATTAGCCAAAAAGAATCATTATTAAAAAAGCCAGTAGCTTGTTCTATTAATTCAGGGTTTTCAACTTTTTTATTATCGATAAAAGCTTCAGAATTAATAGGTTCTTGTGTGTGTAATATTACTTTGTTTTTATCCCAAGAAACTTCTACAATATTTTTTTGTTTAAACCATTTATAATGATTTGTGTTTCTAAAACTCCATTCTAAAACTTCTGTATTTTCAAAAGCATCATTATTTATAGCATTAAACATTTTTATAGCTAATGCATCTGCTTCTTTTCCTTGTTTTCCTTCAGGAAGTTTTTCATTATTTGCAAAGTAATAAATTCCTGCGGCAGCAATTAAAAGTAATATTAGTATTCCTATATATTTAAAAAATTTCTTCATTTTATGGGTTTTAAAATAAAGAAGCTAATTTATTACTTTTTAAAGGAACTTATTTGTTTTGCTCATAATAATCTAAAACATGTTATAGAATTTCTGTTTTTTTAGTTTTCCTTTTTCAGTAATAAGAGATTTTTATAATAATGAAACAATATAAGAACTTATTGTTTAGGGAAAATCTTTGTGAATTTTGGCGGAATTTGTTTTGTAATATTTATTTTTTCTTCTGTAAAAGGATGTAAGAATTCTAAAGTAGCAGCATGTAAGTACAATCCTTTTCCGTTTAAAACTAAGTCTTCTATAAAGTGTTCTTTATCTCCCAAAATAGGATTTCCAATAGATAATAAATGTTTTCTTAATTGATGCTTTCTACCAGTTTTAGGTTCTAATTTTAGCAAGTTTAAAAACTCAAATCGTTTAGAAATAACAGATTCTAAAACTGTATATTCTGTAGTTGCTTCTTTTTCATCAATAGGTAAATTTATAAAGTCTTTTGGCTTCATTTTACCAATTGTAATAGCAAAATAAGTTTTTTTAATTTCTTTATTTTTGAATAAATCTCCTAATTTAATAATTGCAGTACTTGTTTTACCAATTAATAAAAGTCCGCTTGTTGGGTAATCTAATCTATGAATTGGTTGAGGTTTTACTGCGTCAGATTTGTTGCTTTTTTGCAAGTTTTGCGCTAACGCATTCGCAATAGTTACAAATTTATTTCCACTAACTAAAATACCAGCAGGTTTGTAAATAATTGCTAAATAATCATCTTCAAATAAAACTTCTATATCTAATTTTAATCTTTCGAAAGTAGATAGGTTTTCAGTTTCGAAAAGTTCAATTTTTTCTCCTCCTGAAATAAATTTAGAAGTAGTTGCTAAAACACCATTAATAAAAATAAATTCTTTTTTTATGGCTTTTTTTATACCAGATTTGGTAGGAATTGTTTTAAAAATTCCAACGCTGTATTCTTGAAAACGAATTGGTTTTTCTAACTTTTGTACAATATGAGTTTCTGCTAACTGCATTATTTTGCAAACAATTGATTTATGTCTTGAAAAGCTTTAAACTCTAAAGCATTATTTTCTGGGTCTTTAAAAAACATGGTTGCTTGTTCACCTACTTTTCCTTTAAAACGAATTGTTGGCTCTATTTGAAATTTTGTATTTGCTTCTTTTAATCTTTCTGCTAAAGTATGCCAATCTTCCCAAGTTAATACAACACCAAAATGTGGAACGGGAACATCATGTCCGTCTACTGAATTTGATATTCTTTGGGGTTTATAATCTTCTTTTACATGAATTACCAATTGATGACCAAAGAAGTTAAAATCTACCCAATCTTCTGTAGATCTACCTTCTTTACAGTTTAAAATGTCTCTATAAAAAGTTCTGCATTTTTCTAAATTCTGAACTGGAATTGCGAGGTGGAATGGTTGTATGTTTGTTTTCAAAAGTTTAAAATTTTATATTCAAAGTTAAAAAAAAATATTAATCTTAATTTCCGTTTGAGTTTTGTATTGAGTGAGTGCGTTGGGGATTGAAACGACATCCTTTTTGCTTTTTTTTTGCAAAAAGATATAGTGGAAAGCCCGCCCGAACGCAAAAAAAATAAGGAAAATTTTTTAAAATCCTACTGCAGCATCATCTCCACGTTTATCTGCTCCTCCTTCTAATTTTCCGTTTTGTAAAACTAAAATAGCATCAACTCTACCAATTATTAAAGAATTTTTTTCTAAAATTTTATAGCCTAAAGATTCTAATTTTGTTTTAGTTTCTGGTGTAAAACCATTTGGTTCCATTCTAATTACATCTGGTAGCCATTGATGGTGAAATCTTGGAGAATCTACAGATTCTTGCATTCCCATATTATATTCTGTAACATTTAAAATATTTTGTAAAACAGAAGTAATAATAGTAGAGCCTCCAGGAGTACCAACAACCATTTTTAATTTTCCGTTTTGTTCTACAATTGTTGGGGTCATAGAACTTAACATTCTTTTTTCTGGAGCAATTGCGTTTGCTTTAGAACCAACTAAACCATATACATTTGGTACACCAGGTTTGCTAGAAAAATCGTCCATTTCATTATTTAAAATAAAACCTGCGCCTTTTACAACTACCTTAGAGCCATAACCAGTATTTAAAGTTGTAGTTACAGAAACTGCATTACCAAATTGATCTATTATTGAGTAATGTGTAGTTTCATCACTTTCATAACCTAAGATTTTTCCATTAGAAACTTCTGAAGAAGGTGTAGCTTTATTCCAAGAAAAAGAACGCATTCTTTTATTAATATAGTTTTTACTTGTTAAGCTATCTATAGGAACTTCTACAAAATCGATATCTCCTAAATAATGAGCTCTATCTGCATAAGATCTTCTTTCTGCTTCTGTTAAAAGTTGAATGTATTTTGTTGAATTATGCGCTATTTCAGATAAATTATAAGGCTCTATAGATTTTAAAATTTGTGCTAAACAAATTCCACCACTTGCAGGAAGTGTCATGGAAGTAATAGTATAATCTTTGTAATTAAACTCAATAGGTTTTCTCCAAACAGCTTCGTATTTTTCTAAATCTTCATGAGAAATAATTCCTCCTAATTCTGTTACATAATCTACTAATAAATTGGCTGTTTTACCTTTGTAAAATCCGTCTTTACCAAAATCTCTTATTCTTTCTAAAGTTTGTGCTAAATCTTCTTGTTTTAAAAGATCTCCTTTAGACCATTCTTTATTAAAAACACTTTTGTAATTATTTACTTTATTAAACCTTTCTCTAGCATTTTCTAAATCACTTTGTTGTTTTTTTGTTACTACTATTCCGTTTCTAGCTAAATCTATAGCTGGTTGAATAAGTTCTTTAAAAGGTAAGCTTCCAAATTTTTTATAAACTTCTAAAAGTCCAGCAACAGAACCAGGAATTCCAACTGCATTTGCACCTAAAACACTTTTGTTTTCAATTACATTTCCTTCAGCATCTAAATACATGTTTTTATGAGCAGTAATTGGTGCTTTTTCTCTAAAATCTAAAGCGCCTTTTGTGCCATCATTATTTCTATAAACCATAAAACCACCACCACCAATGTTACCAGCTACTGGATACACAACTGCCAAAGCAAAATGCGTTGCAACCATTGCATCATATGCATTTCCGCCTTTTTCTAAAATATCTGAACCAATTTTAGAGGCTTCTATTCTAGCAGAAACAACCATTGCCTTTTCAGTAATTAAACCAGTAATTTTTTCTTTTTTTTCTGATGTTTTACAGTTTATTAGTAAAAAAGAAAGCGCAAATAATAAAGCTATATTTTTCATGAGGCAGTTTTAATTTCTTTTAATTTTTGGTTGGTATGTTTAATTAAATCTTTAAAAAACAACATGAAATCTTCTTCGAGTTCATTTTCTAGAATTTCTAAATCTTCAATAGCTAAATTCATTTGAGATTTCCCTTTTGTTCTAGCGTTCATGCCGTTTAAAACTTTAGCTATTCCTTCTTTATTGTTATAATTGAATAAGATGTTATATTCAATCATATATTTTATAAAGTTTTGAGATTTTACTGGTAATTCATCTGAAATTTCTAGAAATAATTTATTGATAGCATCTGTATAAACATTTAAAGGAATTGCAGAATAATTGGCCCAATTTTTAGCCAAGAAATAATCGTAAAAAATATCTATAATTACGCCATCATAATGCCTGTAACGTTCGTGTAAACGTCTTTTGCTTTTTCTTACAATCTCATGTGCATCTGTAAATGTATCTATTTCTCTGTGTAAGAAAATACCTTGCTGAATTTCTTTTGAAAAACCTTCGTAATTATTACCTCTAATATGGTCTGCAATAAAATTGCCAATCATAATATTAGTATCGTTTTGAGATAAGTATAAATGGGCCAGAAAATTCATAAAAGTAAATGTAAACAAAAAACCACAATCATTTGATTGTGGTTTTTAATATTATTGATTCCTATTATAAAGGAATTAGAAATTTAGTTATTTAACATTACTGGCATAACAAGCATTGTAACTTGTTCACCTTCGTCAGTTCCATCTATAGGAGTTAAAATTCCTGCTCTGTTTGGTAAAGACATTTCAATTAAAACT
>TARA_R110002049_G_scaffold68465_2_pt1 | contig 10137 bp, 9 predicted proteins | sample TARA_R110002049 | Tara Oceans TARA_R110002049 (sample SAMEA4396941) | marine metagenome | biome: Polar Biome; feature: [SRF] surface water layer (ENVO:00010504); material: water (ENVO:00002006), including particulate matter (ENVO:01000060) such as... | depth 5 m
TTTAGAACATCCTTTTGAGATAAAACATAACCTAAGTTTAGATTAAGGTCTAAATTATTAAAAGCACCATTTTCATTTTTTTCAGCTGAACCAAGAATTCGATAATCATTTTCGGTTCTCACATAAGAAATACCTGCACTACCAGACCATTTGTTATTACCAAAGGATAAATTATAACTGGCATTCTCAGTTTCATAACTTCCATAACCCAATTGCAGCCTATGATTTATATGCTTTGTAAAATCTGAATCATTAGATAAATGCACACTTCCACCAATGGCGCCACTTCCATATTGCACACTTCCGCCTCCACTTCTTATACTTATAGAATTGTAATTAGCTGCAGATATGGTATTAAAATCTACTTGTCCGTTCAGTTGCGAATTAATATTAATACCATTCCAAATTACAGCAGTTTGAGATGCATTGGTTCCTCTAAAAGACGCTGAAGAAACCATACCATAACCATTCTCTTTGAAATAAATATTAGAATTAAAACGTAAAACATCGGTTAATGAGTTTCCATTTTTTCTGAGAATAGAATCACTTAAAACGGTAAGTTTATAACCTTCGTTATAATGTTTCAACTTAACATCACTCAACACTACTTCATCCAAGCGCTGAATAGAATCAGTGGACGTTTGTGCCTTGGCAACGCTATAAAAACATAGCAATAAAAAAAAGAATACTATACGTGTCATACTGCAATCACTTTTATCCCGAAAGTTTTACTTTATTGGTTAAAAATGGCAGGTCTCCTGACTCGTGTATTACTATTTGTCTTCCCAAAGTGTTATTGTATAATCGATTTTTTGTTGTCGACTATGCCAATTTTTTCTTCAGTGACTTGAAGTGTAATAGTAATCATCACATAATGTGACTAAACTTACAGTTGCGGGAACAGTTCTGGTATCTAACCAGATTCCCTTTTAATCCATTCAATTAAGAATAGAACCAAATTTCGCGACAAAGGTAAGCTTTTATAGTAATCTATTAAGTGTAGTTGATTACTTTTTCTTATTCATTTTGTAGATGAGATAAATGAATCCAATTAAAAAATGTGCAATGATTATTCCTGCAACGATATATAGTGTTAAATTTGAATCGCCTCTCATAATAGAATTTTTATCAAAATTAATGAGAAGTTTACAATTTATAAGTTACAAATGTTACCTATGAAATATTTCAGAATTTTATTACTATTTATTCTTATTAGTTCTTGTAAAAATGAAACTAAAAATGACTTACAAGACTTAAGTGAAACAAAACAAGTCGCCTTAAAATATGCTGAAGGTTTTAAAATTATAGAATCTAACGACAGTAAAACTATAGAGATTACTAAACCTTGGCCAAAGGCAGAAAAGAAATACACCTATTTATTACTCTCAAAAGAACAAGCTGCAAAAATCACCTATAATAAGGCAGATTATGATGGTGTTATTATTACACCAATAAGCAAAACTGTGGTGACTTCTACTACTCATATTCCTGCTTTAGAGCTTTTAGGTGTTGAAGAAACACTTATTGGTTTTCCAGGAACTAATTATGTATCCTCAGAAAAGACTAGAAAATTAATAGATATTAAAAAAATCAGAGAACTAGGAAAAAATGAAGGTATTAATACTGAAGTTTTATTAGAACTAAATCCAGATGTGGTAGTTGGTTTTGGTGTAGACGGTATAAATAAAACGTTCGAAACTATAAAAAAGGCAGGAATTCCTGTCATCTATAATGGTGATTGGGTAGAAGTTTCTGCATTAGCAAAAGCCGAATGGATAAAATTCTTTGGTGCATTATTCAATAAAGAAAAAGAAGCCGATTCTATATTTAATACTATTGAAAAAGAGTATTTAGCAGCAAAGGAGATTGCCAAACAAGCCAAAAGCAGACCAACAGTTTTAAGTGGAGCTATGCACAAAGATGTTTGGTATTTACCAAATGGCTCTAGTCCAGAAGCGCAATTCTTAAAAGATGCTAACGTAGATTATTTATGGCAAGACACAACAGGAAACGGAAGTTTAGCCTTAAGTTTTGAAGTCGTTTTAGACAAAGCTAAAGACGCTGACATATGGTTAAGTCCCTCTTATTATAGTAGTTTTGAACAGCTAGAAAAAGCCAACACTCTCTACACTAATTTTGATGCTTTTAAAAATAAAACAATTTATTCATTTACAAATAAAACAGGCGCAACTGGTGGTGTTTTATACTATGAATTAGGAACTGCAAGACCAGACTTAGCTTTAAAAGATATAATTAAAATTGCACATCCTGAATTGCTTAAGGACTATCAACCATGTTTTTTCGAAATATTAAAGTAAATGACTCTTCCTCATTCTTCAGAATGATTTAATAAAAAATGAAAACCAACTACAAATACTCATTTATAATCTTAATAGTAATCTTACTATTTTGTTTTGTACTTAACATAAGCTTGGGTTCTGTAAGCATTCCGTTTTCTGAAGTTATTGGTTGTCTTTTTGGCACAACTGATAATAATACTTGGCAAATAATTATTACCGATTTTAGATTACCAAAAGCCATTACAGCAATTTTGGTAGGTTCTGGCTTAGGGATTTCAGGCTTATTAATGCAAACCCTATTTAGAAACCCATTAGCTGGTCCCTTTGTTTTGGGTATTAGTTCTGGTGCAAGTTTAGGTGTAGCCATTGTTATTTTAGGTTCTGGCTTATTTGGTGGTTTATTTGCGTCAATTTTAATTTCTAAATGGAGTATTGTAATTGCTGCTAGTTTAGGTAGTTTTTTGGTGCTTCTTGCTGTTTTAGCTGTATCCAGTAAAGTGAGAGATACTATGGCTATATTGATTATAGGTTTAATGTTTGGAAGTATCACTGCTGCAATAGTGAGCGTACTCTCTTACTTTAGCACTGCAGAACAATTACAGCAATACGTATTTTGGGGATTTGGCAGTTTAAGCAATTTATCTTGGGAAGAATTACTCATTTTTATTGGTATTTACGGTTTAGGAATTGTACTTAGTATTTTTTCTATTAAAGGACTTAATGCTTTTTTACTAGGTGATAACTATGCAAAAAGCTTAGGGTTAAACTTATTACAAAGCAGGTTTATCATTATTTTTGCTACAAGTTTAATCGCAGGAACCATTACCGCTTTTGCAGGACCAATTGCATTTATTGGTTTGGCAATTCCGCATTTAACTCGGCAAATATTTAGAACATCAAATCATAAAGTATTATTACCTGCTGTATTTTTATTTGGAGCTATAATAATGTTAATTTGTGATAGCATAGCACAAGTACCACATAGTGATTACACTCTGCCAATTAATGCTATCACAGCTTTAATTGGAGCTCCTGTAGTCATTTGGTTATTAGTTAAACAGCGAAAAATGATGTTTTAAAAATAATTTAAAATATGAATTTCAACACAACCACCAAATTATTTATTATTTGTACTTTCTTTATTTTGGGTTGCAAACCCATAAAAACAACTCCAAAACTGAAGTTTGTTTTTAATGAACAAGAGCTAGAAGAACTGCAAATCTTAAGAAATTTTTTCCTTAATGATATTTTAGAACTCAACGAAGAAAACTTTTGTTATGATTTTAAAGAAAGGATATTAGAATTAGATGCTTCTGGATACGCTTCAATAAAACGAGAACAAGTAAATGAACTTCTTAATTCTATTTCAAAAGCAACTTTTAATCAAGTTTGGGATTTTAAAAGTGAAACACGAATAAGAAATAGCTTAGGAATCTATGAGTACCTTGTACCAAAAAAAGGAAGTAAATACTTTCGTTTTTTAGAAAGAAACACAAAATTTAATTCTCAAATTAAAAATTATTATAATGAAACCATGAGTTCTGGCGACTTTAGCCATTCAGCAATGCTAAATTACATCAATAGTGACACACTCGATTTTGATTTAAATAATTCTGATATTCTCATGGTACTAGCAGTCCATTTTATTTCAATTTGTCGTGATAATAATTCACAAACAACTTCATTATATGATGGTATGTAAAAATAGAACTCTAAAGGCCACCTAACTTTCTATTAGTTATAAAAGAACGAAAGCTGATACTGTCCTTGTCTATTTGGAAGCATTACTATAGCCGTTGTGAGTGTACTCTCCTACTTTAGTTTAGTAGAACAATTACAACACTATGTCTTTTGAAGATTTGGTAGTATTGCTCATTTTCTTCAGGATTTATGCTTTGGGAGTCACACTTAGCATCGCCTCAACTAAAGTACTGAATGCCTTATTGTTAAGAGATAATTACGCAAAAAGTCATGGATTATCTTTGAATACAAGCAGATTCGTTATTATATTAGCCACCAGCTTAATTGCTAGAAACGTTACCACCTTTGCTGACCCTAAAGCATTTATCGGATTAGCGATTCTGCATTTAAGTAGGCAAATATTTAAAACCTCAAATCATAAAATATTATTGCCTGCTGTATTTTTATTTGGCACCATAGTAATGCTAATTTGTAATAGTATTACTCAAGTTACTACTAGTGAGTATACCCTTTCCTATTAACGCTATCAATGCGTTAGTCGGTGCACCAGTAGTAATTCGGTTACTTGTAAAACAGCGGAAAATAATGTTTTAATTATGTAAAACATGAATTCAAAAACTCCCCTAAGTTTTTGTAAGATTGGCACTGTTAAACCCTTAATTACCGCATTAGCATTCTCTATGTTAATGGGATGCTCGTCTTATAAAACAACTAACGAACTACAATCTGTCTTTGTTTCAGATGAACTTAAAGACCTTGAAACTATCCGATCCTTTTTTGTTGAGGACATTATGCAGCTAAATGATGATAATTTTCACTTTAAATTTAGAAGTGAAATGCAAAAACTAGAGGCTAATGGTTTTGCCTCTGTTGAACCCAAGAAGATAGACAACCTTTTTAATTCTGTTACAGAAGAAACGTTTAATGAAATTTGGCAGCCTAAAACTCATAAACCAAGCAGACGTAGTTCTGTTGCTTATGAATATTTAGTACCTAATGAAAGTGGAAAATACATTGAGTTTTTGGCTAAAAACACCCAAAATAACTCTAAAATAAAAGAATACTACGACAAAGTCCGTAAATCTGGGAATTTCAGTCATTTATCAATGCTAAATTATTTGAATGATGATACATTAGATTTTGATTTAACAAATACAAATATTCAGATTGTATTAGCAATTCATTATATTAGTATTTGTCATGACAATAATATTACCAGCAACTAAATGAATAAGTGATTAATAATAAAAGTAATACCATCCTTAAAACACATCAACTTTCTATTGGATACAAAACCAAAAAAGTTGAAACAACTATTGCTTCTCATATTAATTTCCAATTACAAAAAGGAGAACTCATAGGCTTAGTAGGTGCAAATGGAATTGGTAAATCAACACTATTAAGAACCCTCATTAAGGTACAGCCGCCTTTATCTGGTACTATTGAGATAAATAATGAAGACATAGAGTCTACCTCTACTTTAGAGCTAGCTAAACAACTAAGCATTGTTTTAACCGAACCTTTATTGTCTAAAAATCTATCAGTTTTTGAACTGATTGCTTTAGGTAGACATCCATATACCAATTGGGTTGGTAATTTATCTGAAAACGATTTGTCTGTTATAAATAATGCCTTACAATTAGTTAATATTTCTGAGCTAAAAGACAAAAAGTGCTACGAACTTAGTGACGGTCAATTACAAAAAGTTATGATTGCGCGTGCTTTAGCACAAGACACAACTATAATTGTTTTAGATGAACCAACGACACATCTAGACATGTACCACAAGGCATACATTTTAAAACTACTTCAAAAATTAACAAAAGAGACAGGTAAAACAATTCTATTTTCCTCACATGAAATTGATTTAGCTATTCAAATATGCGATACAATGATTGTAATGCAAAAAGACAAAGTAGTTTGCGACCAACCTTGTAGATTAATAGAAACCGGTGTTTTTGAAACCCTTTTTCCTAAGGATTTAATCTCGTTTGATGATAAAACAGGGAGTTTTAGAGTTTCAAAATAATTGCATTCAAATTAATATTATCACTAAAGCATTTGTTGAGAAATATAGATTCTTCGCTTCGCTCTGAATGACAAAACAATTACCTTTGATTAAATTTCTTTTTTAATCATGAACGACACACTCATTCTATTTATAGCCATTATTATTTCAGCTGGAATTGGCGCTATTATTGGACTCAAATTTGCACAGTTAAAAAGTAAAAGTGACAAAAGTACGCTTGAAGAACGTAATGCGAACTTGCAACAACAGTTTAATGAATTTAAGCAGTTCTCTGAAACCGAAAACCAAAAACAAGACCAGTATTTTAATCAGCAATTATTAGAATTAAAAGAGAATATAGTTAAAACAGAATCAGAACGCGAAAACATTAGAAAAGAGAAAGATTTTTTAAGTACCGAACTATCGCGACGCAATACAGAGTTTGAAAATTTACAACAACAAAACCTTAAACGCGATGAGGAATTAGCGCAGCAACAAATTCAACTTCGTAAAGATTTTGAATTAATGGCTTCAAAAATTCTAGAAGAAAAATCTGAGAAATTTACACTTCAGAATAAAGAAAACATTAAACAAATATTAAATCCGTTACAAGAAAAGATACACCTTTTTGAGAAAAAAGTAGACGATACACAAAAAGAAAGTATCAGTATGCACTCGGCTTTAAAAGAACAATTGTTGGGTTTAAAAGATTTGAACCAACAAATGACTAAGGAAGCAACCAATTTAACCAAAGCCTTAAAAGGTGATAGCAAAATGCAAGGAAATTGGGGAGAATTGGTGTTAGAGCGCGTTTTGGAAAAATCTGGATTAGAAAAAGATAGAGAATATTTTGTACAACAGAATTTTCAGCGCGAAGATGGTTCTCGTGTAATGCCAGATGTGGTTTTACATCTTCCAGGTTCTAAAAAAATGATTATTGACTCTAAGGTTTCCTTAACCGATTATGAACGTATGGTTAATGCAGACGATGAAGAAAGAGCCATATTTTTAAAAGCCCACGTGAATTCTATAAAAAGACATGTAGATCAATTATCCGCAAAAAATTATCAAGATTTATATGATATAGAATCACCTGATTTTGTACTTATGTTCATCCCTATTGAACCTGCTTTTGCAGTTGCAATAAACGAAGACAATTCACTTTATAATAAAGCATTTGAACAAAATATAGTTATCGTTACTCCTTCTACTCTTTTAGCGACATTACGTACTATTGATTCTATGTGGAACAATGAAAAGCAACAACAAAACGCCTTAGAAATTGCAAAACAAGCTGGAGCACTTTATGATAAATTTGAAGGTTTAGTTATCGATTTAACAGGTGTTGGTAAAAAGATTGATGCTGCTAAAAGCGACTACTCTTCTGCAATGAATAAGCTTGTAGAAGGAAAAGGAAACTTAATTAGCAGAGTAGAAAAAATTAAGAAAATGGGAGCTAAAGCGAAGAAATCACTTCCAGAAAGTATTATAAAACGTGCTAATCAAGACGATTTAGATTAAATATTTAATGTGTTATTATGCAACAATAACTAACTTGCCTAACCTAAAACCTTTTATTTATGTTTAGAACTACTGAAGATTCTAGAGTCCAGATTTCAGAATTAATGAAACCAGCTCATGCCAATTTTGGCGGAAAAATACATGGAGGTTATATTCTAAGCTTAATGGATAATATCGCTTTTGCTTGTGCCTCTAAACATTCTAGAAGTTATTGTGTTACAGCATCTGTAAATAAAGTTAACTTTTTAAATCCTATTGAAGTTGGCGAACTAGTAACTATGAAAGCCTCTGTTAACTACGTTGGTCGATCTTCAATGGTTGTAGGTATTAGAGTAGAGTCTGAAAACATTAGAACAGGTGAAACAAAGCATTGTAATTCTTCTTACTTTATTATGGTTGCTGTAGATGAAGACGGAAAAAAAGTAACTGTACCTGGTTTAATATTAACAAATAAATTAGCCGCAAAACGTTTTATTAAATCTATTATTAGACGCGATAGTGATATTAAGAGAAGTAAAGATTTACATCAACTTTATAAAAACGTTGAAGAACACTTAGATCAACTTAAGGATTATCGTGTGAAAATTGACTTTAAATAAAAAAAGCTGCTTCATTTCTGAAACAGCTTAATCTTTATGTTTGTTTTCTTTTATTGCTTTACAAAGCGCTTTGTCTGTGTTTCATTATCACTAGAAACCTTAACTAAGTATACACCTGTTTTCCAACTCGACACATCTACAGATGCTTTTAATTGGGTAATAGTACTTTTATAAATACGCTTCCCTAAAACATCATATACTTCAAGAATCATATTCTGAGACGCTTTTGGTAATCTGATATTTAGTTTATCCTTAGAAGGATTAGGCGTAATTTTAAAGCTACCATCTTGAAACAAATCTGTATCGTTGGTAAAACAAGAAATTGTTTCTATGTTATCTTTTAACTCTATTCCACTTACAGCATCCATTGATGCGTGCGCAAACATGGTTCCAAAAGCGAAAATAGAAGTAAGTCCGAGTAATGTTTTTTTCATACAATTTGGGTATTCTTATAGCTAAGTTAGTAAATATTAAGTAATAACATTTACAATTCATCGAAAACTATACCATTTATTTACTCAAATACATTTTTCTTCTAGCGTATAAATCATAAAATTGATCATCCTTTAAGCTATCTATGAATAAAATACTTTCTCCTGTACTCTTCATTTCAGGTCCTAATTGCTTATTCACATTAGGAAACTTATTAAAAGAGAATACAGGTTGCTTAATTGCATAACCTTCTAATTGAGGGTTAAAATTAAAATCTGTTACCTTTTTCTTACCTAACATTACTTTAGTTGCATAGTTTACATAAGGTTCTTTATAAGCTTTTGCAATAAATGGCACTGTACGAGATGCTCTTGGGTTAGCTTCTATAATATATACTAATTCATCTTTTATAGCGAATTGAATATTAATTAATCCAACCGTATTTAATGCTCTTGCAATAGTATGTGTATGATCTTTTATTTGCTGCATTACCAATTCACCTAAGTTAAATGGTGGCAACGTTGCATTACTATCACCTGAGTGGATACCACATGGTTCTATATGCTCCATAATACCAATAATATAAACATTACCATCTGCGTCACAAATTGCATCTGCTTCTGCTTCAATAGCACCATCTAAATAATGATCTAATAATAATTTGTTACCTGGAATCGATTTTAATAAATCAATAACATGAGATTCTAACTCCTGCTTATTAATTACAATTTTCATCCCTTGGCCACCAAGTACGTAAGAAGGTCTTACTAAAATCGGAAAATCTAAAACATCCGCAATCGCTAATGCTTCATCTGCAGATTCTGCAACATCAAACTCAGGATAAGGAATATTATGCTCCTTTAAAATGTTTGAAAAACTCCCTCTATCTTCAGCTAAATCTAGTGATTTAAAGCTTGTTCCCATAATCTTAACTCCCCATTTTTCTAACTTCTCGGCAAGCTTCAATGCTGTTTGTCCACCTAACTGAACAATAACACCTTCTGGTTTTTCATGCTGAATGATATCATAAATATGCTCCCAGAAAACAGGCTCAAAATAAAGTTTGTCTGCGATATCAAAATCGGTAGAAACCGTTTCTGGATTACAGTTAATCATAATAGTTTCGTAACCACATTCTGCGGCTGCTAAAACGCCATGTACACAACAGTAATCGAACTCAATACCTTGACCAATTCGGTTTGGACCAGAACCTAAAACGATTATTTTCTTTTTATCACTTACAATACTCTCGTTTTGTACGTATACTTCACCATCAACTGTTTCTACTTCACTTTCAAAAGTTGAATAATAATATGGTGTTTGAGCTTTAAATTCTGCTGCACAAGTATCTACTAATTTAAAAACACGGTTAATGTTAAATTCCATTCGTTTGTTACGAACTTCACTTTCTAAACAATCTAGCATATGCGCTATTTGTCTATCTCCATAGCCTTTTTGCTTTGCTTCTAGTAATAATTCGCGTTCAATTGTATCAATCTTGAATGTAGAAATCTCTTTTTGAAGTTGAAATAACTCTTCATATTGCTTTAAAAACCACATATCAATTTTTGTGATT
>TARA_R110002049_G_scaffold24302_11_pt1 | contig 10131 bp, 9 predicted proteins | sample TARA_R110002049 | Tara Oceans TARA_R110002049 (sample SAMEA4396941) | marine metagenome | biome: Polar Biome; feature: [SRF] surface water layer (ENVO:00010504); material: water (ENVO:00002006), including particulate matter (ENVO:01000060) such as... | depth 5 m
CGAATGCCGAACTGGTGCGCGCCAGCCCGAGGTCATCACAGGCGGCGGCCATCGTTTTCAGTTCGGAGGCCGTCTGGGCCACCACAGGAATTTCAACGCCATCGTAGCCCGCCGCTGCCAGCGCCTCAAACACCGGTATATGCGCGGGGCCTATTTCAGTGCCCCACAGCAGCATGTTCATACCGATTTTTACATTCATCTATCGTGTCCCGTCAGTGCTGGTGGGTGCTGCCCGCCGCGCCCATGCTCTCTATCTGGTGGCCACCCTTTTTGCGGTCTACCAACCAGATCACCCCGAATACGGGTAACAGTAGCAGGGGCACGTAGGCGACCGCCTGGAACGACTCCACAGACGCATAGCGCACGACTTCCTGCATGGCCTCGGGAGACAGTCCCGCCAGCTTGTCGGCTCCGCCTGCTGCCTGCGCCTTGGCGGTATCGAAGATCGCACCCATTTTCGGCAGCACGAACTGGATCGACATGCCCCCGGCAAAACCCATCAGGCCCATGGCCATCGCACCGCCGCGCGGGAACCGCTCAGCAACAATGGCCAACATGGTCGGCCACAGATAGCACACGCCGATGCCCCACACGGTCGCGGCCGCAAAGGCCAGAACTGGCGATGTCGCAAGGCTGAGCAGGTACAGGCCTATTCCCGCAAACAGACAACTGACAAACATCAGGCCAACGGAGGAGATTCGGGCGACGATCGGTCCCGCAAAGTGGCGCATTACAAACATCAACGCACTGACATAGACCAGCAGCAAAATGCCCTGCATGCCGACAATGTTGGACAGCGAGATATTCACCCATTGGCCCGGTGCGAGTTCTGCTGCTGCCGTCAGGTACATGCACACCCAGAACACCCAGAACAGCGGGCGCTTCAGCAATTCAGTAAACATTTCGCCATAGCCGACACCGGCCGCCACCCGCTCTGTAACGGGAAAGGTCGATGTCGCGACCATCCACGCCAACACTAACGCCGGTAGCATGAGCACCAGCATATTCAGCTCCCACGGCAGCCCCATACCGGTAATCGCGACACCCAGTAAACCGCCCACGACAATGCCGGCCGGCCACCACGCGTGCAGGATATTCAGGCGGTGCGCCTTTTCCTCGGGGTACAGCGCCGCCACCATCGGGTTGGATGCGGCCTCCACCGCGCCCCATCCGAGGCCGGTGAGCAAGAGGCTGATCAGCACCACGGTTTCCACCATCGAGTCTACCGGCATGGTAGTAGCGAGCAGCAGCCCTGCTGCGCCGGCCACATAACCCAGCGCTGACAGCAGCAGCATTCGCTTCATACCGATCAAGTCCACCAGCGCACTCCCGAACAGCAGGGTCAGCGCAAAGCCGGTAAACGTCGCGCCCAGTGCCTCACCCACCAGTGCCGCCGAATTGGCCAGGTCGATCTGGTTATAGATGTCATCCTGCAGGTTGGGTGCAATATTGGCGCGCACGGCAAATCCCAACCCGATCATGAAAATGGACAAATTGCCCACGTAGTACAGGCGCTTACGATTCAGCGGTTGCCCGGTCATACTTTACTCCCTTATTTTATGTTGTCTGGAAAGCGGTTGCAGTTATCCCGGGATTCAATCCAGGCCGAGTATGCGACGGTTACTGGCATCATCCGATTCCCCGCCGGCAAAGTCGTCGAATGCGCGCTCGGTCGTGCGGATAATATGGTGATTGATGAAGTCTACACCCTCTCTGGCCCCGTCTTCCGGGTGTTTCAGGCAGCACTCCCACTCCAGTACCGCCCAGCCCTCATAGCCGTAGCGTGCAAACTGACTGAAGATGGCGCTGAAATCCACCTGTCCGTCACCCAGGGAGCGGAAACGTCCAGCGCGATCAGTCCAGCCCTGATAGCCGCCATACACACCGCTGCGACCATTGGGATTGAACTCCGCATCCTTGACATGGAACATCTTGATGCGCTCGTGGTAGAAGTCAATAAACTGAATATAATCCAGTTGCTGCAGCATGAAATGACTGGGATCGTAGAGAATGTTGCAGCGCGTATGGTTGCCGGTGGCCGCCAGAAAGCGCTCGAAGGTCACGCCGTCGTGTAAATCCTCACCGGGGTGTATTTCGTAACACAGGTCTACCCCGGCCTCATCAAATGCATTCAGAATCGGCAGCCAGCGATCGGCCAACTCCTTAAAGCCGGTTTCGACCAGGCCCGGTGGCCGCTGCGGCCAGGGATAGAATGTGTGCCACAACAGCGCACCGGAAAACGTCGCGTGCGCGTTGAGTCCGAGGTTCTGGCTTGCGCGCGCCGCCAGCATAAGCTGCTGCACCGCCCACGCCTGCCGCGCTTTCGGGTTGCCGTGTACGGATGCGGGTGCAAAACCGTCAAACTGTTCATCGTAGGCCGGGTGAACTGCCACCAGTTGCCCCTGCAGATGCGTGGACAGCTCGGTAATTTCTATGCCATTGCCCGCGCAGATGCCCTTTATTTCGTCGCAGTAATCTTTGCTCTGGGCCGCCTTTTCCAGATCGATCAAGCCGGCTTCCCAGGTGGGAATCTGCACGCCCTTGTAACCCAGGTCCGCGGCCCAGCGAGTAATGTTTTCCAGTGAATTAAACGGTGCGTCGGCGCTGGCAAACTGCGCGAGGAATATAGCTGGGCCTTTCATACGAGACATGGTGTTCCCTCTATTTATTCGGAGTGCTTATACGGTGCGTCAGTGTCGATCAAACGCGTGCCATTTGACGTCGCTGGCACTGGCGGCGACAGCCAGTTCGATGAACGTCATGCCGCGTATCGCAGCGTCGATACCCGGGCAGTCCGCGGCGCGCTCATCGGCCTCCCGGCCCTCGTCACGTGCGCGAATCTGTCCGGCAAATGCCAGATAGAGATTGGCAAAGGCTTCCAGATAGCCTTCCGGATGTCCCATCGGGGTGCGGGTATTGGCCGCAGCCAGTTCCCCCAGATACGGGCCGCCGGTGCGCAGCATTTCGGTGGGACGATCCGCCCATTTTAGCCACAGCGTATTGGGTTCCTGTTGGCGCCACTCGAGCCCACCCCGGTCACCGTAGACGCTGATTTTGAGCGCATTTTCCTCGCCGACACAGATCTGGCTGGCGTGCAGAATGCCGCGCGCACCGTTTTCAAAGCGCAACAGGACTGCACCATCATCGTCCAGTGTGCGCCCCGGTACAAACGCGGTCAGGTCTGAACAAATCTCACTGATGGATTCGCCACTGACGTACTCGGCGAGGTTCGCAGCGTGTACACCGATATCACCCATGCAACTGCTGATTCCGGCCTGGGCAGGGTCTAGCCGCCAGGCCGCCTGTTTGTTGTCTGTGTCTTCTTCTCGGGTGGCCAGCCAGCCCTGGGGGTACTCGACCACCACCTTGCGGACCGTGCCGAGTTCTCCGGCTGATACCCGCGCCCGCGCTTCTTTTACCAGGGGGTAACCGGTGTAGGTGTGGGTCAAACCGTAGAGCAGCCCCGTCTCTACAGTTATCGCCCGCAGTCGAATGGCCTCGTCGAGGTTCAGGGTGGCCGGCTTGTCGGACAGCACATGGAAGCCTCTGCGCAACGCCGCCTCGGCGACGGGGAAGTGCTGGTGATTGGGGGTGACTATCGCGACAAACTGCATGCGCTGATCCGCTGGCAGTGCCGCCTCGGCGGACATCATCGTGTGAAAAGTGTCGTAGACCCGTTCCGGCGGGAGGCACAGCGCTGCGCCGGAGCGCCTTGAACGCTCGGCATCACTGCTGAAGGCGCCGCACACCAGTTCGATTTCGCCGTCCAGCGCGGCTGCCATACGGTGTACCGCGCCTATGAATGCGCCCTCACCGCCACCTACCATGCCCATTCTTATTTTTGTCATAACGACCTCTCAACTGCCACTGAGCGCCACTGTGCGCAACAACGCCCGGATACTCCCACCAAAGACCGGGGAAGTCTTGCATATATTCCTCTATAATTGGAATAATTTCGGCTTGAGCGCTATAAAATGACAAAGCTGGTGTACCCGAATCTGGACGGGGCTGAGCAAAATTTTGCGATGTTGGACCTCATTCCCGATACGCACGCCTGGATAAAGGATGTAGACGGGTATTTTGTGTACGGCAACCGGCTGTTTTTTGAGCGCTTCGGTTTCAGTTCCCTGCAGGGTTTGTTGGGTAAAACAGACTACGACCTTGCGCCCGCGGCGCTGGCGGCAAAATACTGCAGTGACGACGCGCGCGTACTGATGGGAAACTCGGTGAATGAAAGGTTGGAACTGATTACCGCAGAGGGCCAGGCCGGTGACTGGTTTCTCACGTCTAAATGGCCTATCTACGATTTACAGGGGCATGTTATCGGCAGTTTTGGCATCAGTCGCCATCTGAACAGGACGGAAGGCAGGGCAATCCCCTTTCGTGAACTGCGCACACCGATTACCTATATCAACCAGCACTTTGCCAGCAATATGTCTGTGGAATCGCTGGCTGGTGCCTGTGGGATTTCGGTAAGTGCACTGGAGCGTCGCTTTAAAAAACACCTGAACAGAACACCCCACCAGTACATCATCGATGTGCGTCTGGATAACGCCCGCCGAATGCTCAGAGATACTGACAAACCCATTGGTACGATAGCCCTGGAAACGGGTTTTTCCGACCACAGTCATTTCACGCGGGCATTTTCAAGAAAGTTTGGGCTCGCGCCGAGCAGAGACCGGCGCGAACAGGAGCGCAATCAGCAGGGGTAGGCCTGCTCAAATGCCTCGATGAAATCCTGCAACCGGTCCAGCGGCAAGTCGTTAATGCCCGCTGCACCAGCGCGGCCGCCACCGGTTGGGAACTGCATGCACAGGTCTGCTGCTCCCTGCTTATTGTCCATCGGTGCGCGCACGCTGATCAGGTAGTTACCCTTGGCATTGATGGTCAGCACGGCATGCGCACGGCCGGGATTGTTGGTCGCCAGATCGTTGCTGTAGACACCGCTGACACGCCGTGCCCAGGGCTCATCAGGCAATAGAAAAACGGCTGAACCCGGTTTCGCCTGCAAGGGCTGCAGCGCTTCTGCACTGGCCATATCCTCACGATAACCGGTGCTGAGTTTTTCAAAGTCCGGTGAGTTGTGCACAAAATCCAGCGGACCTTCCGCGGCATACAGGCGCAGATAGAGCTCCTGTGGGTCGAAGTGCAAGTCCTCAATGGCCGGGCCATAACCGTTGTAGTTGATATAGGTGCCGAGGTTTTCCAGTGATGTCAGGTCCTGCGCCGAAATATCCAGGCCCTTGGCCAGTGTTCTGGCGGTGTTGTGCAGGTTGTCACCGAATGCGCCCGTTACCGCCCAGTCGAGATGGCTGCCTTCGAGATAGCCATTCACCAGCGCGGCGGTGCACACCTCGGGCGACTCGTTCACAATTGCCGTGAGCTGAGCGTGATCGGGAATATCACCGGGAAAGTGGTGATCCACGTAAAAGACAGAGGCACCCTGCGCCAGCACCTTGTCCAGTGCGCTGCGGTTTTTATCCATCGATACATCCAGCACAGTGATAAGGTCACCGGCACTGGCATCCACTTTCGCCAGTAGATTGATGTCCCGTTTGACGCCTGTTACCAGTGTCGCCTCGCGCGGTTCTGCCTTGCGTAATTGCAGCAGCGCGCAGATGCCATCGGCATCTCCGTTAAATAGGTCGTAATTCATAGTGTCACCAATTGGATGAACGCCGGCGAGTGATCACCGGCGCCGGGTTGGTTTTAGTTGTCCAGTGTCTGGTAGTAATCCGACAGGATTTTCGCCACCTCAGGGCGGGAAAACTCAGGCGGTGGCGCGATGCCCTTGCCCAGCATTTCGCGCACGGCCGTTCCTGACAGCAGGACGAAATCGTCCTTGGTGTGATCGGGTACATCGCGCATCATCACAACCTTGTTCAGCTTCTTGCTGTACGCGGTGTGGTCCGCACTGAAGATTTCCAGTTCCAACGCGCCTTCGGGCACCTCTTCATCGAAAATGGTCTGGGCGTCAAAGCCGCCGTAATAGTCGCCCACTCCGGCGTGGTCGCGCCCGACAATCAGGTGGGTACAGCCGCAGTTCTGGCGGAACACGGCGTGCAGCACTGCTTCGCGTGGCCCTGCGTACAGCATGTCAAAGCCGTAACCGGTCACCATAACCGTGTTCGCCGGGAAGTACACTTCTACCATTTTGCGGATGGCAGCGTCGCGAACATCCGCCGGAATATCACCGGGCTTCAGTTTGCCCAGCAACATGTGGATCAACACGCCGTCAGCGTTTAACTGCTCCATCGCCATGCGACACAGTTCCTCGTGCGCGCGGTGCATGGGGTTGCGGGTCTGGAACGCAACAACCTTCTCCCAGCCGTGTTCAGCGATCTCGTTGCGAATTTCAACCGCGGTGCGGAAGGTGTCGGGGAAATCGGTCTGGAAGTAGGAGAAGTTCAACACCTGGATAGGCCCGGACAGCATGGTACGCCCGAGGCTGTCGAAGGTAGCGACGCCGGGGTGCTTGGGGTCCGTAGTGCGGAAGATTTTTTCCGACATAAACGCAATCTGCTCGTCTGTGACCGGCTCCACAGCCTCGACATCCATCACTGCCAGTACCGGATTACCCTGTACATTGGGGTCGCGCAGGGCGATGCGGCTACCGGCCTCTACACCGGTCTCCGATGTCAGGTTGACGATAGGCACGGGGAAAAACAGGCCGTCCACCGTGTGCATTTTGTCAGCTACGCTGAGTGAGTCAGCGAGGTTCATATACCCGGTCAGCGGGTTGAAATACCCGCCGCCCAGCATGACGGCGTTCGCTGCGGCGGCTGAGTTCAGCAGCAGTGAGGGCAGTGTTTCGGCTTCTGCCTGCAGTGCCTCGCGTGCGGCACTGTCGTAGACAAAAAGCGGGTTGAGCTCATCAGAGCCGTGTGGCTTGATCATCGTGTTCTCCTGTTTACTTGCTGATGATGCCGCGCTCACGCAGCGTGTTGAGAATGATTTCCACTTCTTCCTGCAGAGTCTGCTTGTCAGAGTGCAGGTGGATCTCCGGCTTGAACGGTGCCTCGTAAGGATCGTCAATGCCGGTGAAATTTTTGATCTCTCCGGCGCGGGCCTTTTTGTACAGGCCCTTGGGGTCGCGCTCCTCCGCCGCCTCCAGAGCGCAATCCACGAACACTTCGATAAAGTCCATGCCTGCCTCTTCATGCAGCGCTCGCACCTGATCGCGGTCGGCTTTATAGGGACTGATAAAACTGCTCAGGGCAACCACGCCGCTGTCGACAAACAGCTTCGCGACCTCGCCGATACGGCGAATATTCTCGGTGCGGTCTTCCGCTGAAAACCCCAGGTTTTTGTTGATCCCCATGCGCACGTTGTCGCCGTCGAGGCGGTAGGACAGTACGCCCATTTCGTTGAGTGTGCCCTCGAGTTCTACGGCCACCGTGCTCTTGCCGCTGCCGGAGAGGCCGGTAAACCACAGTGTGGCACCCTTGTGACCCAGCAGTTTGCTGCGGTGCTCCCGGGTGATATCACCCTCGTGCCAGTGTACGTTGGTCGCTTTTTGATCCGCCATGTTTGAACTCTCCGTGAATGTATTGGCCCGCCTGTTGCGGGTGGGTGGATTTCGTCGGCGCGTAAGAGTAATGCCATATCCTCCACATGTAAAACAGGATATTATGGATCAATCTACCGGTTTTTCCGGTGCCTGGCATTCACAAGCACCGACGCATTGCCGGGGCGCGCACCGCGCTCTCCCACCACTGTTTCTATAGGAAAGGCATGAAGTTCACCATCAGACAACTACAGATTTTCCTTGCAGTGGCAAAGCACCAGAATATTTCGAAGGCGGCCCAGAGCCTGCATATGTCGCAATCTGCGGCCAGTGAAGCCCTGCAGAACCTGGAACACACCTACGAAGTCAGTTTGTTTGACCGGGTCAGCAACAAGCTGGCGCTCAATGCCATCGGACACACACTGCGCAAGGAAGCAGAGAACCTGCTCGCCCACTGTACAAGTTTTGAGCAGACGCTTCTGGACCATACTGAAGTCGGCCACATAAAAGTTGGGGCAAGTTTCACGATAGGTAATCACCTTGCAACACGCTACCTCGCCGGTTATCTCGCCAAATACCCCGAGGCCGATGTTCAGCTTGATATCGCCAATACGCCTGATGTGGTGTCCAAGGTACTCAATTTCGATGTCGATATCGGCATGGTCGAAGGTGATGTGCACCACCGCGACCTGGAACTGATTCCCTGGCGCGATGATGAGCTGATGGTTTTCTGTGCGGCCGATCACCCGCTGGCGGGAAAAAAATCGCTGACGAACAAGGATATCAGGGAGGCCTCGTGGATATTACGCGAGGCCGATTCGGGTGCCAGACAAACCTTCGACCGTGCATTGGCCGGTCTGCTGCCGGACATCAATATCTATCTGGAACTGAAACACAATGAGGCGATAAAGAATGCCGTTGAGTCAGGCCTTGGCATCGGTTGCCTTTCCAGGATTGTCTTGCAGAAAAATTTCGCCAACGGCGACCTTGTGCCGCTGACATTGCCGCGCCGCAATATGCGTCGGACCTTTTACTTCGCGCTACCCAGAGACCGCTTCCGGCTGGAGTCGGTCGAATTCTGGATGCGCACCTGTCGCGAAATGGATGGCTGAACCCCGTTTAATAGTCCCTTCTGCCGAGCGAACGCTGCCAGACCTTCATGAAACTCCGCTCGATAGCGCCTTCAGCGGCCAGCCCGAGTTTTTCCTGCCAGTTCTTCTTGTGCACAAACCTCACGTCATAGACGTCCCAGTCTTTCAGCCTGTCCTGAATGAAGGCATCACTGGTCTGCAGTTCATCGACCAGTCCTTCCTGCAGCGCATTCTGGCCATACCAGACCTCCCCTGTCGCCACTTTAGCGATATCCAGCGACGGGCGGTTGGTGCTGACAAAGCTTTTAAACAGGGAGTGGGTCTCCTCCAACTCCTCCACAAACTTCTCTCTGCCCTTGTCGGTGTTTTCTCCGAACATGGTGAGCGTGCGCTTGTATTCGCCGGCCGTGAGAAGTTCGAAGTCAATGTTGTTTTTTTCCAGCAGGCGGTGGAAGTTCGGCAGCTGTGCCAGTACGCCGATGGAACCCAACACGGCAAAGGGAGCGGCGATGATGCGATCGGCCACGCAGGCCATCATATAGCCGCCGCTGGCGGCAACTTTATCGACAGCGACAATCAGCGGTACACCGGCAGCCTTGATTCTCTGCAGTTGGCTTGCGGCCAGGCCGTAGCTGTGAACCAGCCCTCCGGGGCTCTCCAGATTCACCAGCACTTCGTCGCCTTCCTTGATCTGCGGGAGAATTGCCGATATTTCCTCGCGCAAATTGTCGGTGGCACTGGCGCGCATATCACCCTCGAAATTCATCACATACAGCCGTCTCTTGCGCGCTTCAACGGGTGCCTGTTCGCCCTTTTTGAGGGCCTTTTTAGCGCTCTTTGCCTTGGCCTTCTCATCCTTCTTCTCTGCCTTGCGCTGCATTTTAAGCACTTCAGCATCATCGACGACATCGCACACGGTGTCGCTGATATGCCGATACTTTTCATTGAGATCGCGGACTTCGATATGCCCCTCATGCTGGTCGGCGCGCTGGCGCTGCCCGATCGATACGAGGCTGGCGACAAGAATCAGGATCGCGGCAACCAGGGTGACTGCCTGGGCGAGGAACAGCCCATACTCATAGATGAATTCCAAAGGTTTACTCCAGTGTGTCTATTTTAAGGTTTCGATGAAGTGTTGAATCAGCTGTCCGGAGATCGATGATGCAGGTGGAATCATAGGCAGTTCGCTGTAATGGAACCAACCGGCGTCGGCTATTTCCGATGGCTGACAGACGATGTCGCCGCCCGCGTATTCGGCAAAAAAACCGAGCATGAGCTGGTTTGGAAAGGGCCATGACTGCGATTGAAAATAGCGTAAGTTGGTGACGTCAACGCCGACCTCCTCGCGCACTTCGCGATGCAGTGTCTCCTCGGCTGTCTCCCCCGCTTCTATAAAACCGGCCAGCGTGCTGTACATCGGCTGGGGAAAGTTGGCATTGCGCGCCAGCAACATTTCCTCGCCGCGAGTAACCAGAACAATCACGCAGGGAGCGATGCGCGGATAATTGATGATGCGACAGGGGTCGCAACGCA
>TARA_R110002049_G_scaffold58285_3_pt1 | contig 10129 bp, 7 predicted proteins | sample TARA_R110002049 | Tara Oceans TARA_R110002049 (sample SAMEA4396941) | marine metagenome | biome: Polar Biome; feature: [SRF] surface water layer (ENVO:00010504); material: water (ENVO:00002006), including particulate matter (ENVO:01000060) such as... | depth 5 m
CGCTTGGCGTACCAAACCGAGCTACGCTAACGGCTTAATGCTATTTCAGGACTGTTTTTAAGGACCGAATTGAGGCCCACTTCAGGATGATGCGATGAATTTAAACTTAACCCCCGGTGCGGAAGGCCTACGCGCTCAACTGTTTCATATTATTTTCGAATCCGACACACCGGGCGCTAAAGCCTTTGATATTGCCTTGATCGGGGCTATTTTGTTGAGTGTCGCGGTCATCCTGTTGGGTAGTATCGAGATTTACGCCGAACGCTACGGGCCCATTTTCTTCTACATCGAGTGGGCATTAACGATACTGTTCAGCTTAGAGTTGTTAGTTCGCATTTACTGCCTTGAGCGCCCCTTGCTCTATCTAAAAAGCTTTTATGGAATCGTCGACTTAATCGCTATTTTACCCACTTGGCTAGTGCTACTGGTCCCTGGCGCTCATGGGCTGGTGATTGTTCGCTTGCTGCGAGTGCTGCGTATTTTCCGCATTTTGCGCCTGATGGAGTTTGTCGGTGAAGCCAGCCTGCTACTCGACGCGTTAAAACGCAGTCTGCGTCAAATACTGCTATTTTTTTCTGCCATTTTCATGGTGGTCACGCTGTTCGCGGCGTTGATGTACACCATTGAGTCACCGGAAGCGGGCTTCACCAGTATTCCAATGTCGATGTACTGGGCCATCGTTAGCATGACCACCGTGGGCTACGGCGACATCGTCCCCGCCACCGCGTTGGGTAAAGCGATTACCATGATCTTGATGCTGCTGGGCTACTCGATTATTGCTGTGCCCACCGGGGTATTCTCCGCTCAGGTGATCCGCTCAATACGTGAGGATCGTTACTCCGAGGAAGCCTGCCCCGGCTGCGGGCACGACCGCCATGAGAAGCGTGCCCGCTACTGCCTGCGCTGCGGTACTTGGCTTGATGAAAATAGCGAAGACCCGCGCAAAGCCAAAGAAGAACCTTCGTCTGACTAGACTCAATCTAAACGAAAGGCGTGATATCACCGCGCCCTTCGCGAATGATGGTAGGCGGCAGTTCGCGCAGGTCGATAACGCTGGTGGGGTCTAGATGACAGGCGCCACCGTCGATAATGGCATCCAGATGCGCGCCAAAACGCTCGCGGATCTCTTCCGGGTCGTTCATGGGAAAATCATCGCCCACCGGAATGAGCGTCACGCTCATCAACGGCTCCCCCAAGGCTGCCAGCAACGCATGTGTAATGCGGTGATCAGGCACGCGTACACCAATGGAGCGGCGTTTGGGGTGCAACAATAGCCGCGGCACTTCTGAAGTAGCATCCAGGATATAGGTGTACGGCCCCGGCGTATGCGCTTTCAACAACCGGAAAACGTCGTTATCCACCTTAGCGTAGGTGCCGATCTCAGATAAATCGGAACACACCAGGGTGAAGTTGTGTTTATCGTCCAGTGAACGCAGCCATTTAATCTTTTCAATGGCTTTCTTCTCACCCAGATGGCAGCCCAAGGCATAACCTGAATCGGTGGGGTACGCCACTACGCCGCCTTTACGAATGATCGCAATCGCCTGATCAATCAGCCGCTTTTGCGGGTTTTCGGGGTGAATCTGGAAATATTGGCTCATAAAACTGCTCCTTTCATAGCTCACTGTCTTAGCGGTTCCTACAGCATAGCTGACCTTAGCTGGTGATAACTTAAGCTGACGAGAACTTAAGCTAACGAAAACTTAGCCAATCGCTAACAGACCGGGGGCGGCATCACGTAGATGCACCAAGCGCGGATGCTGCCATATCGGGGGCGCTGCCGTGCGCGGTACCAAGCTCATACTGCCGGGTGCTGCATGGCTGCCGGGAAAGTGAAAGTCGCTGCCCAAGGAAGCGTATAACTCACGCTCGACCAGTTGGCGCGCCAAGTCACGGGTGCTATCCGGGTTCTGCTGGCCGCTAACCAGCTCAACCGCTTGGCCGCCCGCCGCCTGGAAGGTGTCCATCAACAGGCCACGCTTGCGTCGAGTGAGTCCATGGCGCAATGGATGGGCGATCACGGCAACGCCGCCTGCTTCCACAATCCAGCTCACGGCTTCGCTGATTTCCGGCCAGTGGGCTTTGACATCGCCCTTCTTGCCGCTGCCTAGGTAACGCTTAAAGGCGCTTGCCCAGTCGGGCACCACTCCTTCAGCCACCAAGGCACGGGCAAAATCCGGGCGGCCCAGGGGGCGGTCGCTGCCTGCGTGAAGGCGCGCTTTCTCTAGGGCGTCGGGTAAACCTACTTTTTCCAGTCGTTCGGCAATGACTTCCGCACGCTGGATACGCGCCTCACGCTGCTGAATCAAGCCTTCCACCATCGGCCCCTGCAAGCCACCGGGCATCAGCGCCACGACATGAATATTGACCCCTTGCCAGCGTGTGGATAACTCACAGCCGGGGATAAGACATAGCCCTGCTTGCTCGGCAGCGCGGCCCGCTTCTTCAATGCCGTCCATGGTATCGTGATCGGTAAGCGACATATGCGTCAGCCCGCGTTCGGCGCACAGTGTTACCAGCTCAGTGGGCGATAGCGCGCCATCAGAAGCAGTGGAGTGCATGTGCAAATCAACCGGGTAACGCTGATCGGCATCAAAGGTATAAGGAAGTCGAGACATAAGCATGACGCCGTGTGAGCAGTTTGTCAGAATGCGCTTTTTCAGCTGTGAATAAATCGTTCGCAATGGGTAAGATATGGTGCGCGTATCTGGCTGCGCGGTCAATGAACGCTCACTTTTCATCCCCTTCTTTTCAAGGAGTTATATCTACATGCTGTACGCCATTATGAGTGAAGACGTGCCCAATAGCTTAGAGCGTCGTTTAGCGGCTCGCCCTGATCACCTCGCCCGTTTGGAAGCGCTGCGTGACGAAGGCCGGATAGTGTTAGCGGGCCCTCATCCTGCCATCGACGCTGAAAATCCCGGCGATGCTGGCTTTTCCGGCAGCTTGGTCGTGGCGGAGTTTGAGAGCCTGGAAGAGGCTACCGCATGGGCGGATGCCGACCCATACATGATTGCGGGGGTCTATGCCAAGGTAATTGTTAAGCCGTTCAAGAAAGTTTTGCCTTGACCCCAATAGGCGAGTGTGGAGGGTCCGCCCGCTTTTTCACAGAGCCTGTGGAAAACTCTGTGCAAACCCGGCGGACGCTTTGCGCTAAGCCAGAGCCAGCGCCGACGGCGACAAATTGATCATTTTTTAACCAATTCTTCATTAAACGGATATCTGCGTGACCCAACGTCCCAATGCTTTGCCTGCCCTCGCGGCGTTAACCACGCCTTTACTTACCTGGAACGAGGGAGCACCCCACGCAACCGCATTTGATGACATCTATTTCACCCGTGGCGATGGGCGCGCTGAAACCGAACATGTTTTTCTGGGTGCCAACCATCTTCCCCAGCGCTTTGCTGAGTGGAAAGCAGCAAGACCGTTCGTCATTGGTGAAACCGGCTTTGGTACCGGGCTGAACATACTCTGCGCCTGGGCTTGTTTTGAGCAGCATGCAGCGCCCAATGCGCGGCTGCACCTGTTATCCACAGAGAAGTTTCCTCTTGAGCATGAGGCGCTGGAACAGGCGCTTAGTGCCTGGCCTTCGCTAGCGGCTTATGCACAGGTGCTATGCGCCCAGTGGCCCGCTGCCGTGAGCGGCATTCACCGCCTGCACTTAACCGAGCGCGTCACGCTTGATCTGCATTTCGGCGATACCACAGAGCGCCTGGAGCAGTTAGATGGCCAAGTCGACGCCTGGTTTTTAGACGGTTTTGCGCCTTCTAAAAACCCCGATATGTGGCAGCCAGCGCTATTTAACGCCATGGCCGCCCGTTCACGCCCCGGCGCGACATTCGCCACCTTTACCTGCGCTGGTATCGTCAAACGGGGATTAAAAGCCGCAGGCTTTAGCTGGAAGAAAGTGCCAGGCTATGGTCGCAAGCGGGAAATGCTCGCGGGCAGTATCGAAACGCCGCCTGTGGAGCAGCGCCGCCAGGCAACACCCTGGTTTACCCCGCCGCCCGTGGCGGCTGTAAAGCACGTTGCGATAGTCGGTGCTGGGCTGGCGGGCAGCACGATGGCGGCAGCGTTAGCGCGGCGCGGCATTCAGGTAACGGTTGTTGAGCGCGAAGCCCCCGGCGCGGGCGGCTCAGGCAATCGTCAGGGTGCGCTGTATGTAAAGCTGGCTGCCGAGACTAATAACCAAAGCCGTGTTTACCTTGCCGGGCTGCTGTACAGCCAGCGTTGGCTTACCCAACAGCTATCCACACAGCCGTTATCCACACCCCCTTTATGGCAGCCTTGCGGCGTGGTGCAGTTGGCGAGTAGTGATAAAGAAGCACGCCGCCAGCAGCGTTTTATTGAACAACACCCGCTGCCCAGCAACGTTGTCACTGCGCTAAACAACCCGGCGCTAAGCGAAGCAGCGGCCATGCCCATTGACGCACCCCATGGGCTGTTTTACCCACAAGCGGGATGGGTTCAGCCCAAGGCACTATGTGAGCACTTACTTAGTCAGCCAGGAGTGACTTTCCAGCAGGGTGACGTTAGCTCCCTTACCCGCACAACCGCCGGGTGGCAGCTCAATCTAGACGATGCCAGCACGCTTAATGTCGATCAGGTAGTGATTGCCAGTGCGCATTTGGCTAACCGCTTTGCGCAAACCAGCGAACTGCCGCTGCAGTCGGTCCGCGGTCAGATTAGCGAGCTAAAACTACCCGATGGGGTAGCAGGCCCAACCCGCGTGATATGCGCCGGTGGCTATGTATCGCCTGCTCTGGATGGCGTACTGACATTTGGCGCCAGCTTTGTACCCAATAATGCAACCACCGATGTAACCGCCGACGATCATCAACGCAATATTGATGAGCTGCGTCAGACATTGCCCAACTTAGTCGCCGAGCTGGAAAAAGCCGGTAGTGAATTAACGCCTGAACACCTTCAAGGTCGCGCGGCGGTGCGTGCGGCCAGCCCTGACAAAACCCCTTATGCAGGGCCTGTGCCGGTAGCAGAGGCGTGGCAGGCCGACTATGCGCGGCTAGCTAAAGATGCTACTCGGGTGCCAGAGACGCCAGGCGAGCACCACCCAGGCCTGTGGATATCGACGGCTCATGGCTCACGCGGGCTAGCCAGCGCGCCGCTATGCGCCGAGGTGATTGCTTCAAGAATGTGCGATGAACCGATGCCGCTGGAAGCGCCCCTGGTCGATCACTTGCACCCAGGGCGACGCATTATCAGCGCGATTATTCGGGGCGAGAACGCTCAATAGGCAAGCTTGAGATTGCCGCGTCGCTACACTCCTCGCAACGACAGGACTCGATGCTTCAGATAAATGTCATCGTGAGCGAAGCGCGGCGATCTCGGATTTGCCTGCCACTGCCTGCAAAGTTCGCCGCGTCGTTGCGCTCCTCGCAATGACAGGACTCGATGCTTCAGCTAAATGTCATCGCGAGCGCAGCGCGGCGATCTCGGATTTGCCTGCCACTGCCAGCAAAGATTGCCGCGTCGCTGCGCTCCTCGCAACGACAGAACTCAATGCTTCAGCTAAATGTCATCGCGAGTGAAGCGCGGCGATCTCGGATTTGCCTGCCACTGCCAGCAAAGATTGCCGCGTCGCTGCGCTCCTCGCAACGACAGAACTCAATGCTTCAGCTAAATGTCATCGCGAGTGAAGCGCGGCGATCTCGGATTTGCCTGCCACTGCCAGCAAAGATTGCCGCGTCGCTTCGCTCCTCGCAATGACAGGACTCAATGCTTCAGATAAATGTCATCGCGAGCGCAGCGCGGCGATCTCGGATTTGCTTGCCACTGCCAGCAAAGATTGCCGCGTCGCTGCACTCCTCGCAACGACATACCGGAGTGCTTTTCGGAAGATGCGTCTAAAAATCACCCTCTTCCTCGTCATCGGCGATATCTCGGCCAAACGAGCGCCAGCGAGCTAGGGTCATGACCTCGGTCATCTCCAGCTCAAGGTCATGGGCGATGATCAGTTCGTTACGCTCAAGCTGCTTTTTGAGCTCTGCTACCCAGCCATGCATGCCCTCGCCCGTGGTATCGGTCGTGTCGTAACCCTGGCGGGTCACAAACGCCTCAAGCAGCGCATTGAGGGTTTCCGGTGGCAGCATTCTTGCGGGCACTTCAATAAAACGGCTCATTAACTCTGCTCCCACTCTGCCAAACGTTCCATAAAGGTCGCTTCATCGATCACTTCTACACCCATCTGCTCGGCTTTGGTTAGCTTACTGCCTGCAGCTTCGCCAGCGACGAGACAGGTAGTCTTCTTCGACACGCTGCCCGCTACCTTCGCCCCTAATGCCTGCAAGCGCGCCTTACCCTCATCGCGGGTCATACTCTCAAGCGAGCCCGTCAATACCCAGGTCTGGCCTTCCAGCGGCGTTGGGCCTTGGGTAACGGCGGCTTCCTGCCAGGTCACACCGGCATCAATCAGCGCGGCAATGGTTTCCTGGTTGTGCGGCTGGCGGAAAAAAGTGTGCACGTGGGCGGCGACAATCGGGCCGACATCGTTGACTGCTTCCAGCGCTGCCAGTTCCGCCGTTTGGACGGTTTCAAGCGTGCCAAAGTGATTAGCAAGGTTGGCCGCTGTGGCTTCGCCTACTTCACGAATCCCTAGCGCGTAAATAAACCGCGCCAGGGTGGTCGATTTGGCTTTTTCAAGTGAGTTGACCAAATTATTGGCCGACTTCTCGCCCATGCGCGGCAGGCTTTTTAGCTGCTCAACAGTCAAATGAAACAGGTCCGCCGGGGTTTTGACCCAATCCAAGTCGACCAGTTGCACAATCAGTTTCTCGCCCAGGCCGTCGATATCCAGCGCCTTGCGGCTGGCGAAGTGCTTCAACGCCTCTTTGCGCTGGGCGGCGCAGTAGAGGCCGCCGGAACAGCGCGCCACGGCTTCGCCATCAACGCGCTCAATATCCGACCCACATACCGGGCAGTGTTCAGGAAAAACAATGGCCCTGGCATCCGCAGGCCGCTGTTCAACATGCACTCTCACTACCTGAGGGATAACGTCGCCCGCTCGGCGAATAGAGACCGTATCACCGATCATCACGTCCAGGCGGGTGATTTCATCGGCGTTATGCAGCGTAGCATTGGAGACCGTCACGCCTGCCACGGTGACCGGTTCAAGCCGCGCCACCGGCGTGATTGCCCCGGTACGGCCAACCTGGAACTCGACATCGTTAAGCGTGGTGACCTCTTCCTGAGCAGGATACTTAAACGCCACCGCCCAACGTGGCGCGCGGGCGACAAAGCCCAGCTCACGCTGGTAGCGCAGGTCATTCACCTTGATCACCACGCCGTCGATATCAAAGCCAAGCGCATCGCGTTTTTCGCCCAACTGCTCGCAGTAGTCGGCGACAGCTTGCGGGCCTTTGACGACTTTCAGCTCTGCACTGGCGCGAAATCCTAACGTGGATAACCGTGCCATTAGTTCGCTGTGGGTGGTATCGCCTAAATCAGGCTCCAAGCGCGCTGCCTGATAGGCGTGAAACTCCAGCGGACGTTTCGCGGTAATACGCGGGTCGAGCTGACGCAGGCTGCCTGCCGCCGCATTGCGCGGATTGGCAAATACCTTGCTGCCCTCTTCCCGAGCGCGCTCGTTCAACGCCTCAAACCCTGCATGGCGCATAATCACTTCACCACGCACTTCCAGCAGCTCGGGTACGTTTTTGCCCATCAGCTTTAACGGCACCGAACGCAAAGTGCGCAGGTTAGAGGTGATACCTTCACCGGTACGTCCATCGCCCCGGGTGGCGCCGCTCACCAGCACGCCCTGCTCAAAAACCAGCGACACCGCCGCACCGTCCAGCTTAGGCTCGCAGGTAAATTCAACCTCGTCCGCACTGCACTCCAAGCGTTCCGCCACCCGCTCGGCAAAGGCATGGATATCGTCGCGGCTAAAGGCATTATCCAACGACAGCATAGGGATTGCGTGCGCCACTGATGGAAAGCCATCGGCGGGGGCGGCGCCTACGCGCTGGGTGGGTGAATCGCTGGTGATCAGTTCTGGATGGCTGGCTTCCAATTGCTGTAAACGTTGCAGCTGACGGTCGTAGTCGGCATCGGTAAGGGTGGGATCATCCAGCACGTAATAGCGGTAGTTTGCCTCATCAAGGGCGGCCCGCAGCTGGGTAATCTCTTCCAACGGTTGAGAATCAGACTTGCTCATTAGAATGGGTTCCAGTACTCGGCAGCGACAACGCAAAACCTAAGCAATTTAAAAATTGAACGAACGTGAAAACTGAACGACTGTAAAATTAGCGTTTATTGAACAAAAACACCCGCCTTCTGGCAAGAAGGCGGGTGTTGAACAGCCAGTGTGATTTAGCGGACTTGCATATGCCGATGCAGACGATGGCGACGCTCAAATTCACGCACCCGCTGACGGGCAAACTCGATCGTTTGTGCGGTCATCACACTGCGGTTTTCATCTTTCAGTTCGCCGCCCATATGACGTACCACGACCATGGCGGTTTCAACCATCGCCTCGAACGCGGCTGCGCTATCAAGTGCACCCGGCAGTGGCATCAGTAAGGTGATGCCTGGGGTCATGAACTCGCCCATCTCTTCAATGGGGAAGGTGCCTGGTTTAACGACATTGACCATGGAGAACTGCAGTTCGCTGTCATCACTTTCCGTTTCAAAGCGGTGGAAAATGCCCATTTCACGGCTATAGCGCAAGCCACACACCATCATGAGTTCCAGCAGCTTGCTACCGTCAAACCCTTCGGGATCACGGGAGAGAACGCTGATAACAACCACTTCTTCAGCGCTGGAAAGCGTCTCTTTGGCGTGTTCGCCGCTCACATCGTGACGTAGGGCTTTTTCTAATGTGGGATGTATGCGGACGCTATCATTCCCCCCGCGCTCCTCAGCAGCGCGATCGTCATAAGCAGCATCACTGGCATAATCGGCGTTTTCGTCAAAATCAGCAGAGTAGCCCTCTTCATAAAGGGGCTCTTCATACCGAGACGCTTCACGAGCTTGATCATCCGCTCGCTGCTGAGCAGCCAGTCTATCCGCGGCCGCTGCATTGGCTGCTGCCTCTTCACGTGCCTGCGCCTGCTCTTGGGCTACGCGAGCACGCTCAGCATCGGCGGCTTCTTTCGCTTCACGCCGCTGTTCCGCTTCCTCTGCTTTACGCTCAGCTTTCTGCTTGGCCAGCTCCTTATCTCGCAGCGCTTTCTCAGCCTTTTTACGTTGTTTCTCTTTACGACGCTCGATCAACCGGCGCTTCAATGAGCGGCCCATGCCTTCAAAGTCGATTAACCGGTACTCATCCACTTCGTCATCGTCCAGCTCGTCGTGCTCCCCGGCTGTATCGGAACGCAACTGACGACGTTTAGGAGAGTGATCATTAGCATGTTTTGCAAATACGGCATCTTCTGGCTCAGCACGCAGTACCGGTTCAGCGTCATAATCAGGCTGAACAGAGGCTTCCGTATCCGTTTCGCTTGCGCGAATAGACATGTCATCAGGCGAAGCAGCTGCCTCACGGGTCGTTGAGTCTTCTTTTATAGCGGCCTGTGGAGCAGGCTCAGTTGCTTCAGCGTTCGCGTTAGAAGCGGTTGCGTTAGCCATTGCAGCAGAATCAGCGGCCGCCGTTGGCTCGGCTTCGTGTTGCGATACGGCCTCTCTATCTTGAGGAACCTCAGCAGCCTTTAAGGTACTGGCCTTTGAAGTGCTGTTCATTGAAGTACTTGCCATAGAAATACTGGGCTCAAGGCGCTCATGCTCAGTCGGCATGGAGGGTGAAGTCGTCGCAGTATTTGCTTTAGCGACGGCTGGGCGCTCCGCTTTTTCTGCTGCTATTGATTGGGAATTAGCGATGGATTCCGCTTTTGCAGCTTTGCGTTTGGCTGCTTTAGCTGACGCCGAACGCCTAAACTCAGAAAGCACTCTGGAAGGGCCAGGATGCTCTTGACGCTCTAACTTTGGTTTATTACCTAAGCCACTATAGTCAGCGGGCTTAACGACTCGTGCACCGCCATTGGGTAGTTCCCAATTGATCTCTGCTGCTTTAGCAGCTTCATCGGGATCATCTTCTAGCTGACTAGCTGAAAGATCCTTTTCCGCCTGATCCAGACGGGGTACACGACGCTGACGTTGAAGTCTTCGCGCACCG
>TARA_R110002049_G_scaffold80402_8_pt1 | contig 10129 bp, 7 predicted proteins | sample TARA_R110002049 | Tara Oceans TARA_R110002049 (sample SAMEA4396941) | marine metagenome | biome: Polar Biome; feature: [SRF] surface water layer (ENVO:00010504); material: water (ENVO:00002006), including particulate matter (ENVO:01000060) such as... | depth 5 m
TCTTGGTTACCAGTTTATTTAGATGCAGATAATATCAAATTTGTAAATAGATTTAGAGATGGTGGTAAATATTCAGACGCTAAAATTGGAGATTATGCGCAACAACGTATGTTTGACGATTATGATTTAGTAGCAGGAGCACCAAGTACAGGTAGTGGAACAGATATTAGTAATACATCTAACACGAACCCAGCAGCAAAAATTTTAGAAAGAGATAGAAGAGATTTTAAATTAAAATTATTTGGAAGTTTATATGCAAACTATAAAATTACTGACGATTTAAGTTTAAAAACTGCGGTTTCTGGAGATTATTCTAGAACAAGACAATCTAGATACCAAGGTGTATTATCTAACAGAAACGGTGCAAGTGCATCTAGATTAGATAGTACAATGCAAAAATCATATCATATAGTTGTAGATAATATTTTATCTTACAGTAAAGATTTTGGTAACCATTCAGTTGGTGCTGTAGCTGGTGTTACTGCAGAAAAAACAAAATTAGAATTCGAAAGTGTTCAAGGTTCTGTTTTTACAGATGATTCTAGACAATACATTAATGCAGCTGCAAGTATTACAGACAGAAATCAATATGAATATGAAAATACATTATTATCATTTTTTACAAGAGTAAATTATGCTTTTGACGATAAATATTTAGCTTCTGCAAGTTTTAGAAGAGATGGTAGTTCTGTTTTTGGACCTAACAATAAATACGGAAACTTTGTTGCCTTATCTGGAGGTTGGAATATTCATAAAGAAGATTTCTTAAGCGATAGCGAAGTAATTAACAAATTAAAATTAAGAGTAAGTTACGGTGTTACTGGTAATAACGATTTTAGAACAGGAAACCGTTTAGTAGATAACTATCCTTACTTAGCAATATTAGATAATACTACTACAGGTGTTTCTGGTGGAAACCAATCTTTAGTTGTAAACCCTTTAAACATCGCTAACCCAGATTTAAAATGGGAAAGACAAGTAGAATTTAATCCTGGTGTAGATTTTAGTTTATTTAATAATTTTCTTACAGGTTCTGTAGATTATTACTCAAGAAAATCAGATCAATTATTATTATATAACCCAATATCTTCTACAACAGGTTTTACAAATGCACTTGTTAATTTAGGAGAAGTAGAAAATAGTGGTATAGAATTAGAATTAAGAACAAGAAACATTAACAAAGAAAACTTCAAATGGTCTTCTACTTTTATTGCTTCTAAAAATAAAAATCAGTTAAATGATTTTGCAGATTCTAATGGTCAAATTCAAAATGTAGATTCTAAAAGAGCTTCAGAGTGGATTAACTTAGAAGGAAACCCTATTTCATCTTTTTATGGTTGGGTAGTAGAAAGAGATATTCCTAGAGAATTTCTTAGTAATCCTTTCCATCCAATTGGTGCAGAAGCGCAAGATGTTTATGTAAAAGATTTAAACGGTGATGGTTTAATTGATGATGATGATAAAACAATCTTAGGAAACCCTTACCCAGATTTAGTATGGAGTTTCTCTAACGAATTTAAAGTTGGTGCAGTAGATTTTAGTTTCATGTTTCAAGGAAGTCATGGTGCAGAAATTAGAAACATGGGAGATCAATATATCTTAAATCACTTTAACAGTGGTCAAGATTTTATCTCAACAACTCCAAATCAAGAATTTATTAAGGAAAAAATATTTACAAATGATATTATTCAAGATGCATCTTATGTAGCATTAAGAAATGTAAATATTGGTTACACATTTAATAATTCTATTTTAGAAAAGATTAAAATGTCTAAAATGAGAGTTTATGTTTCAGGTCAAAACCTTATGTATTTAACAGCAAGTAATTATACTGGTTTTAACCCAGAGTCTGTAGATAATACAAGCGCAACTACTTACGGTTACCAAAGAGCTGGTGCACCTGTATTTAGTACTGTAACTGTAGGTTTAAATGTAGAATTTTAAGAAACAATGAATTTAAAAATAGAAAATATTATGAAACAAATTAAATTTTTAATTGTACTTGTAGTAGCTGTGTTTGTTTCTTCTTGTGAAGACACTTTTTTAACACCAGATCTTACAACAGGTATTAGTTCAGACGCTTATTTTACTTCGGCAGAAGAAGTTGAAACTGCAGTTATAAATATGTATGATGGTATACAAGGTTTTAATGCATTAAAAGATACTGGTTCTGGTTTAAATCATGGGGTTCAAGTAGAATTTTATGTTACAGAAATGCGTAGCGATAATACAAGAACTAAAAGTCAAGAAGGAGAATCTGCTCAGTTTGAGTTTTACACAATACAATCTACAAACGGTATTGTAGCAGATTATTATAGAAGTTATTATAATGTAATTTATAGAGCTAATTTAGTTTTAGCTAACTTAGAAGCAGCTGGTGCATCAAGCGCTCAGTTTGAAGCAGAAGCTAAATTTGTTAGAGCTTATGCATATTTTAATTTAGTTCGTCTATTTGGAGATATTCCTTTAATCGATAAAGTAATTGCTCCATTAGATAAAGAAACTTCTTTTACAAGAGTTGCTCAAAGTAATATTTATGAGTTAATTGTAACAGATTTACAAACTGCAGTAGCTAATTTAGATGATACTTTTAAAGATAGAGCATCTAAAGCTGGCGCAGAAGGTCTTTTAGCTAAAGTATTTTTAACATTAGGAAGACATGGCGAAGCACAAACATTATTAGAATCTATAATGAACCCAGCAAGAGGTTTTGGTTTAGAAACAGATTTTAAAGATGTATTTTATAACGAAGGAAATAAAGAAACAATTTTTTCTATTGGTTTTCTTGAAGGATCAAATGATGATAGTCAGAACTTTTCTGCAGAATGGTTAAATGCAGTTGGTAGAACAAGTGGTGTAAATTATGTAACTGTTGAAGCTAAAGCAGCTTTAGATGCAATGGGAGGTAATAGAGCAGCTTTGTCTTACAGAGAAGATTCTGCACAAGCAGGACAATATCAAGTAGTAAAATATTTGCCTAATGGAGATGCAAGTTTAGGTATACCTGCAACTTCAGCAGATCCTACTTCAGCAGGAAATGATTGGATTGTTTTAAGATATGCAGATGTTTTATTAATGCACGTAGAAGCTGTTATGGCAGGTAGTGCTTCAACATCAGATAGTGCTGCAATTAGTTCATTTCAAGCAGTTAGAAATAGAGCAGGCTTAACAACTGCTGTAACTTCAATATCTAAACAAGAATTATTAGATGAAAGAAGAGTAGAATTAGCTTTTGAAAATCACAGATTTTTTGATTTAGTTAGATTAGGAGAAGCTCAAAATGTTTTAGGATCTTTTTCTACTGCAAATGGGTTAGGTTTTACGGGTACAGATTTATTATTACCAATTCCGCAAATAGAAATTGGTTTAAGTAATGGATTGTTAACTCAGAATGCTGGGTATTAATTTTTACAAATAAAAAAAGAAATAATCATGATAAGATTAATCAATAAAAAACACAAATTAACTAACATAATGAGTTTATTCATTATGTTAGTATCAACAATTGCATTTATCTCTTGTGAAGAAAATGAATTGCCAGAAACGGGGTCTATAGAAGATTTAACACCTCCTTCAGCAAATTTTTCATATGTATCTTCAACAAGTGATTTTAAAACAATCTTGTTTACTAATTTATCTGCTAGTTCTTCAGATTTTGTATGGAGTTTTGGAGATGGAGGAACTTCAACAGAAGCAAATCCAGAATATACTTACTCAGGAGGAGAAGGTACTTATTCTGTAAAATTAATTTCTAAAGATGGTAATGATTTAACAGATGAAATTACTTTAGATGTATCTGTAGTAGATGTATTAATTCCAGTTTTTCAATGTCCAAGTTTCGAGTGTAGCGACAGATCTGTTTGGGGAGGTGGTAATTCATCTAGTCCTTATTCTGGTTCAGGTTCACCAACTCCTGCAGATGGTACTTCTGGAGCAAAGATAGGAGCAAATTCTACTTCTCAATTTTTAGATCAAACTATACTAGTTTCACCAAATACTAGTTATGTAGTTTCATTTTGGTTTGTAAGTAAATCTTCAGGTACACATGCAGGTAAATTGTTAATAGAAGATAAAGACGATAATACAGCTTTTATAAATGAAAATGTTCCTTTAAGTGATAATTCATCTACTTATGAGACAATTTCATACACTTTTACAACTGGTGCATCTACAGAAAATTTAAGGTTTTATATGACTGCAGGAGACGTAGAAGCTAGATTTGATTTAGTTGAAATTAAGAAAAATTAATATTTGATTTTATATGCTAATTCATCTTTTAAATAAGATGAATTAGTTTTAATACAAAGTGAAATTTATTTAGATTTTAATATTGTTTAATGCATTAAAATATATTAGTATTTAGAAGTCTTTTATTAAGTTTGGTAAAACAGTTAGTTTTTATATATTTATACTATTAAGCTGGTTAACCAGTTTTATAATTAAAATCTAGAATATGAAGTTAGAAGTACTTACTAAAAATGAAAATCAAGAGGTTCAAAACTCAATAATTATAGGAATTAGAGATCTAATTAACCATAAAAATTTAGAGCCAGGAGATAAGTTACCTTCTGAAAGAATGCTTTCAGAAAAGTTTGAAGTAAGTAGAAGTAACGTAAGAGAAGCAATACAAAAACTAGAGTTCTATGGTTTGTTAAAATCTAGACCTCAAAGTGGAACTTTTGTTGCAAATATTGGTGTAATTGCAATGAATGGTATGATCGAAGATATTCTTCGTTTAGATGAACCAGATTTTAAATCGCTTGTAGAGACAAGAATTTTGTTAGAATTAAAAACTGTAAGATTAGCAGCTTTAAGAAGAACAGAAGCAGATTTAAAAAATATGAGAGAAGCTTTAGAGGCTTATGAAGAAAAAGTAATTAATGGTAAAGATGCTGTTCAAGAAGATTTGTTATTTCATTTAGCAATAGCTAAAGCAAGTGGTAACAGTACAATGAACACTTTTATGTTAATTATTACACCAGAAATTATTACAAAATTTGAAAAGTACCATGTTTGTGATGCAGGTTTGTCTCAAAGAGGAATTGCAGATCATACAGCAATTTATAATGCAATTAAGGGCAAAGATGCACAATTAGCAAAACAAAAAATGAAAGAGCACTTTAAAGAGCTCTACAGATATTGTTACAATATAGAATAACAAAAAAAACTTAGAATGAAAATAAAAGGCTTACGATGGTGGATAATAACACTAATTTTTATAGCAACTGTTATTAATTACATAGATAGAACAGCGTTTGCGCTTTTATGGCCAGAAATGGGTGAAGATCTTGGTATGGACAAATCTGACTATGCCATAATGTTAAACATTTTTATGGCTTGTTATGCCGTTGGTAAATTTGCTTCAGGTAAATTATATGATAAAATTGGTACTCGTCTTGGTTTTACAGTTTCAATTATAGTTTGGTCTGTAGCTTCTGCTTTTCATGCATTTGCTAGAGGTATTATTACACTTTCAATATTTAGAGGACTTTTAGGTCTTGGTGAAGCTGGTAACTGGCCAGGTGCTGTAAAAAGTAACGGAGAATGGTTTCCTGTTAAAGAAAGAGCTACTGCACAAGGTATTTTTAATGCCGGTGCTTCTATTGGTAATGTTATTGCACCATTTGTAATCGTTTTCTTATACACAAGATTTGGTTGGAAAACTACTTATATAATTTTAGGTGCTGTAGGAATGTTATGGGTAATACCATGGTTATTCTTAAATAAATCTACACCAGAAAAACATCCTTGGGTAACACAAGAAGAAAGAGACTTAATTATTTCTGATAGAATTGATAAAACAGAATTAGTCTCTGAAGTAAAAACAAAAAGCCTATCTGTTGGTAAAATTTTAAGTTTTAAGCAATCTTGGGGAGTATTACTATGTAGGTTTTTTATTGAACCAATATGGTGGTTTTTCGCAGGTTGGATGCCAATTTATTTAAATGATAAATTCGATTTAAGTATAGAGCAAATAGCAAACACTATGTGGATTTCTTATTTAATGGCTGCTGCAGGTAGTATTTTAGGAGGTCTTTTTACAGGAGAATTAATGAAAAAATTCTCTGTTGATGTTGCCAGAAAAACAACTATTACAATTGGAGGAATATTAATATTAATTGCCTTTGTTAGTATTATTACTTTGGTAAAAGAAGGAGATTTTATGATGTTCATTTACTTTGCAGGTTTGGCATTATTTGGATTTCAGTTTGCAATTGGAAATATTCAAACAATTTCTAGTGATCTATTAAGAGGTTCTTCTGTAGGTACTCTTGCTGGTTTAGCAGGTACAATTGCAGCAGTATCACCAATGATTATGAACTGGTTTGTAGGGCAAATAACTACAAACTCTTATACACCTGCTTTTATTGCAATTTGTGTATCTGTAATTTTGGGAGTCTTATCAATTTTTATATTGATTAAAAAAATAGAACCCGTAGAAAAAAACATATCTAGAGTTTAAAAGAAAATAAATAATAAAATTAAATAAAAATAAAATGAGTAATACAGAAGGAAGAGTAGCAATAATTACAGGTGCTACTGGTGGAATTGGTTTTGAAGTAGCAAAAAGATTAGGAAATGATGGTTTTACCGTTATTTTAAATGGAATCGATGATAAAGCTGGTGCTGAAAGATTAAAAGAATTATCTGATGCAGGAATTAATGCAGAATATTATGGTTTTGATGTAACAGATGAAAATGCTGTAACTTCAAATATTACTAAGATTGGTGAAAAATATGGTAAAATTGATGTTCTTGTAAACAACGCTGGTGGTTTAGGTGGAAGATCACGTTTTGAAGAAATGACAACAGAATTTTACAAGTTTGTAATGGCGTTAAACTTAGATTCAGCATTTTATGCATCTAGAGCAGCTATTCCTTTCTTAAAGAAAAGTGATTATGCTTCAATTATTAACTATACTTCTAATGCAGGATGGAATGCAGGTGGACCAGGAGCAGGAATCTATGGTACGTCTAAAGCAGGAGTTCATGCAATTACAAGAGCATTAGCAAAAGATTTAGCAGAATATGGTATTAGAGTGAATGCTGTTTCTCCAGGAACAATTGATACTCCTTTTCACGCACAAATTAAATCTACTAAACCAGAAGTTTTTGCTTCTTGGGCAAACAATATTATGTTAGGTAGATTAGGTCAACCAGAAGATGTTGCAGGTGTTGTTTCTTTCTTAGCAGGTAAAGATTCTGCTTTCTTAACAGCAGAAACTATTCAAGTAGGTGGTGGACAAGCATTAGGTATATAACAAGATTATATTTGAATTGGTTAAAACCTCTCTAAAATTATTTTTTTAGAGAGGTTTTTTTATCAGAAGAATCTCTTACAATTAACTCAGCATCTAAAATCTGTTTATTTAATTTCTGAGTTATAGGCTCCTTATTTTTATAATTTAAAAAAGTATTAGCAGCTAACTTTCCTATTTCTGCACTATGTTGATTCACACTTGTAATACTTGGCGTAACCATATCTGTAAATGGTTCATTACCAAAACCAACTAATGCAATTTCATTTGGTATTTTTATATTTTTTTCATTTAGAACCTGTAAAGCGCCCAATGCAGCATAATCACCAGCAACATAAACAGCATCTGGTCTGTTTTTTAGATTTAATAACTGTTGCATTTTCTCTCTTCCATTTTCAATAGATAAGTTTGTTTCTATTAAAAGTTCATCATCTAAGGGTAAATTATGTTTTTTTAATGCATCTATATACCCTCTAATTCTGTTGTTATATATTCTTGTACGTTTATACCCACCAATGTGTGCTATTCTTTTACAACCTTGTTCTAATAGGTGTTCAACTATTAAATGACTACTATTATAATCATCAATACCAATATAATCTACGTTTAAATCGTTTTCACCTCTATCAAATAAAATTAATGGAATTCCTTTAGATTTTATTTTTTCATAATATTGTAAATCTACAGTTTCGTTTGCCATAGAAGCAATAATACCATCTACCTGTGTAAACAATAAAGTATCTATACTATCGCATTCTTTCTTATAAGATTCATTAGACTGCGTAATAATTATATTGTATCCTTTAGCATTTAAAACCTCTTCTATATTTTGTATAACTGAGGAAAAAAAGTTGCTATTTGTTCTTGGTACAATTACACCAACTAAATTAGATTTTCCGCTTCTTAAAGCACTAGCTAAATGATTTGGTTGGTAATTTAAGTTTTCTGCAACTTGTCTTACTGCTTTTTTAGTCTTTTCACTAATTCTAGAATCGTTATGTAAAGCTTTAGAAACTGCAGCTGCAGAAATATTTAAAACGTTAGCAATATCTTTTATAGTAGTTTTCTTTTTTTTATTCAATTTTTCTTTATATTTGCTTAAACGTTTAAGCAAATATAGAACGATATTCTTAATAATCAAAATAGGCAATAGCAGAACCTGTTTTGATTTTATTTTTTCAGAATTGGTTAAACGTTTAAGCAAATAACTATAAATTATTAAAATTACAATTAAAATGGGTAAAGTAGTAACTTTCGGAGAGATCATGTTAAGATTAGCTCCACAAGGATTTTTAAGATTTTCACAAGCAAATAGTTTTGATGTTGTTTATGGTGGTGGAGAATCTAACGTAGCAGTATCTTTAGCAAACTATGGTGTAGATGTAGATTTTGTAACACGTTTACCAAAAAACGATATTGGGCAATGTGCAATGATGGAAATGAGAAAACGTGGAGTAAACGTTGATAAAATTGTTTGGGGTGGAGACCGTTTAGGAATTTATTTCTTAGAAACTGGTGCCGTTTCTAGAGGATCGAAAGTTGTTTATGATAGAGCACATTCTGCAATTGCAGAAATAGAATCTGGTATGATAGATTGGGATGCTGTTTTTGAAGGTGTAGAATGGTTTCATTGGACAGGTATTACGCCAGCAATCTCACAAGGTTCTGCAGATGTATGTTTAGAAGCTGTTAAAGCTGCTAGTGCTAAAGGAATTACTATTTCTACAGATTTAAATTATAGAGCAAAACTTTGGAATTTCTGTGACGATGCTCATAGAGAATCTATAATGACAGAACTAACCTCTTACTGTGATATTGTTTTAGGAAACGAAGAAGATGCAGAAATGCATTTTGGTATTAAACCAGATGGAGCAGCAGTGCAAACTGCAGGACACGATGTTAAAGCAGAAGCTTTTTTATCAGTTTGTAAACAAATGACAGAAAAATTTCCAAGAGCTAAAAAAGTAATTACTACTTTAAGAGGTTCTATTTCTGCTTCTCATAATACTTGGGCAGGAGTTTTATATGATGGAAAAACAATGTTACAAACTCGTCAATACCAAATTACAGATATAGTAGATAGAGTTGGTGGTGGTGATTCTTTTATGGGAGGTTTAATCTACGGATTATTAAAATACCCAGAAGATGATCAAAATGCATTAGACTTTGCAGTTGCAGCATCTTGTTTAAAACACACAATTAAAGGTGATGCCAATTTAGTAACAGTTGCAGAGGTAGAAAAATTAATGGGTGGTGATGCTTCTGGTAGAGTTGCTCGTTAAAAAATAAAATAGTTTGATTATTTGAATATAATTGAGTTCTAAAGTCAATTATATTCAATTTTAAAAAATAAATTATGGCTCAATTTACAAGATTAGAAGTAGCACAAGTTATGAAAGACACAGGAATGGTTCCTTTATTTTTTCATAATGATTTAGAAGTAAGTAAAAAAGTTTTAAAAGCATGTTATGATGGTGGAGCTCGTTTAATGGAGTTTACTGCTAGAGGAGATTTTGCTCACGAAGTTTTTGGAGAATTAACAAAATATGCTATTAAAGAATTACCAGGAATGGTTATGGGTGTAGGTTCTGTAACAGATGGTGCAGCAGCCTCTTTATATATGGCTTTAGGAGCAAATTTTATTGTAACTCCTGTTTTAAGAGAAGATATTGCAATTGCCTGTAATCGTAAAAAAGTATTATGGTCTCCTGGTTGTGGCACATTAACAGAAATTGCAAGAGCAGAAGAATTAGGTTGCGAAATAGTAAAATTATTTCCTGGTGATATTTATGGTCCTCAGTTTGTAAAAGGTATTAAAGGGCCACAACCTTGGACGAGTATTATGCCAACTGGTGGTGTATCTCCAACAA
>TARA_R110002049_G_scaffold2368_3_pt1 | contig 10127 bp, 10 predicted proteins | sample TARA_R110002049 | Tara Oceans TARA_R110002049 (sample SAMEA4396941) | marine metagenome | biome: Polar Biome; feature: [SRF] surface water layer (ENVO:00010504); material: water (ENVO:00002006), including particulate matter (ENVO:01000060) such as... | depth 5 m
GAAGTTACCCACGCTTAAATGAATTCTATTTTTATTAGTCAGTGGCAAACACAGCGAAGAGTTTAAGAGTATGCAGTTTACAGATATAGACGCTTTTTTGAGCATGGGCGGCCACGGCCTTTATGTATGGCTCTCTTATGGTGTCGGTTTGCTTGTCTTTATTATTGCTTTTATGAGTCCGGTTCTGAAAAAGAAACGCATTATAAAGGAGCTAAGTCAATTACAGCGAAGGCAATCAAAGCATAAAATGAAAGACAATACTGAAGGCATTAATTGAGGATTTATGATGCACCCTAAACGTAAGCAACGATTAATTTTAGTTTTATTCTTAGTGTTTGGTTTTTCTATAGTGCTTGGTTTAGCCCTATATGCTTTGAGTGAAAATATAAATTTATTTTATAACCCAACGCAAATCTCGAGTGGGGAAGCGCCAGAGGGTTCCAGAATTCGTGCGGGTGGCATGGTGGTAGAAGGTAGCGTGTCGAGAGACTCGGTGACGCTGGCAAATAAATTTGCGCTGACTGATTACAATGCAACGATTCAAGTCGAATTTATAGGTATTCTTCCTGACTTGTTCCGAGAAGGGCAAGGCATTGTTGCGCTAGGGCGTCTTAATGACGAGAACGTACTAATTGCCGATGAAGTGCTAGCAAAGCATGATGAAAAGTATATGCCGCCAGAAGTGGCAGAATCTCTAAAACACGCACAAGCTGATGACTATAAGTCTCAAGGCTATAAAAAGGCAGATCAACAATGATGTTACCTGAGTTAGGACATTTCTCTTTAATTTTAGGTCTGGCTTTAAGCCTACTTTTAGGTACGCTACCATTAGCCGGCTCTGCTTTTAATAATACATTTCTAATGAAAATGGCAAAGCCCTTAGCCGGTGGACAGTTTATTTTCATCCTGCTTAGTTTCTTTGTTTTAGGCTATGCCTTTTTACAAGATGATTTCTCAGTTCAGTATGTGGCTAATCACTCAAATACCTTGCTACCGATACAATATAAAATCAGTGCTATCTGGGGTGGTCATGAAGGGTCCTTGTTATTATGGGCATTGATCCTTTCTGGGTGGACGGCAGCAGTTGTGCTATTTAGTAAGTCTTTACCGCTAGTTGTTTATGCAAGAGTCCTGTCTGTGATGGGCTTAATCGCTGTTGGCTTCTTATTCTTTATTTTACTAACCTCAAATCCTTTTGATCGCTACCTTCCAAATTTTCCAAGTGAAGGTGCAGATTTAAATCCATTATTGCAAGACTTTGGTTTGATCGTTCATCCTCCTATGCTTTATATGGGCTATGTTGGCTTCTCAGTTGTTTTTGCTTTTGCCATTGCTGCTTTATTGGGTGGACAGCTAGATGCTGCTTGGGCGAAATGGTCACGTCCTTGGACAACGGTTGCCTGGGCATTTCTAACCTTAGGAATAGCGCTTGGAAGCTGGTGGGCATATTACGAATTAGGCTGGGGCGGTTGGTGGTTCTGGGATCCAGTTGAAAACGCTTCCTTTATGCCTTGGCTCGTCGGTGCCGCATTGATTCATTCTCTTGCTGCAACCGAGAAGCGTGGTGTATTTAAAAGCTGGACGGTACTGTTAGCTATTCTGACTTTTTCCTTAAGCCTTCTTGGCACATTTTTAGTGCGTTCTGGGGTTTTAACCTCCGTTCATGCTTTTGCTTCAGACCCTGCAAGAGGCCAGTTTATACTTGCTCTACTAGGCATCACCTTATTTTTCTCTTTAGGTTTGTATGCATTTAGAGTGCCTAAAGTAAGAGGGCATATCCATTTTTCTTTGTTGTCCAAAGAAACCTTTCTTTTGACCAATAACCTGTTGCTAATAACTGCTTGGGTGACAGTCATGTTGGGTACATTGTACCCGCTGGTACTCGATTTTATTGGCGGAGCAAAACTATCTATTGGGCCTCCTTACTTCAATGCGCTTTTTGTACCTATCATGTCTGTGCTTAGTATTATGATGGGCTTCGGTATTATTTCTCGCTGGAAAGAAAACTCTGTTGCTTATCTTGTGAAGAAATTACGAATAGTTGCTGTATTAGCCGTGGTTATAGCCTTAGTAACACCTCTCGTTGCTTTTAAAGAATTTCATGTTGGTGCATTTCTTGGCTTATTTTTATTCTCTTGGATCGTGCTTATTTCTATTCAAGATTTATTTGATAAAGCAAAATCGAGCCAAGGTTTTCTATATGGGCTTAAACGTTTAAGGCCTGCCTACTATGGGATGATGTGTGGCCATATTGGCTTCGCCATTACTTTGTTAGGTGTGGCAATGGTGTCGATAGAGTCTGATGAACGAGATATAAGAATGAATGTCGGTGATCAGGCTCAGGTCCAAGACTATATTTTTGTGTTTGAAAATATAGAAAAAATTAAAGGGCCAAATTATTTAGCAGATCGAGCTAATTTTGTCGTACTAGATAGTGAGACTAAAAAAGTACTAACTTATTTAAGCCCAGAGAAAAGAATTTATCTCGCTAAGAATACGCCTATGACTGAGGCCGCAATAGATCCTGGTATATTCCGAGATCTTTATGTTGCTATGGGCGAAAACCTTGAAGATGGTGCTTGGGCTGTTCGGATTCAGATTAAACCCTTTATTAGATGGATTTGGTTTGGCGCCCTCATAATGGGTTTAGGTGGTTTATTAGCGATTTCAGATAAGCGCTACAGAACAAAAAACTAATACGACAATATTCAAAGAATTAAGAGAAAAAGATATGTATAAATGGATTCCATTAGTGATCGCGATTGGATTAGCCCTAGTTCTTTATACCGCCATAGGGAAAGATCCAACAAAGCTGGAAACGGCTAGGTTAAATGATCCGGTTCCTGACTTTCAGTTGAGCACTTTACAAAATGTTGACCGCTTGATAACGCAGGAAGATTTAAAAGGTCAGGTTATATTAATGAATGTTTGGGCTACTTGGTGTCCTTCATGTCGGGCCGAGCATGGATATTTAGTTGAGCTCGCTAAGAATGGTGTTCCAATTGTCGGTTTAAACTATAAGGATGAGCGTCCTGCAGCACTTGGTTGGCTAGAGCGTTTGGGTAATCCCTATACGGTTAATATTTTTGATCCAGAGGGAAAGCTAGGCTTTGATCTAGGGGTTTATGGTGCGCCCGAAACTTACCTAATTGATAAAAAAGGTTATGTCCGCTTCCGGCATGTAGGTGTTGTGGATGCTCCAACCTGGACTCAAGTACTTGAACCTCTTTATAAGAAGTTATCAAAATGATTAATAAATCAATATTCAGCTTAGTCGCTCTCTTGTCATGCTTGTTGTTTCCACAGATCAGCTTTGCCAGTATTGATGTTTATGAGTTTGAAGATGAAAGTCTTAGAGCTGACTTTGTAGCGCTAACGAAAGAGCTTCGTTGTCCAAAGTGTCAGAATCAGGATATTGCAGATTCTAACGCACCGATTGCTTCTGATATGCGCAAAGAAGTGCATCGTTTGCTGGGCGAGGGTAAAGATAAAGAATCTATTGTGAATTATATGATTGATCGCTTTGGAGAATTTGTTACCTATAAACCGAAAAAATCATTAGAAACGTTTATGTTGTGGTATGGGCCTTTGATTCTAATATTTATTGGTGTCTTAATTATTGTCAGCCTTCTAAAGATGAATAAAAAGAAAAGTTATAAGCAAGAAGGGTCGTCTGAAGAAGTTAGAAAAATTTTAGATAAATATGCCAATGATAAATAGTTGCTTAAAGCTTCTCCAAAGTAAGATTATTTCAAAATAGATGTAAAAACCAATGAGACAATTTGATGACTAATTTCTGGATTATATGCGCTTTACTCACATTCCTAGCTTGTTTATTTGTTTTCATTCCAGCATTACGAACGATGAAAAATAAGGGGAAAGAGAGTGAGGCAGATAGTGTTTCTCGAGAAAAAGAGAATGTTAGTATCTTCCAAAATCGTTTAGCAGAGCTTGATCTCGAAAAGAATGATAATAGAATTACCGAGGATTCTTATCAGAAAAGGAAGCAAGAGTTAGAAATAGCGCTGTTAAATGATGTAAATGAGAGCAATGCGACAAGCGAGAGCACATCAGCATCTAAGCCAGCGTTTGTTTATAGCGTTGTTGTATTTTCATTATTGTTTATAGTGGGCTTTAGCTTTTGGTTGTATCAAGAAAATGGCTCTAAAGCTTTAGTGGATCAATATAATTCGATGACGTTTGATGCGCAAGAGTTAGCAGCTGCCAGAGATCTTGCGCGTCAGGGCGATATGTCGGCATTACTAAAGCAGCTATATGAAAAGTTACAATCCGCTCCAGATAACATTGAAGGTTGGGACTTATTAGCGCGCTCAGCAATGAATGTCCAAAATTATAGTTTAGCGAGTGAAGCCTACTTACAGATTATTAGAATTTATGATGCTCAAGAGCAAAACCCTGCGCCAATTTATGGTTTATTGGCGCAAGCCAAATATTATGAGGCTGAAGGGGAGTTAAACTCTGAAGTCGATGTAGTAATTCAAAAAGCCTTCTCACTGGATAAAAATGAACTTAACTCGCTAGGTCTATTAGCAATTGACGCTTTTGCAAATAAGCGTTTAGCGGAAGCTAAAGATATCTGGTCGAAAATACTCTCAATCTACCCTGAGCATCCTGCTAGAACGTCAATAGAGGCAGGGATTCAAAGAGTAAATGCAGAGCTTGGTCTTGAGGGTGAAAGTTTACCTGACTCAAATCTTGCTAATGTTGGCTCAGTTTCTGTCGTTGTGACGGTATCCTTGGATGACTCTTTAAAGGCTAAAGTTAAGCCCAGTGATATTGTTTTTATTCTAGCAAAACAGGTGGACGGCTCAGTTACAAACCCAAATATTCCATTAGCAGTGAGTAAGCATAGGGTTGATGAATTACCCATTACCATTACTCTTGATGATTCTAAGTCTATGGCACCTATCGCCAAATTGTCGATGGCTAAGACGGTAATGGTAGCGGCTCGAATATCAAAATCAGGAAACCCAATGGCGCAAGTAGGGGATTTTGAAGCAGTGAGTTCGGATATTAAACCAGAGGATAATGAGCAAGTAGCCTTGGTTATTCAAACAGAAGTGCATTAAGCTAATACTGAGTTATCATTAATGCATAGGGTTTAAGTAATTGGCTAGTTGTTAAATAATATCTAGTATTTTAAAAAACACTAATACTAGATTAAAAATAATAATCTCTATAAAGAGGTATAAGTATGCAGGTTCCAAAAATCGTTGATGAGCTCGAAGCGAGAATTATTAATACTCTCAAGCTATCTCGTTTCAAAAATCAGATAGTGGGTAAAGGTTATGTGACTGGACTTAAGGCAGTTACTTACTTGCTTAATATTCCTAAGCCAACAATTTTTATGAGTCGTGGTGCTTCTTTAAAACTCTGTGAAACAGTCTCTCAGTTTGGTTTGAAGAAAATATTAATTGTCACCGACGCAGGGTTATTTAAGCTTGGTTTACTAGATCCGATTATTAAGCAGCTTGAAGACTCTTCCATGTCTTACTCATTGTTTACTGATGTTCTACCAGACCCTACTTTTGATGTTGTTGAAGCAGGTTTGAAGCACTATCGTGCTAATAATTGTGATTCAGTGTTAGCCATTGGTGGTGGTTCATCTATTGATGCCGCGAAAGTGATTGCGCTTGCCGCCAGTAATGATGTCGAGCCAAGGCAGTTGGTCGGTATTCTTAAAGGCAAGAAGCCTTCTGCACCATTTTTTGCCATTCCGACTACAGCAGGTACAGGATCTGAGGCTACTATTGGTGCTGTGATATCAGACTCTGTAACGCATAAAAAAGAGTTGGTTATCGATACCAAGGTTGTCCCTATAGTTGCAGCTCTAGACCCAGATTTGATGAAAGGTCTACCTCCTGCTATTACCGCTGCGACAGGTATGGATGCTTTAACGCACCTTATAGAAGCTTACCTTAGTGGCATGGCTAATACAGAATCAGATTACTATGCTCGTTCAGGCATACAGATGATTTTTGAGAACTTACCTCAAGCGTATAAAAGAGGTAGCGTCATTAAAGCGCGTGAAAAAATGGCCTTGGCATCTTATTACGGCGGTTTGACGATTAATATTGCAGGTCTTGGCTATGTGCATGCCTTCGCGCATCAGTTAGGTGCAAAGTATGGTCTGCCTCATGGTGAGGCAAATGCCAAAGTTTTACCTTATGTGCTCGAATTCAATAAAGAAGCTTCTGCGAGTCGGATGGCTGAAATTGCCAGATTCTTAGGTTTAAGTAAGTTAGGCGAGAATGAAAAGCATCAGGCTGAAAAACTGATACATGCAGTTAAAGCTCTGATATCTGAGCTAAATATAGCGCCTACAGTGCCTGAAATTAAAAAAGAGGATTATAGCAGCATTATTCAGCATGCTTTTAAAGAGGCTAACTCAACTTATGCTGTGGCTAAATATATGTCTTATGACGAAGCTGTACATCTTTTAGATTCTATTGCTGGAAGGTAATGCCATATAAGGAATACCCTTCGACGGGCTCAGGGGGCGAAAATATTGCTCGTTGAGCCCGTCGAAACGAATAAGAAACGTAAAGTTGATGCAGCAACAACAGCTTAATGAAGTACTTCTGCAGCCTCTAACACCAAGCCTGTTTCTGGAAGTGCTTCTTTATCTAATAATGCGCTATTTCCTGACATCTGAAGTCGACCCTCAATAAACCATTTCACTGCGATAGGGTAGATGATGTGTTCCTGTTCTTGGATACGCTTTACTAGTGAATCAACTGTGTCATTCTCAAAAGTTTTTACTTTTGCTTGAATGATATTCGGTCCGCTATCCAGTTCAGCTGTCACAAAATGTACAGTTACGCCATGAAATGCATCACCAGCATCAATTGCACGTTGGTGAGTATTCAGACCAGGATATTTTGGGAGTAGCGAAGGGTGAATATTTATGATTCTTCCTTCATACCTTCTAACAAAATCAGATGTTAAAATTCGCATAAAACCCGCCAGTACAATTAAGTCTGGTTGATGCTTGTCTATTTCTTTCATCAAATTCGCATCAAAAATTTCTCTTTCCGGATAGTCTTTGTGCTCAATTACTGCTGTCGGAATATTGGCTTTAGCCGCTTTGTCTAAACCTAAAATGTTAGATTTATTTGAAATGACGACAGCTATTTCTGCCTCAAAAGATTCAGAGCATATGGCGTCATTGATTGCTTGAAGGTTACTGCCATTACCTGAAATTAAGACAACTATTTTTGGGGTTCGTCCATCCATTACAGCTGCTTTTCCCCAGAAAGTTCAACTTGTTCTTCCGCTCCATTTCTGGCTGCGATATAGCCAACTTTCCAAGCATTCTCACCAAGATCTGTCAGCACCTTAATTGCGTTGTCAGCTGCAGCAGCCGGAACGGCAATCACCATACCTACGCCACAATTAAAGGTCCGGTACATCTCTGTTTGTGTAACGTTGCCTTCTTTTTGCAGCCATTTAAATATGTCGGGTAGTTCCCAGCTATTGATATCTATCACTGCTTTACAGTCTTCTGGAAGTACACGAGGGATATTTTCTAGTAAACCACCACCCGTAATATGGGAAAGCGCATGGACTTCAGTATTTCTGATGAGTTCAAGCAGGGGTTTAACATAAATGCGGGTTGGTGCCATAAGCGCGGTGGCCAGATCAGTATCACCTAATTTTTCATCAAGGCTTGAACCAGAAACTTCAATAATTTTACGAATCAGAGAGTAGCCATTAGAGTGAGGGCCTGATGAGGCAAGGCCAATCAATACATCAGTTTTATCTACTTTAGAGCCATCTATTAGTTTTGACTTCTCAGCAATGCCTACACAAAAACCAGCAAGATCATAATCTTCACCTTCATACATGCCAGGCATTTCAGCAGTTTCACCACCAACTAAAGAGCAGCCTGCCATTTCACAGCCCGCACCAATACCTTCAACCACATCAGCAGCGACATCAATATTTAGTTTTCCAGTTGCGTAATAATCTAAAAAGAACAAAGGCTCAGCGCCCGCCACTATCAAGTCATTAACACACATAGCAACCAAATCGATACCAATCGTATCATGCTTATTTAAATTTAAGGCTAGGCGAAGCTTAGTGCCAACACCATCGGTACCCGAGATTAAAACAGGCTCTTTGTAGCCTTTTGGTAATTCAAATAAGGCTCCGAAGCCACCAAGTCCCGCTAACACTTCTGGCCGTCTAGTTCTTTTAGCCACACCCTTGATGCGTTCTACAAGAGCATTACCTGCGTCGATATCGACGCCTGCATCTTTGTAGCTGAGTGATGGTTTGTTTGAATGATCGGAATTGCTCATGATGGTGGCCTAATATGGGTAGATTTAGGTGGTTTAACAAATTTGAGCGGGATTTTAACAGTTGTTAAAGGGTGCGCCAAATCATCTTTGTAAAAAAAGCTCATCCGGCGAAGTTAAAAAGCCAAATAAACTCTCTAGAGTGCTTATTTAGCTGATCTAAATGGGCATTCATATTGTTTTCTAAGTGGGAGACTAATATCATGTCTGACTTCTTTAAGACTCAAAATGTGGTTAACTCATTGTATAAAATCTCGCTCAGAAGTATTTTTCTAATTATATGCTTATCTCTGCCTAATATTGGCTTCTCTGCAGTTGTCGATGGTTTATTTCGTAGTAGCGTCGAAGTTGTTTCACAGCAAGCATCAGATCGAGATAAGGCCTTTAACCAGGCACTTGTGAAAACCTTGCTGAAAGTTAGTGGCAGTCGTGATTTAGTATCCCGTTCTGATATACAAAGCAGTTTCTTTCCGGCAGAAAGATATGTCCAACGTTTTTCTTATAAAGAAAATCCAGACTATGCCAGCTATTTAGATAAGCAAAAGCAGTTAGCCCTTCAAGGACAAGAAAATTCACAAGCAACTAATCAGAGTTCAGCTCCACTTCCTTACTTATTAACGGTTGATTTTGCGTCTAAAGGGTTAGAGGCCCAGATGAAAAAAATCAATTTACCTATTTGGGGGAATGTCAGAGCTGATGTTATGTTTTGGGTCTTAGTCGAGTCTGGTGGTGAGCGTATTTTACTAGGCAAGAACGAAAAAAGTCAGTTGCTTGAAGACTTAAAGGCTATATCTGAAGATTATGCCTTACCTATTTCATTTCCACTTGCAGATAACACTGACCTGCAGCGCATTAATATATCTGATCTATGGGGCTTATTTCCTGATGCTATTGATAGCGCTATGCAAAGATATTCTGCTAATGGAAATTTAATGGTCAGGTTCTATCAATCTTCTTCTAGAACCTGGAGTGCAAACTGGCACTTTTCAATCAATAATATTTCCTATACCGGTTTAATGCATAATACATCGATGGCGATGATCAATGATGAAATCTTTAGCTTTCTTACAAATATCCTGTCTAAGAGATTCTCAACTGTTTCTACTGGTTTGAATGCTGATCAGGATATGACGCTTGAAGTATCAAATATAAATAACTTCAAAGATTATGTTGATGTTCAAACATTCTTAGAAAATTTAGCTCCCATAAGGTCATTTTCCCTAAACTGGGTTGAAGGGTCTGTTATGTCGTTTATGTTAGAGTTGAATGGTACTTCAGAACAGTTAAAGGAATACTTAAATTTAAGTGGTAGGCTAAAATTTATTTCTTCAAACTTAGTTGAAATACTTAAAGAACCAATTAACCTTGAAAGTAAGAGAGACTTACTGTTTGAATCTGAACCTATGCTTGAGATGACGAAAAGTTATGTTCAAGTTGAAAAATACAAATGGACAAGTACAACACCAAAAACTAATAAATAATGGTGGTCAAAAGCAGATGTTTGCGTTAAGTCAAATTCCGAACATTTTAACAGTATTACGGATTATACTCATCCTGCCTTTTGCTTATGCTGTTTATCAGTCTCATTATTTAAATGCCTTAGTTATTTTCTTTATAGCGGGTCTTTCTGATGGTGTTGATGGTTTTTTAGCTCGCCAGTTTAATTGGAAATCTCGCTTTGGTGCGATTGCAGACCCTCTTGCAGATAAGCTTTTACTCACAACCGCTTATGTCATGTTAATGTGGACAGGTCAGTTACCACTTTGGCTTTTATTGCTTATTCTTGGGCGCGATTTATTTATTGTG
>TARA_R110002049_G_scaffold132561_7_pt1 | contig 10112 bp, 6 predicted proteins | sample TARA_R110002049 | Tara Oceans TARA_R110002049 (sample SAMEA4396941) | marine metagenome | biome: Polar Biome; feature: [SRF] surface water layer (ENVO:00010504); material: water (ENVO:00002006), including particulate matter (ENVO:01000060) such as... | depth 5 m
TCCGATTAACGACTGGCCTGACGCTATATAAAGGAGTTATTTGTGCCTTTAACCAAACTCCAATTTAATCCTGGAATTAACCGTGATATAACATCTTACTCAAACGAAGGTGGTTGGGTTGATTGTGATAAAGTGCGCTTTAGGCAGGGCTACCCCGAAGTAATAGGGGGTTGGGAAAAGTATAGCCCTGAAACTTATATCGGAACTGTAAGAGGTTTAGTGAATTGGACTGCCTTAGATGGTTCTGATTTTCTTGGTTTAGGTACTGAATCTAAATATTATGTTGAGCAAGGTCAACAGTTCTACGATGTTACTCCTATAAGAAAAACATCAACCAATAGTATTACATTCGCCGCGACTAACGGCTCTTCTACTATCACTGCTACGGACGCTAACCATTTAGCTGTACAAGGCGACTTTGTTACCATATCTGGTGCGGTTAGTTTAGGTGGTCTAATAACGGCGGCTGTTTTAAATCAGGAATATCAAATAGCATCAGTTGCCACTGCAAACACATACACAATCATAGCAAAAGATACTACTGGAGCAACAGTTACAGCAAACGCTAGTGACAGCGGTAACGGTGGCTCTGGTGTTGATGGCGTATATCAGATTAACTCTGGTTTGAACACGGGAGTAGGCGGTAACGGTTGGGGTGCAGGAACATGGGGTAGAGGAACATGGGGTTCAGGGGCGACTATAAACGTACTTAGTTCTTTAAGAATTTGGAGTCACGATAATTTTGGAGAAGACCTTATAATAAACCCTCGAGATGGCGGTGTATTTTATTGGGATAAAAGTGATGGCCTTACTGCAAGAGCAGTAAATTTAACAACTTTAGGAGGGGCAAACGGTGTGCCTACTATTGCTAGGCAAATAATGGTTTCTAATAACAACAGACATGTAATTGCTTTTGGTGCAGATATATTGGATGTAAACGAACAAGATCCGTTATTAATACGTTTTTCTTCTCAAGAATCACCGACAGATTGGAGACCAACAGGGACTAATACTGCAGGTGATTTAAGAATAGGTTCAGGTTCAGAGTTTGTTCGAGCTATAGAAACTAAGCGTGAGATAGTAATATTCACAGATAGTTCTGTTCATTCAATGCAGTTTATAGGTGCGCCATTTATATTTGGGATACAGCCTTTAGCTAGTAATACTTCAATTATGGGTCCAAATGCTGCAGTCGCAGTTGAAGATGCTGTTTTTTGGATGGGCAGACAAAACTTTTATATTTACGATGGTCAAACAAAACAATTGCCTTGTTCAGTAAAAGAGCGAGTGTTTTTTGATTTCGATTTTGATCAAGCTGAAAAAACATATGCTTCGGTTATATCTGAATTTAGTGAAATAATTTGGTTTTATACTTCTAATACAAACTCACTTGCCAACGGAGGCACGGGTGAGAATGATCGTTATGTAATATTTAACTATGCAGAGGGAATTTGGTATTACGGTAATTTATCTAGAACAGCATTTTTAGATAGGGGTATACGAAAGTTTCCAATAGCTGCTGCAAATAATTATCTATTTAATCATGAAAGTGGTTATAGTGATGACGGTGCGATTATGGAGTCTAGAATAGAGTCTAGTCCAATAGATATTGGAGAGGGTGATCAGTTCTCTTTTATCCGTAGGATAATTCCAGATTTTACATTTAACGGTTCTACCAATACGGAGCCTTCTGTTAATGTTACTCTGCAATCTAATAATTTTCCTGCTGGTAATTTTTTGCAATCCGAGATTGCTAAAGTAGATAGAAACGCCGTTTCTACAACAGTGCCTTTTGAACAATATACTAATAAAGCAGATATAAGGTTAAGAGGTCGAGCTTTTTCTTTAAAAGTAGATTGTGGTACTCTTGGCGTTCGTTGGAGGCTGGGTAGTCCTCGTATTGATATTAGACAAGACGGGAGAAGGTAATGGCTACTAATGTAACATCTCTTCCAAGACTACCAACTCCGCCGCAAGCTACTCCGAAACTACCAACTCCTCCAATGGAGGTGGTGTATTTAGCAAATTTAGTTAGAAACTTAGAAGCGCAGAAACAAGCAGATATTGCATACTTAACGGATCTAGTTAGAGCTTTAGAAATATTTATAAATCAAATGCAAAATCCTCAATTAAATTTTCAAGAAGTACCAGAAAACGGAAATTTAAATATTTTACAACAAGGTGATTTGTACATAGCTGACGGTGGGTTTTTAAAAGTGGTTGGTAAAACTGAGATATTTAGCGGAAGTGTTTCAATAACTGGTGAATTAGGTACAGTAACAGTAGCTGTTTCTTAACAACAGTTGCTAATTAATAAAGAAAGAGGTATCTTTCTATAAAGGTGATCAATATGCAAACTGCTCCATATGAAAATGCAGCTAGAGGGTTAGCTTCTCTTGGCAGATATGAGGACAATTATATTGTTCATGCTGCTGAAGGTGAAACAGTTATTCCTCAAGAAGTCTTAGACTCAAACCCAGAGTTGAAAGCAAGTTTGTTTAAACAAATGAGAGCTATCGGGATTGAAAACCCTGAGCGGTATGTTGTAGGTAATGAGCTTAATTCTATAAATCCAGATACTGGACAGCCAGAATTCTTTTTTAAATCTATAGGGAAACTTCTTAAAAAAGCTGCTCCTATGATTGGCTCTATTGTTGGTATGGCTATTGGTGGCCCAGCTGGAGCAGCTATCGGTGGTGGTCTTGGAGGGTTAGCTGCGGGTCAGTCGCCTGAACAAGCTCTTCTTACAGCAGGTATGAGTTTTGCAGGAGCTAAGTTTCTTGGTCCAGGATTAGATAAAGGTATAGCCGCTGCAGGGGGCGGAGGTGCTGTTCCTACTGTAGGTAGTGCTTTAACGTCTGCAGGAGCTGGCGGTATAGCTAACGTCCTTCCTGCGGGGTTATCGGGTATGGGTGCTGGAACAGCCGCTGCTTTAGCTTTAGCTCCGTCTATTGGAGGTATGTTTACAGAGCCTCAAGAAGAAAACATTCAAGCAGATAGACGAAGTGTTGTAGATAAATATTACGCTGCTTTAGCAAGAGGAGAAAATCCACAGCTTCCTGATGAATTAACACCTCCTCCACAAAGCTCTTTATTTGGTTTAGAACAAATAGCATCATCAACTAATCCAGATGATTACGTGTCAAGATACCAACCATTTGAACGAGACGTTTTGGGGCGGCCAATGTTTAGGCAAGCAGCATATGGCGGGTATATCAAAGGTCCAGGAGGTCCAAGAGACGATAAGATTCCGACTTTATTATCTAATACAGAATTTGTTCAAACGGGTAAGGCTGTAGCAGGAGCCGATCCTACTGGTGGTAATAATCCTGATAAAGGCGCAAAAGTCATGAACGGAATAATGCGAGAGTTTGAGCGTCGCGCTGACGCTAATGCGCGAGCGTAGGGGTAAGGTATGGCTGAAACACAAACCGTAGAAAATATTACTCGTCTTGCTCCTTTTATGGAGGATTATACTCGTAAGTTACTTGAGTCTGCGTACCAACGTGTACAGACTCCTCAAGACGTACCTAATATTCAAGTTGCAGAATTAACTCCAGAACAAATAAAAGCTGGTCAATTAGCAAATCAAGGTGTTGGTACTTATCAACCATTTTTAGATGAAGGTAAATCATTAACTCAAGCGGGGATTGCATTAGCTGCAGATCCAACTGGGTATCAACAGTTTTTAAGCCCTTATACTCAAGACGTTATTGATAACCTTCAAACAGATATTGATCGTAATAGGCAAATCCAAGGCCAAGGAATAGCTGGCAATGCTGTAGCTCAAGGGGCTTTCGGTGGTTCTCGTGAACGAATAGCGCAAACTGAATTAGCAGGTGCGGCAGGACGACAGTTTGCAGATGCTTCTGCGAAATTAAGAGAAGCAGGATATCAATCTGCTTTAAATCAACAACAAAGAGTAGCTCAAGGATTAGGTCAGTTTGGCGGTCAAATGGCTAATTTAGGCGCACAGCAACAACAATTAGGCCAGCAAGATATTTCTAATCTACTTGGTATTGGTTCTCTTTATCAGCAACAAGCTCAAGGTGTTGCAGATGCTGAAAGAGCTACTGCACTTCAACAATCTTATGAGCCTTATCAGCGATTAGGTTTCCTTAGTGATATACTTCGTGGTGTACCTACTACTCAATCTTCAATGTCTATAGGGACATCACCTAGTCAAAATCCTTTAAGCCAGATCGCAGGTATTGCTGCAACAGGTTTAGGGCTAGCTGGTCAACTTGGTTATAGACCTGCAATGTTTGGTGGACAGGGAATTAACTTCGGAGGGGGAGGAACTCCATAATGGCTCTTGATCCTCGGACATTGACTCCTGCAGCTGCAAAATCTATGTTTTTGCAACAGACTTCTCCTGCAAATAATCCTGCCCAAATGGGTCCAAGAATGATGCAGCCTCCTCAAATGGCTCCGCAAATACGTCCTACTTTAGAAGAAGGAGTAATGCAACCTGCTTCTTTTGGTATCGAAGACCTTATAACAGGTAGTGGCTCAGCGGCAGAAGAAAAAGCAGCTAAAGAAGTAGGTAGTCAAATTTTTGGTCCTGCTTTAAGTGAAGCTGATCCAGATAAACTTATGACGTTAGCTACTGACGATGAAAGTAAAGTAGATCCTTCGTTAAAACCTTTATATGACGAGAACCCTGATATCGCTAAAACTATGGGCGCGATTATAAAACTTCAAAATGATACTTCTTCAACTGCACTTTTACAAAGTTTAGTCGGGGAAAAAGGCACACCTGACTCTGCTAAAGCCGAAGTTAAAAAGTTTTTTGATTTAAAACAAGAAGACGAAGTTCCTGTATGGGCAGATGTTGCATTAGCTATTGGTTTAGATCTTCTTGACCCTTCAAATAGTACTGGTTCATTATTAGGTGATCTTGCTGTTTCAGGTAAAAAAGGTTTAGTCGTTGGTAAAGCTAGGGCTAAAGAGAAACGCGCACGATCTGATACGATGGATAAGTTAGCGTTTGGTATTTATCGTGAAGATGAAAAACAACGTAAAACACTAGGTGTTCAACTCGCAGGTCAATTATCTAAACAAAAAAGTGCTGCTATTACCCTTTCTATGGATTTAGCTAAGTTTTATCAAAGCCAAGAAAAAATTAGTCAAACTGAAGCAAAAAATAAAGCGGGAGCAATTTCTGCTTCAGTAAACATGTTAACAGCAGATCAAAAAGAAAAAGCATTACCTATAATTGCTAGATATCCTAATGCCTTTAAAGGTGTTGCAGTTGAGGATGTTTCAGCAACTATGTTTGGGTTATTAAAATCAAAAGGATTAAAACTTGAAAATGTTTCTGATTCTAAAAATATCGTAGAGTCTAGTTTTGATATTTCTGATAAAGCTACTTACGATATATATAAAAAAGCGTTTCCAACTCAGTTCCCTAACGAGTTTGTAGAAGGTAAATCATATAAAGTACAAGGATTTAGCGATAAAAGTAAACCAGCTAGTGAACTAGCTATGACTAATGTACTAAGCGTCGATCCTTCTATAGGTGGGCAAGACGAACTTACTAGACTATTACAAGTAAAGTTCTCAACACAAAAAGCATATAATGCTTTAACCGATAAAAACACAGCTGAAGCAAAAGAACTAAAGACAACATTAGACTCTACTGACGGTAGACTTGAAATGATAACTACCCGTAAAGACCCTATGACTTATGTTTGGTCAGAAGGTCAATTATACGCTGCAGGTGAGGGCGCAGCAGGATCAGTTAATGCTTCTGATGCAGCAAGACAAGCCAAAACTATTTTTTCTCAAGGTGATGCTCTTGGGGCGGCTTTTGGCCTTGGTGATAATATTTTAAGATCACTATCTAGTACCCCACGCCCTGCAGACGCTATAGGCGTAGCTGCTAATCTTGGAAAATTTATTGGTGGCGTAAAAGGTCAAGTAAGTGCCGTAGTAGGTGCTTTTGGCGATAGAGCATCAGATAACCAATCATCTTATTTAAACGGTAATCTTTCTGATACTATGCTTAGTAGTGATGAACGTGTAGGAAATACTACTGTTGGTAAAGTATTTACAAATTTACAAAAACTTACTCAGGGTAATACAGAAATACAAAGTCAGTTAATGAGTTTTGCATATGCTTTAGCAGGTAGCCGTGAAACAGGTAAACTAACAGATAAAGATGTCGCAGCGGCTCTCGTTACTTTCGGCGGTGGCGATATCGCAGAAGGAAAATGGTTTGCTAATCCGGATGTATTAATTTCAGGTATAAATCAAGCTCTTGATACAGCAACTAATGCTTATGCAATTAGTTATAATAAACTTCATGGGTCGAAGACTAATATTAAATACCTTAAAGAGGTCGAAAAATTATCTGACGATGAAATTAGAGAACGAACTAATTTTGATGTATCTAGTTTTTTACAGAAAAATGAAGGCATTAGAAAAGGTCTTGCTGATCGAGTGGGTTTAGTTAACGGTCGAATTAAATTTCAATCAGTAGATGCTTATCGTAATGACGGTGCAGGTAATGTTGAGGTTCCACCACAATATACCGCTAGGGAACTTAGTTTTATTGATGTTCTTAATGACGCAGCAAGGCGTTCACAGCTTGATTCTTCTGACCCCGCATATGTTACTTCTGATCAATTAGATATAATTATTAAAACAGTTCCTGCTGATATTTTAGAAAAATTTAAAAATCAGGCGACACCCTAATGGCTGAAAACGATGTTATAAATCTTGATCCTTTGATTTTACAAAGGCTTTCTCAATCGTCTGCTAACGCAGCTTCGACCTCTGCTCTTCCTGTTGTTGCACCTACTCCTACAGTTACAGATCAATTACCCGCAACAGGGATACGACCCGCTATGGTAGGTGCTGAATTACCTTCAGGGTCTTCGTTTCTTGGTCCAGAAGATGATCTACGAGATACGATGTTAGAAGATAAACCTTCTACAGCAGACCTTGCTTTGCAAGCGGGAATCCTTAACGAAGGTATTCCTACAAGTTTACGAGCGGCACTAAGTACCACTACTCTTTTTGATCCTGAACTTCAAAAGAAAAATGTACAACATAATCTTAAACGTTATTTTAAAAACGAAGGTCTTATTAATGATGATTACGACTTTGGGCTTCGTGTCGGCGATGTAAGTAAAAAACTAGAATTTAAAGATCCAAGATTTAATGGCAAGTATAATGTCTTAGACCCGTTTGCCACAGTTCAAAACTATATGGATATTCCTGGAGATTTAGCAGATATTTCCGCAGATACATTATTACCTATAGCTACAGAAACTACAGCTGGGGTTCTTGCTGCATTTACTCCAGGGGTGGGTTTTTCAGGTGCGCCCTCTATTGTTGCTTCTACAGTAGCAGCTGGTGTCACTTCGATGTCTCGTTTAAAATTTGCTCAACTACAAGGTTTTTTACCAGAAGATATTACTGACGAACAAATTTTAGATCAAGCTTTTCAAGAAGCAAAATTAAGTGGTCTTTTCGGTTTTGGCGGTGCTGTCGCCTTTAAACTGTTTAAACCTGTTCTTAGGGCAGTAGGTTTAGCTCGTCCGAAGTTTGATTTTGATATTGACGAAGCTACTTTTATTAAAGCGTTTGATAAATATATGGCGTCTCCTGCTGGTAAAATGGCAGCGGAAAAAGGTATTACACCGTCATCTGCTCAAGTTTTAGAAGCAGCAGCAAAAGACGCAACTAATATCGGCGACGCAGCTGCAATGCAAGCATCAGCTACAGAACTTGCTGAACGTGAAGCCTTAGTAGCTACTTCCCCTTCTCGAGAAACAGCTGAGGGAATATTAACACCTAGTAGAACAGCCGCGCTTACCGCTGAAAAAGCTGTTAAAGAAGCCTCGCAAGAAACTCCTATGCCCGTAGGAGTTGAGGGTCAAGCTAATCGTATGGGCGAAGTAGAACGTCTTCGTTTAGGTGAAAATATACAAGCTGAAGCCGCTACTCGTTTAGAAGCGCAAACATTACAAACAAAAGCTCTTACTGATGATGCTTTATTTAATATTGATAAAGCTATTGACGATGCAGTTAATTTACCGTCTAGTGTCGCTGATGCTGCTTCTATTGGTAATGCTGCTAGAGATGCTATTGGGGAATCTTACGGAAAAGCTAGTGCTGCGATTGGTAAAAATTACGAAGATCTATTTAAGCGTTGGTCTGATTCAACAGGTATTAGTATTGATTCTGTTAAAATTGGTAAAGGTGGAATAAAACCCAGTGAAGCGGCAAGACTTGCTTCAGATATTCGTAAGACTTTTGCTGATAGACCTTTTTTAAATGACGCAGAACGTAAAGTTGTAAATAAAGTTTACGATAATTTTGTAACAAGCGAAAAAGGCGGGGCAATTTCAGTAAAAGATGTATCGCTTCGTACTATTAATGAAAATATTAGAGACCTTAGAAGACTTGAAAGACAAGCGTATAGAAAGACACTAACAGGAGAGGACGCTCCTTATCCTGAAACATTATCTAAAATGGTAGATGCTTTAGAAAAAGCTCGTAATCGTGTTTTATCTCGTAAAGATGCTCCTGCAGGAATGGCTGATGAATTAAAAGTATTAGACGATCAGTTTGCAGATTTTTCTAGAAAGTTTAGGAATACAACACTTTCAGCTGTAGCTAAATTACGCAATGCTAAAAATCCTGAAGCCGCTTGGAATTTGTTATTTCAAAGAGACCGCACAGGAAAAACAGCTGTTTTAGATATCGCTGCTGAACTTAAAACTCCTGATAACGCAAGTCTATATTATGATATAGGTGCAACTATTCGTAAAAAATGGCAGGATACGGTAGTTAAAAAAGATGCTCGCGGTCAAATTAAAGAAATAAATGTTGCTGCGCATAATAAATTTATAAATGAATATGGCGCGGTAATGGATACTTATTTATCCCGAGCTGAACGAGCCGCTCTTGGTTCAGCTACAGAGTTTTCAGAACAAGTAGTTCAGGTTCAAGCTAGGCAAAAAGGTACTCTTGAAAAAATTAGTCGTCAATTTGATTTAGGTGGTGGTAAAGCTGTAGAACCAGAAACTATATTTGAAAACAGTTGGAAAGCAGATAGGTTTGCTAAATTTGATCAAGTACATCTATTACTTCGTGAGTCTCCAGAGCTTTTAGATACTTATAAAGCCTTTGTCTATAAAGATATATGGAACCCTGCCGCAGGAAGAACTAAAACGGTCAATGGTCGAGAGGTCATGGATCCTGTTGCAATGCGCAATTATTTAGACTCTAATAAAGATAAATTATCAACTCTCTTCGGACAAGATTATACAAAGAACCTCCGCACTGTAGTTGACGCTACAGAAGCAGCACTTACTGATGTTCCGACACGTGGGGCAAGAAAAGAAGGTAATATGCTAACGGGTCTTATAAGAGGTTATGTAGGTATGTTTACCCGTCCTGGACGTTTTTTAACAGCATTTAATAAAGTCCGAGGGAACGTAAAAGAAGATGCTTTAACCACGGCTCTTGCAGATCCTAGAGCAATGGCGGAAGCAGCTAAGGCTTCTATGAAATCACCTTTATCCTCTGAGTTAGAAAAGACTATCGGGCGTGTATTATTTGGCAGATACGATTACCCAATCGATGGTGAATTACCTGTTGATAAACCTAATGAAGCACGGGCAATTTTACAAGAACTCGAAGCAGGAAACAGATGATACATGGTAGTCGCAGAAGTTCTCACGGGTATTAGCTTAGTCAAAGCTTCAGTTGATTTTATTAAAAGTAATATATCAACGTGTCAAGATATATCTCAAATAGCTGGACAGATTGATGACCTTTTTCGAGGTGAAAAAGAAACACAGCAAGCCAGAGCTAAGAAGTCTGGTTCTGGTCTAGGGGATCAGTTTGGCGTTGATACTGTAGCTAAAGAAATGATTGATGCAAAGTTAGCAGCAGAGCATCTACGAGAAGTAGCTACTATGGTCGATATGCGTTTTGGTCATGGTACATGGGCTGGCATACTAGCGGAAAGAGCAAAGCGTATACACGAAGCTAAAGAAGCTGCTGCAAAAGCCAGAAAAATGGAGAGACTAAGACAGCAAGAACTTATAGATAATTTTAAAATTGGTGTTGCTGTATTTTTTCTAATAGCTGTA
>TARA_R110002049_G_scaffold30345_1_pt1 | contig 10107 bp, 11 predicted proteins | sample TARA_R110002049 | Tara Oceans TARA_R110002049 (sample SAMEA4396941) | marine metagenome | biome: Polar Biome; feature: [SRF] surface water layer (ENVO:00010504); material: water (ENVO:00002006), including particulate matter (ENVO:01000060) such as... | depth 5 m
TGCTTTTAATTCTTCAAAATCATCAACCGTAAGGTATTTTAGCTCTATATTTTCTATTTTTTCTGTTTCCATAATTACCAAGCTAAAAGATATGCAAAAATTAATGGTGCAACAATAGTCGCATCACTTTCTATAATGAACTTTGGTGTATCAATATCTAATTTACCCCAAGTTATTTTCTCGTTTGGCACTGCTCCGGAATATGAACCATAACTTGTGGTAGAATCGCTTATCTGGCAGAAATAACTCCAAAATGGCGTGTCTTTACGTTCCATATCTTGATATAACATAGGTACTACACAAATTGGAAAATCGCCTGCAATGCCTCCACCTATTTGGAAGAAACCTATACCTTTTTTAGAATTATCAGTGTACCAATCCGCTAAAAACGTCATGTATTCTATACCCGATTTCATGGTACTCGCTTTCAATTCGCCTTTTAAAACATAGCTTGCAAAAATATTCCCCATCGTGCTATCTTCCCAACCTGGGCAAACTATTGGTAAGTTCTTTTCTGCCGCAGCATACATCCATGAATCTTTTAAATCAATTTCATAGTATTGTTCCAAAACACCAGACAACAACATTTTATACATATATTCATGAGGTAGATAGCGTTCGCCTTTAGCCTCAGCCTCTTTCCAAATTTTAACAATATGCTCTTGTAAACGTCTGAAGGCTTCATGCTCCGGAATACACGTATCAGTTACTCGGTTTAATCCTTTTTCCAGTAAATCCCATTCTTCTTGGGGTGTTAAATCACGATAATTGGGCACACGCTTGTAATGTGAATGTGCTACCAAATTCATAATATCCTCTTCTAAGTTAGCACCTGTACATGAAATAATTTGCACTTTATCCTGACGAATCATTTCCGCAAAACTTTTACCTAACTCAGCGGTACTCATCGCACCGGCAAGCGATACTAACATTTTTGCACCAGATTCCAACTGTGCTTCATAACCTTTTGCGGCATCAACTAAAGCTGCGGCATTAAAATGCAAATAGTGTTTTTCTATAAATTGAGAAATGGGGCCTTTAGTAGTCATCTTGGTCGCTAAATTTTAATGTGTTGGTTTTTTGTTTTGAGTTTTCATAAGTATAATCATCATCAATCGCTTCATTCATAAACTTATAGCTTAACATTTTATAATATAATTTGGCAGCTAGAAAGTCTGAAGATTTTTCTTTTTTATTTGGGCAAAGTTCAACAATATCAAACCCAACCACATTCTTTTCTTCAAATACTTGTTTTAAAAACCCAAGGGTTTCGTACCAAAGTAATCCGCCTGGTTCGGGCGTGCCCGTACTTGGTAAAATAGAAGGATCGAAAGCATCTAAATCAAACGTGATAAAAACATTATCTGTCATTTGATCAATTGCCGAATCCACCCAAGTATCATCAATTGCCATTTCGTGTGCAAAATAGGTTTTCTCTTCGTCCATTACGGTTTTTTCCATAATATCCATAGATCGAATCCCTACTTGTATTAAGTTGGTGGTTTGGCTCGCCTCGTAAACCGCACATGCGTGGTTGCACTTTGAACCTTCGTACTCTTTACGCAAATCTGCATGCGCATCAATATGCAATACGGTTATACTTGGGTACATTTCGTTAAACGCGCGAATAGTACCAATAGATACCGAATGCTCGCCACCAAAAATGGTAACAAACTTATTTTTTTTGATGTATTTTTTTGTTGCTTGATGAACCGCAGCAACCATGGCCTCCGGCGTTGCATTTTCGGTAACGGCATCTGCTAAAAACACCCCTTGCTGATACACTTCTGTCCCAGTTTCAATATCGTAAAGCTCCATATTTTCTGAAGCTTCTAAAAAAGCTTGTGGGCCTTTATCGGCGCCTTTTTGCCATGTGCTTGTGCCATCATAAGGGACAGGGATTAAAACGATTTTTGCACGCCCTAATTTTCCTAGTTCATCTGGAATTCCAGCGTATGTATTTCTTTCCATTTTTTTTAATTGTAAGTTTCGGTTGTTTTTAAAACGTCTTGTTCTATTTCAATACCTTGACGCTTTTCGTAACCTAATATTTTAAGTAAGTCTTCACTTTTTTGCTGTTCACTAAATAGTTCTGTGGCGATGTTTCCATCTGCATCTCTATTGATTAAAATATGTTTTGGAGAGGGAATTAAACAGTGCTGTAAACCTCCAAATCCTCCAATGGTTTCTTGGTAAGCACCTGTGTTAAAAAAGCCAATATATAGTGGTTTTTCTTTTTTGTATTTTGGTAAATAAATAGCGTTCATGTGCTGCTCACTGTTGTAATAATCATCACTATCACAAGTTAAACCACCCAGTAAAACACGCTCATAACTTTGGTCCCAACGGTTTACTGCCAACATGATAAAACGTTTATTGATGGCCCAGGTATCTGGCAACGTTGTAATGAACGATGAGTTAATCATATTCCATTTTTCACGATCATTTTGTTGCTTTTGGTACAACACTTCGTAAATAGCGCCACCACTTTCGCCAACAGTAAAACTGCCAAACTCTGTAAAAATATTCGGCATATCTACCTCCTCATCGTCACAAGTTAATTTAATTTGATTAATAATTTCGTCAATCATATACTCGTAATCAAACTCGAAGGCCAATGAGTTTTTTATCGGAAAACCACCGCCAATATTCAAACTATCTAAAGATGGGCAAATCTTTTTTAAACTGGTGTAAACCTTCAAGCATTTATGAAGCTCATTCCAATAATACGCATTATCGCGAATGCCCGTATTTATAAAAAAGTGAAGCATTTTAAGCTCGACCTTCCCATTATTTGCAATCTGGTTTTTATAAAAAGGGACAATGTTTTTATAACCAATTCCCAAACGCGACGTGTAAAATTCAAACTTAGGCTCTTCCTCCGAAGCTATTCTGATACCCACACTAAACTTCCCATCAATTTCTTGCGAAAGCAACTCTATTTCCTCGTAGTTATCAATAATAGGAATGGCATTTTTATGTCCGTTATTTATTAAGCGCGCAATGTTTGTTACATACTGTGCGCGCTTAAAACCGTTGCTAATTACAAAAGTTTCATCGGTAATTTTACCTGCTGCTTTTAAGCTTTCAACAATATCAATATCAAAAGCCGACGAGGTTTCAATATGAATATTATTTTTTAAGGCCTCATCTAAAACATGCTTAAAATGCGAGCTTTTTGTACAATAGCAATAGTTGTAATTCCCTTTATAACCGTGTTTTTTTATAGCATCAGCAAACCAGGTTTTCGCCTTATTAATATTGTTGGATATTTGCGGTAAGTACGTGAATTTTAATGGTGCGCCATACTGTTTTGTAAGTTGCATTAAATCAATACCATGAAAATGCAATTGTGCTTTATCAACTTCAAATTCTTCTTGCGGAAAATCGTAAGTTTGATTTATTAAATCAATATATTTTGTATTCAATTTATTTTTTTAAAAAGTTAAAGATGTAGCTAATGTATTAACTAGGCGTTAAGGTAACAAAAAATAAATGGTATCAAACCTGGATTTCTCTGCTAGTAGTAGGCACAAAACCGTATTTATGCTGTATAGCATATATGGGTGAAACGGAAGTTAGCTTTAAAATTCGGTCGCTTAATCTGTAAGCTGCTTTTGAATATGACTTCCTAATTTTCAAAAGCCCGAACATAGAAACAGGGTTCAAAGTGTTCAGCTAAAAGTGCCGCAAATGTATATTATTTTTAACTAAAAAAAAGGTTTTTGATTTTTTTTTGGAAAATTTTTTGGGCGTTACCACAAGGGTCGGGCTATACGTTGCAATCTTTCTTGTGCTGAAGGTGTTTCAGTCTCTCATCAAGTAATTTCTAAATAATATAAGATAGTTTAAAACCAAACTTATAGATAAGCACAAAAAAGGATTTCCACTGCTATCCCTAACGCGGAAATTCTGCTACATAACAAACTTCCGTTTTAATTAAAATTTTAACTACTTTTAAAAATGGAAACAATTCATATGAAACACAATATCAAATCTATTAGGCCATTTATTGGTTCTAAAGACTATAATCTTTCAAGACAGTTTTATTTAGACTTTGGATTTGAAGAGATGATTAAAATCTCCTATAAAATGTCTTATTTTAAATCTGGAGATTTTGGTTTTTATTTACAGGACAGTTATGTAAAAGACTGGGTGAATAATTCTATGATTTTTCTTGAAGTTGAAAATGTAGAAGAACATTTAACACAAATAAAAAAACGAAACCTTACCAGTAAATATAAGAAGGTGAAAATCTCCGAAATACATTTTAACGATTGGGGAAACGAATATTTTATACACGATCCTTCTGGTGTTTTATGGCATATTGGGGTGTTTAAAGATAAATAGTAGTCATTATTTCTAACAAGGTGAGAAATCACATAATTTATAAAAAGAGAATGTGATATCTCAATCGTTCCCCATTTCGACATGACAAAATAAAATCAATAAAAATTATAGCATCTTCAACGTATTCAACTCCTGCTCAGTTAGGTGTTTCCAACTACCTCGCGGAATATCTTTTTTGGTTAAATGCCCAATAGCCACACAATCTAAACTTACTATTTCATATTTAACATAGTCAAAAATAGTTCTAATAATAGTATTTCCCGTGTTTTTAATTTTTAAACCAATTTCTTTTTTTGAAGCCCCATCAATATAACTAATTTCCTCAACTGCAATAAGTTTCCCATCAATCTTAAAACCATTCTGAATCTTTTTTAAATCTTCAAGCTTCAAGTTTTTATCCAACTCAATATGAAATAGTCTTGCTACCCCATTTTTAGAATTGGTAAACTTATCTACTATAATATCGTCGTTTGTAAAAAGCAATAACCCTTTTGAATTTCTACCCAAGCGTCCAATAGGTTTTATACGTGAATTTGTTGCATTGGCCACCAAATCCATTACCGTTCTACCTTTCCCTTCGCTAGTGGTCGTGGCAAATCCCTTAGGTTTATTCAATAAAACATAGGCTTTTTTCTCTGGGTTTATTCTTGCGCCATCATACCGGACCTCATCGCCCATTTTTACTTTGTAGCCCATTTCGGTAATTATTTTTCCGTTTACAGAAACCAATCCGGTTGCAATATGTACATCGGCTTCTCTACGCGAGCAAATCCCGGCATTAGCAACATATTTATTTAATCTGATTTCATCAGGATTACTTGGCTTTTTAGGTGCTGGATTAGACTTTTTTATGGGTGCATTTCCTCTGGCATAACTTGTAAAACGCTTGTTTCCGTCTCCGCGTCCTGATGGCTTTCCTTTTCCTTTACTCCCTTGATGTCTGTTCATGACTTATTAATTTTTTGCAAAGATATACTTAAAATTATGACAAACGATTTAAGATTGACGATTTTACAGGGCAAACGCATTAAAAACAGGAACATTGATTTTAATGCGTTTGCCCTGGATGATTTTACTAAAACGAATTGAGTTCAAAATAAAAATCAACTAAAATTGAATAATCTATATTTTCATGTCAGGGAGACAAACAGCTATATTGTTGATTATATTCTAAAAAAAGAATAACTTTTACATTCAACTAATCTTAAATACGATTTAAAACCAAATCAACATTAATCAATACAATACTAAAAACACCAGCTAAAATCATGAATTTTAAAATGTTATGAAGTATTAAATAATGCATTTTTGTTTTAGATTTCCAGAGTATAACTAAGAAGATTACCAATAGAAAAGTACTGAAATAAAAATAAAAATACATATAACCTATTTCAAAACGAAACAAAAGCAAATAGGTTGGAATTAGGGTGAAAACGGCTAAGGCTGTAAGCATTTGTTTGGAAACCATCTCGCCATAAACAACCGGAATAGTTTTATAATTTTGAAGTAAATCGCCTTTTATGTTTTCTAAATCTTTAGTCAGTTCGCGCATGGCTATTATTAAAAACAAAAACATGGCATGCACAAAAATGACGGTTTCAAAATTCTTGTAATACAAGAAAATAGCAAAAAACGGTGTAATGGTTAAAATAGCAGAGGTCAGGTTGCCAATAAACGGTAACTTTTTTAGTTTGTGCGAATAAAACCAAATACCAAAAATATAGACTGAAAAGAATAAAACCGCGTTAAAAGACACATAACTTGCCATAACTACAGCCATAAAGTTAAGGACAAAATAAAAGGAAAGTTTGGTATTTTGGCTCACCAGTCTGTCCAACTTAGACTTCAAGGGCTTATTTATTAAATCTTTCTCTGAATCGTAAAAATTATTAATAATGTAACCGCCGGCTATGGTTGCTGCAGAGGCCAAAACCAGCATAAATAAATTAGCATCAAACAAAACCTGTTTTAATGGTTTATCATGTGCCATTATGTATATGGATGCTAAATATTGAGCAATAACTATTATTAATATATTATAGCCCCTAACCACAGAAAACATACTAAAAAATTTGATTAGAATGTGTTTCTGTCTTCTTGAGAACATAAAATATATTTTGATAAGACCCTTCAACTTACTTCATAAGCCACTTTCAATTAAAATATATTTTCATTTCAGTAATGCTCAGGCTAACAGAAAGGTTTTAGAAATTGTAAACGACTTCCAATTTGTAATCAGAAAGGGATTTTTTAGCTTTTTCAATATCTTCAGTAAAACCAAGAATATAACCGCCGCCGCCAGAACCACAAAGTTTTAAGTAGTAATGGTTAGTTTCAATGCCATTTTTCCAAAGCTGATGGAACTGTTGAGGAATCATTGGCTTAAAATGATTTAAAACTACTTTAGAAAGTTGTTTTGTGTTTTTAAATAGCGACTTAATATTTCCCGTTAAAAAATCTTCAATACAAGCATCGGTATGTTTTATAAACTGGTTTTTAAGCATGCTACGGAAACCTTCTTGTTTCATGTTTTCCATAAAAATACTTACCATAGGGGCCGTTTCGCCAACAATACCACTATCAATTAAAAATACAGCACCCTTACCGTTATTTTCTTGCGCTGGGATACCAGTGGCTTCAATATTATTTTTTGAATTAATAAGAATTGGAATACTTAAATAACTGTTTAATGGGTCTAAACCAGAAGATTTTCCATGAAAAAAAGATTCCATTTCAGAAAAAACCGATTTTAGCTTTAGAAGTTTTTCTCTCGTTAAATTTTCTAAAACTGTAATTTTATCATGCGCATATTTATCGTAAATCGCAGCTACTAAAGCACCGCTACTCCCAACACCATATCCTTGAGGAATTGAAGAATCAAAATACATCCCCTTATTGACATCTTCCTTTAATAATTCAATATCAAAGCTTACCAATTTGGCATCTATATCTTGTAAATAAGCAACATAACGTTTTAAACTGGCATTAGATTTTATAGCCGTTTCAGACGGGTTTTCATCTACCTTAAGTGCCCCATTATAAAAGTTATATGGAATTGATAAGCCTTTAGAATCTTTAATGATTCCGTACTCACCAAAGAGTAGTATTTTTGAGTAAAATAGAGGTCCTTTCATTAAGCAATTTTTTGATTTGGCTTTGCAAAATTACAATAGTTTTGCTCCAAATCCAATTCTATCACTAATATAGTGACCATTTTGACAATATGCAACTAATTCATTTTTAATGAATTCACAAACCTGTTCACATTCATTTTCTGGATATAATACATGCACATTGGCTCCCGCATCTAATGTAAAACAAACTTTAGAACCTGTTTTCTCTCTAAATAACCAGATTTTATTGATAATTTCCAGCGTATTGGGTTTCATTAAAATAAAGTAAGGCATACTCGTCATCATCATAGCGTGCAACGTTAGTGCTTCACTTTCAACAATCTTTATAAAGTTATCTAAATTACCTTCTTTTAAAATGTTTATTAAACTTGAAAGATGGCTATGTGCCTGTTTAAATCGCTCCTGCGCGAACGGATGCCCATGCATTAAGTTATGCCCAACAGTGCTACTTACCTGCTTTTCGCCTTTATCAACTAATAAAATAGTGTCTTGATAATTTTTGAATTTTTTATGAACTTCAAATGGATATTTTACACCAAATAAATCTGAACTTCCATCAATATCTTTATGTTTCCCCCAAACTATTAAATCGCCTTCCAAACTTCGGCATGCACTACCCGAACCTAAACGGGCTAAAAATGATGCTTTTTGAATGAAATAATCTTCATCAAAAGACCTTTCGACGGTGCCTGCGCTGAGCGCAGTCGAAGTGCTCAAGGTGACATCGGACGTAACTAATTCCTTTTCAATACTCATTAAACACAACGCTAAAGCACTCATACCGCTTGCTGAAGATGCAATACCCGAACTGTGTGGAAAGGTATTTGACGTTTCAATTTTAAAATGATAGTTTTTTAAAAACGGTAAATAGACTTCTATCCGCTTGAAAAAAGTTTCAATTTTTGGTTTAAAATCGTCCTTCTTTTCATCATCCAAAAACACATCAAAAGAAAAACCATTATTATTATCCTTCTTAATAAAACTCAGCTTCGTAATTGTTTTACAATCACTTAGCGTAAAACTAATGGATGGATTTTCTGGTATTTGATGTTCCTTTTTACCCCAATATTTTACTAAAGCAATGTTGCTTGGTGACGCCCATGTAAAACTTCCTTTCTCAACTGAATTTGTATAAGGTTTTGGTATAAATCTTTCTTCTGCCATGTATTGCTTTTCAGTTGACGAAGACTGTTTAAAACAGTCGTTTTTTTAAATCTTATAATAATGTTTGGCAAAAATAGGAAATACAAATGAGGTTTTTCTTTTTATAAAGACATTGCTATTAACTTTAGCATTGTTTTATGGTTTCTAGCTGTTGCAGTTGTTTCTGATAATAAATTCTTCGTTAGGATATGAAACTTTTGAAACTTCTTCTACCAGCTTTTCATCTGGAGCTGCATACAATAATGTAAAATAGCTGTTAATTTTCTTTTCTTCAGGAAACGGACAGGCATCAAAAACTTGCTGCAATGCTTCAGGAGTTTTAATAAGAATGGGGACTTCAAAACCAAAATGCGTATTGATTGCATTATGAATTTTCTCTTCTAAAATTGTTTTGTTCACTTCAGATGATTGAAAAATTACATTGCCACTTTGAATATAAGTTTGAACATTTTTTAGATCAGGTTTTGAGAGTAATTCTCTTAAATTTGCCATCGGGATTTTCTTGTGCCCTCCAACATTGATCCCTCTTAAAAGTGCGATGCATCTGTTCATGTTTTACAACTTAATATGACTATTTATTAAATAAATGTATCGTTATTTCAAAACCATAACACACCCCTTAATCCCCTCTTTTTAGAGGGGGAACTGTGGCAAAAAAATTCAGCTACCAAACCTTAAATCTATTAAGTAAAATTAATTACTCTTAAAAGTACGATGTATGTGTTCATTTAAAATCTTGGCTTTGACTAAGTAAACGTAAAATCCTTACATCATCATCAACCACCACATAATGAAATGCATAATTAAATTTTTCAAACAAATGAATTCTAATGTTTTTATATCGAATTTGCCTTGCTAAAGGTGACTTTTCTAAAAAAGTGATTTGTTGACTCAAATCTTTTAAAAAAGATTTTTCAATTTGTTTAGCTTTGAAATAACATTCAGCTAATTCAATTTCTCTAAAAGCTTCAGAAGTAATAATTATTTTATAAACCATACTTCTTTTTAACATCCTCAATTGGCATAAACTTCAATTCACCCCTTTCCATTCTATCCAGCATCTCATCCATCATTGCTTTATATTCATCTGAGGGTTCACTGTAGCATATGGCGGCATCTTCCAAAGTATATTCAATATAATTTTTTAAAGAACGTTTTTGAAGTTTAGCTTGTTTTTTAAGAATTTCAATAGCCTTATCATCAAGTTCAATTAATTTTTTTGTTTTACCCATAATATATATTTTATATATCTAATATATATAAAATATATTAATTTAAAAACTTTCTGCAATATTTTTAGCTGCAATATAAGCTCCCGTCCAAGCATTTTGAAAATTAAAGCCGCCTGTAATGGCATCTATATTTAAAACTTCGCCTGCAAAATAAAGGTTTTTGTATAGTTTGCTTTCAAAGGTTTTAAAATTCACTTCTTTTAAATTTACACCTCCGGCGGTAACAA
>TARA_R110002049_G_scaffold73827_4_pt1 | contig 10104 bp, 3 predicted proteins | sample TARA_R110002049 | Tara Oceans TARA_R110002049 (sample SAMEA4396941) | marine metagenome | biome: Polar Biome; feature: [SRF] surface water layer (ENVO:00010504); material: water (ENVO:00002006), including particulate matter (ENVO:01000060) such as... | depth 5 m
TTTAGAGATATGGCTGCAATAGCTGTAAATACAAATTCTTATTATATGGCAGGAACTTTAGCTAATCCTAATATTATAGGTGGAGCTAATACAGGAACTATAACAAGTTCTTCTACAATTAACATGTTTACAGTACTTGGTATGAATGAAAATATAAACAATACTTACTTAAATTTACTACCAATAACTAATCAAAATCATAAAAGATGGTTCGAAAGAAAGAAATTTATGGACAAATGGGCAGGAATTCGTCTAATTTGTGATAATAATCAAAATAATTTACTAAATTTGTACTCTACTTCAATAGGAGTACGCCAAATATACCGATAAAATGAAATATAAAAGATATAAAAAAGGAAATTACAGAATGTTTTTAGCTGGGGGAACGGATGACGTTAAGACTAATGCTATGAATATGTATAATAGTGGGGTAATAGGATCTGGAAACTCTCCTATAGGATCTACTTCTACTATTGTTGAAGAAGAGAGTGATCCAAACTTACAAGACGAACGAGTTAATAATTTTACAGAGCAACAACAATTGCTTATACAGCAACAACAGCAAGTAGCTAATGAAACAGCTCAGCAAGAAGCAGAAAATGAAATAATTAACGAGCAAAAAACAGAACAAGCTAATGCAGAGGTTCAAAATTCTTTTGCTAAAGGAGAGCAAATTGCTTCAAGTGGTATAAAGACTGGAGCAGAACTTTTAGCTCCAACAACTTTTGCAGCAAACAAATTAAAAAATGCTAACGCTTACAGTCAATTAGGTTCGACTGTGACTCAAGGAATTAAGAATCTTAAACCTATTGCAGACGTAGCAGGTACAGGGATTAAGGCTGGTCTAGGTCAAATAGGTGCTGGATTAGGTAAGTTTGCACAAACAGGTGCTGGTATAGGTACTATAGGAGCTTTAGCTGGGGCAGGTGTAAGCAGGTTGTCTGATGATAATGATGCAACTACGTTAAACTTTGGTGAAGGAGCAGGAGGAGTTTTAAGTGCTGCAGGTACAGGTGCTAGTTTAGGATCTCTATTAGGTCCTGGAGGTACTCTTATAGGAGGAGCATTAGGAGGTTTATATGGTTTAGGTAAAGGTTTATACACAAGAAACAAAGCTAGAAAAAACGAAAGTGAGTTTGAAGATGAGTCTAACGCTAATATAAGTAAATCTAATACTAGATTTAATGATGACTTAATGTCTAATTACGGTTCTGCACTGTCTACTATAAACCAAGGTAAGTTAGATCAGAAATCTATTTCTGGGCAAGATCTTGGTTATAACTTAACAGCAAGAAACGGTGGAATGAGATATGGTCACGGAGGCTTTCCAGCAGGAGTTCAAATGCCAATGGGTCAACAAGGTATGGAACAACCTCAAGGAATGATGCCTACGCAAATAATGCCACAACCTCAACAACCTATGTATAAAAGAGGTGGAATGAGAATGGGAATGCCTAGATACGGATACTAAATAAAAAAATATTAAATATGTTTAAAAATAAATTAATAGATCAGTTAAAACAAAAGTTTAAAAATGGAGGAATTCCATTAAAAGGTGGGGCAATGATTCCTATACCTGGAACTGATTCAGTGCAATTTAAGGGTAATACTCATGAAGAGGGGGGTATTATGTATGATCACAAAACTGAAGTAGAACATGACGAAGTTATGACTACAGTAGATACGAAAAAAGATGGGGCAAAAGATTATTTCTTTTCTTCTTATTTAAAGAAAGGTGGTATGTCATTTGCAGATATGTCTAAAGATATATTGCAAAATGGTGGATCACAAAAAGAAATTAATACATTAGCTCGCATGCAAGAGAAAGCTGCTAAAAGAGATCCTAATAAAATACAATCTGCTAAATTAGGAGGTGTTATGCAATATAAAACTGGAGGGCCTTTTAAAAATAAAGAAGAGGGAAATGCATTTAGAGCGTGGGTTAATGAAACATACCCAGATTATGCTGAAGAAATTGATTTAGATAACACAGGTGGATATGATAACGATTATATTATGAAAGCTTGGGCAAAGCATGGAGAATCATATACAAATAAAGATGTAGCACCACCAGAACTTATAGACAACGACAGCGATGAAATATCAGATGGTATAGATATAGATGGAGGTACTGGAACAGACAAACCATTAGAAAATGTTGTAGGAGGTGATGAAACTTTTGAAGGTCCTTTTGCAACTGATCAACAAATAAACGATGGACAGTTTCAAGGTGAGAGAGATAGTCTTTATGCTAAATTAAGAAAGAGGGCTGAAGGTGTGTCAGACACTCCAGCGGTAGCTCTTGGTGCAGGATTAGCTCAGTTAGGGCCAGCTGCATATTCTTTATTTCATAAACAACCGGACGCTGAGCAAGCAAAATATACTAGAGGGTTTACTAGTCCTATTGTAGCTGAAATGGCTAAAGCTCCAAAATTAGAGAGAGTAAATTATAATGCAGAAAAAGCTTCTAATGCTTCTCAAATGAGAGAAATAAGTAAGTATATAGAAACTTCTGGAGGAGGGCCAGCTAATATTATAAATAAAATGGCTGCTTATGGTAAAAAACAAGAGGGGAATATGATGATTGCAGCTGCAGAAAGTAAAGCAAATATAGGTATTGCTAATCAAGAAGCTTCAATGAAGAATCAAGTATCCTTAAATAACTTACAAAGAGCTCAACAAGCTTCACAATTAAATGCACAATTACAACAAAGTGAAACTGCAAGGATGGATCAAATAAATTTAGCTAATGCGGCAGCAAGGCAAGCAGTTAAAGATGATGAAGAGTTCCAAAAATATCAAGGAGTAAACACTTTAGGATCTAATATAGCAGGATTGGCTGGGGATTATCTGTCTTATAAGGCATCTGAAAGAATGGCTAGAGTAATGGGAAGTGAGGGTATATATGATAGAGATGCATTTAGAACAATAGCTACGAAAGAGCTTAAGAAAACTGGAGTACCAGGAATTTGTGGAGGCGATACTGGAATCCCTTGTACTGACGATCACATCAATAAATTTATAACATCTCAAAATAAATAGATAAAACAATATAAACTATGGCAAGAACTAATTTACCAGCATATACATCTGTCTATAAAGATCCAGGATCTGTGGCTATTAATACAGAACTTAGAAGAAGATACGCAGGATCATTTAAAAACGATGACGCACTAACTGGAGCAGTAGATGGAATGGTTAACGCAGATTTTGAAGGAGATCAGATGTTAAAAGATGACCTATCTACTAGATATAACAACAATCTTAAAGAACGATCTAGAAGAGGGGATTATGAAACTATGGGGCAAACTATAGCAAAAGATAGTAGACAGTTTGTTAAAGAGTATGCACCTATTGAGCAAAATTATAATAGTGTTCAAGGGTATAAGCAAAGTGTTCAAAAAGCATACAATGAAGGAAGGATTGACGAAGAGACTTATAGAAGAGCTTTTGCTATGTCCGCTCATGGATATGAAGGGTTACAACAAAATGAAGATGGAACTGTAAACGATAAGAGTTTTTTCTCTGGGTATAATTTTGTAGACGATCAAAATATAAGCGCTCTTATGGATGATGCTATGAAAGGATATGCTGCACACACAGGAGGAAGTGATATGACAAGAGTAGGGCAAGGTCCTAATGCTGAGTATAAAATGAGAGTAGGTAGTGAGTGGTCAAGAGTTCCACAAGCAGAAGTTGATAGAATATTTAATGATGTAATATCTGATCCTTCTGTTAGGGCGTATCTTAATCAAAAAGCTGATTTAAGAACTTTTGATGTATCTGATGAGAATTTACAAAAACAACTTAGTTTAAATTTATACGGAGATCCAGATGATCCAAATGATAAAGGTCTTTATGGTATTATGTCTGAATTACAAGATAAGGGAAAAGATAAAGAAGCAGAAGCATATAAAAATATAATAGAGCAACAAGAATCTTTACTTAATGGTACAGGAGTTGAAAGTCCTGAAGAGATGATTAATATGCGTAAAAAAGCTTCTCACCAACAGGTAATAGATAGTGAAATAGGAAGAGAAAGAAATGCTGCTTTAACTAAATATGTTAGAAATAATGTTAAAACCTGGAGTCATCAAGAGTATGATGATTTATATAAAATGGGGGTACAAAAGAAAATAGATGAGTATATATCTGATTATACAGAAGATACACCGTTAGTAGAAATAGTATCTGAATCTGGATCTACTTACGATGAGGTAGAAAAGCATATGGAAGGTAGAATAGAATTGCAAAATCAGCAAGTTACCTCAGTAAATGATCTTTTAAAAGAGGATGGATATGAAGGTGAGCCTTTAACTAAAGAGCAGATTCTAAGTGGAGACTATCTTACTATGGAAATTAATGGCCAGTTACTTACAGACTACATAGATGTTGGTATTTTAAACACTGCACAAGATAATATTAGAAAACATATATCTGCAGCGAATAGATCAAAGAATATTTTAAAAGCAGTAGATGATAAAATGGGGACAGAAACCGCAACTGCTACTGAAAAATTTAGAAAAACAGAATTAACTATTGGGGGTGGTTACGGAGAGCAAACAACAAATTATGGTAAGATATTAGATGTTATGAATGATGTTATCAGTGATGGAAACACCGGTAATTCTGATAAGAGTTTACAAAAACGAATAGAGTATCTTAATAAAAAAGCGGATTCAAGAACTTTTGATGTAAATGAAATTAAAGAGATGTTTAGCAGTAAACATGGGAATGATTATATAGATCTAGGAGACGGTAAGATTAGAGTTATGAACAGTGTGGATAAAACTGGTAGTCGTACTGGTGGTAATCTTAATTGGAAGACAGAGGGTGTGGTAATTGATTTAAATAATATAGATGTATTAGGGTATATGAATATTATGAATCAAGCTTCTAGACTAACCAACAGGGGGTACAGGGGGCAAGGGTGGACTGCAGAGGGAGAGAACCTTTCTTATAGATTCACAAGCGCTGTATTTAAAGAGCATGATAAGCAGTATGATACAAGAATATATACTGGGGTAATTTCTGACAGTGGTCCAGACGCACAAAATGTAAATACACATACTAGAAGAGATTATAAAAACTCAATAGCTGAAACTATAGTAAAAAGAGACGAGTATGTTCTGGAGGCGTCTACGCAATACGTTGGAGGACAAGCTAGTCAAGTTATACCTGGACTTAATAGTGATGAGGCTCAGAAAAATACTAAAATTGTTAATCAAGCTTTAAATAACAGAGCTTTACCAGACCATTTTGAAATATTTTATGATAATAAAAAACAAGATGGAACCGGTACAATTGCAAGCTTCAAAGAGCAGTATGGTATTTCCGGAGATCTTAATGTTAAAGATATTAAGTTTGTAACTTCTCCTTTTATGGGAGAGGCAGTTTTACAATTACAACTACAAGGAAAAGGACAACAGCAAGAAAATGTTCAACGTGCCAGCGATGAGGATGTTATGCTTACTCGGACGGTATTTATGCCTGTAAGCCAAATTAAAAATTCAGGATTACAAGAATATATAAACAGTCCAGCTTTTAAAGTAGAAATGGAAGTTAATGGGGCAAGACAATCTTCGTTAGATAATACAACTATAATATTTCGAAAAGGTTCAAACGATGTAGGAACTACTTTAACTTGGGACTTTAACAAAGATAATAGTCAAAACTCTGAGACAATTTTAATTCAAACAGCTGATGGAGGGCAGCAAAGATTCCCTAAAGGGCATCCTACAGTTTCACTAATGATTCAAGAAGCAGTAAATGACGGATATAAATTCTGGGTAAAAGAAGACTAAAATAATATGGCGGAAGAAAATGAAAATGTATCTAAAGGGGAATCTACCTCTATAGATAATATAGCACCAAAAGTTACTGTTAATCCTATTACCGGATTACCTTTTGGAGGAGGGACTATAAATCCAGAAACAAACCAACCAGATAAGAATCCTATTACAGGGAAAAAGTTTGGATTAGGATTATTAGACTCAAAAGGAAAGTCTAATTTTGGGAATTATAAATCTACACACTCTACATTAGGGGGAAAAGGATTTTCTCCATCTAACATATTTACAGATACATACAGTATGTATAATATGGAACCTATGGAAAACTATAAGAAGTATGGTGTTACTATGGGTAGAAATTTTGATTTTGATGAAATAAGAGCTCGTAATCAAAGTACTGGGGAAACAGTAATGAGAGGTATAGGTGGAGCTTTAGTTACATTTGGAGGGGCTTTATTAGAAAATACAATAGGATTTTTTGCTGGTTTAGGGGAGATGGCTACAGGAGGTGCTTATTACGATAATGCAATAGGAAAGTCAGTAGATAAAATGAATGCGTGGGTGGATGAGTATGCACCTATCTATAAAACAAAAGCAGAAGAAAAGTACAGCACTTGGCAGAAAATGGGCACAGCTCACTTTTGGGCTGATGATGTATTAGGAGGTGCTGCATACACAGCTGCGGCCGCTGCTTCAATGTATTTAACTGGTGGTGGAGGATTAATGACTAAGGGACTTAAAACAGTAGCTACTCGTGCAGCCTTGTATAATACTACGAAAGCAGTTATAAATGGAACACAAATAGCTAAAAATGTTGGGCAAGGAGCTAACATATCAAATAGATTATGGCAAGCATCTCAGGTTTTAGAAGCAGGAGCAATGATGTCTTTAGCAGAAGCTTCTGTAGAGGCTAGAGAAACACAAAAGTCTACATATGATACTTTAGTAGAAAATTATTTAGAGCAGCATAAAACAGCTGATATAAATAACATACCTAAAGACAAACTTAAAGAGTTTGAAGATATTTCTTACAGTGCAGGAAACACAAACTTTGTTATGCAAATGCCTGTATTAATGGGTACAAACCTATTAATGTTTGGTAGATCTGTATCAGGATTTAAAGTAGGGAGTTCTATAAATAAAGATGTGATTTGGGACAGCGCAACAAAGTCTTATGTAAGTAAATTTGCAGGTGATGGATTTATGGCAAGTACACTAGCAAAACTTAAACCATTTGCTCAGCAAGGTTTAAATGAAGCATTTCAAGAAGCGTATCAATTTGGATCTTCTGCGTATGCAAGTTCTTACCATATAGATAAATACGAAAATAATGGAAATGGAGATATATCTAAATCTTTAGCTGCGGGGTGGGATGCTATAAATACTCAAGAAGGTTTTGAGTCTGCTTTAATTGGATTTATTACTGGGGGAATTTTTGGAGGAGCAGGTGCTATTAAAGCTAAACAGTATAGTACTAATGTAGAAAGGGCCGATAGATTAGCTGGAGTATTAAACGGAGGAACATTAATTAATGCTGCGGCTTCGTATCAAAGTGCAAATGCAGTAGAGAAGGCGTCTAAGGATATGGAGGCTCATTTAAAGAATGGAGATATAAAAAAGTATCAAGACGCAAGATTTAACCTTATAGCAGCACAGTCTATGGAGATGCTAGAAAGAGGAGGACTTGAATTATATATCGAGCAATTAGAAGAAAGTTCTAATTTTGCAGATCCAGAATTTAAGAAATTGTATAGGTATTTAGAAACTGACAAACATGGTGCTCCTATATCTATTGAAAAGCAATCTGACGGAAAGAATAAACATGAAGTTATAGATGGTATGGTTAAAAAAGTAAGACAGTTTGAAAAGACATTTAATAATGTAAATGAAAGGTTTCCACTTCCTGATAGGACTACAGGTCTTCCAAGATTATTAATGAGTACTGAGGAAAGAAATGCAGAAGATAAAGTTTACAATGACAGGGCAAATCTTAGAAATGAATTAATTTTCAGTGCTGCAGGAATTAAAGATAGGAATAGAAGAATGTCTAACATTCAAAAAACTATACAATCTGAAGTAGATGAGGTCCAATCTTCATTTCGTGATTCTTTAGGGGGAAGATCAGTAATGTTTGGAGTTTCTGAAAACCTATCTAATATTTTATCAGAGCAACAACCTGGACATAAAGGTATAAAAACGTGGAAAGAGCCAGGAACTAGAGAAGCTCAACAAGCTTTTGTAGACGAAGTTGTTGGAGTAGACGAGCAAGGAAATAAAATTTATACTGCTGGAGCAGAGATTGATCCAAATGTACGTATAGAAGATCAGAATATAGCAGTACAACCTGATAGATACGATGCTGAAACACAGTATGAAGAAACTAAACTAAAACTAGAGGAACTTATATTCCAAGTAGGACAGAGAGATGCATTAGCTGCAGAAAAAATAACAGAGTTAAGTAGAGATTATTTAAGCTTATTAGCTACTAATAAAGTTTCTATTGAAGCGTACAATAAACTCGCTTCTGATAAATACGCCCAAGAGCAGTGGACAAATGCATTAAATAAAAACATAGAAGACAAGGTACAACAAAATGCAGATAAAGAAGGTCTTAGAATTGCACAAGAGGCTAAGACATCTAAAGAGATATACGACAATTTAACAGTTGAAGTTAGCCCCGCAGTTCTGCCGCAAATTAGAGAACGTATTGAGCAGCTAAAGAAAGATGAAACCGAAGCGCGAAACAAATACTTAAATCAAGTAAAAACTTTAAATCCTAAAGATAAAGTAGAAGCATTAAAAGAAATTGATAAAGAAGGGTTAACAGATTCTGAGAAAGAAGGTCTTCGACTAGCTCTTGATCAGGCACAGGTTGCTCTTACTAAAGACAAACTACAAAACCCATCTGACGAAGTAACAGAAGAAGATGTAGAAGTTAAAGAAGTTAAAGAAGAAATTGAAGAAGCATTTAATCCAGAAAATGTAGGGGGAGTGGAATCAATTTCTGAAAATGGAAGAGAGTTTCAAATAGAAGGAAAGCAATACTACAATAGAGAGGCTAACCCACAAGATGCTATTGTTACTGACGCTAAAGGAGACTTGGTTTCTATTAAACTACAAACTGAGGACGGTGTTACAGAGTCTTTTAGAGCACCTAAAGCAAGGATAGAAGCGCTGCATGTAGCTATATTAAAATCTACTGCATATAAAGTAGATAGTACTCAAGATATAGCAAGGCAAGATATATTAAATCGCGCTGGAGTTGTTTTAGAAGAATCTAAGAATGAATTAGCTGTTAGTATAAAAGATAACACTAAAGATTCCTCGTCTCTAAAATCAGAGATATATGGGTTAGAAAGATCAATCGATGAAGTTTTGGAAGTAATTGATGAGTTACGTACAAGTTTAATACAAGATGATAACGCAACTAAAAAAGATATAAATGCTAATTCTACTATTAAAGAGTTAAATAAAAGACTTAAGCAAATAAAGGCTGCTATAACTAAAAGGAGAAATGTACTACTAAATAGAAACGAGTCATCAACTCCTACAATTGCAGAAATAACAGCAGTAGAACAAAAAGTATTAAATGATGTACAGAAACTAGAAGATAAAATAAAAGATCTTGAGGCTCAGGCTTTAGAGGTAGAAAATACTTTAAGACGTACTGAATCTCAAATGGAAGATTATCAGAATGATCCAGCTTCTTTTGCACAGGTTGCTAAAGAAAATGCTGATGCTATCACTAAGAGTAATAATATAGAAGAAAAACAGAAAACATTTTACACTCTGATAGATTATAAAAAACAAAAATTAAGAAGACTACAAAATGAAAAACAAAACAGACCTGCAAACCCTGCAGAACAAACTACACCCGAAGCTCCAGGAGAGATTGAAAAACCAGCCACTGAAGGAGAAAATCCGAATATTACAACAGTTCCTACAGAAGAGAGGGTTACTATAGCAGCTAACTTAGGTTATCAAAGAGTAAATAATAATAGCTATGTTATATCTCCACTAGGTACAATATATAGAACAAACGGTCCTCGTGTTGTAAATTATACAAGAATAAAAGATGCTACAGATGTAAATATTCCAGGGTATTCAGAAGTAGAAGCTTTTACTTATAAAGATCAAAATGGAATTACTAATGTAGTAGATTCTCTAACAGGTACAATATTAGGAAAAGATAAAGTTGCTAAATTAGCAGATAAACAGGCAGTAGAAACACTCTCTCAAAATAGTCCTACTGAAATGTTTGGAAATATTATAAATGAAAATGAGAAAACATCTCCTGCATATGAACCAACTA
>TARA_R110002049_G_scaffold84807_5_pt1 | contig 10083 bp, 17 predicted proteins | sample TARA_R110002049 | Tara Oceans TARA_R110002049 (sample SAMEA4396941) | marine metagenome | biome: Polar Biome; feature: [SRF] surface water layer (ENVO:00010504); material: water (ENVO:00002006), including particulate matter (ENVO:01000060) such as... | depth 5 m
CGCTCAACAGGCTTTGCTTGCACAGTTAGAGATAAACAAAGCGGAGGCAGCGTCAGGTTCTTTGTTTAAAGGTGGCTGGCGCCCATTTGTTGGGTGGGTCTGCGGAATTGCCTTTGCGTATCACTTTGTCTTGCAGCCTTTATTAATTTTTATTTTAAGTGTGTTTAAAATATCACTACCCGATTTACCTGAGTTTGACATGAGTACGCTCCTCACGACTTTGGGAGGATTACTTGGCATTGGTGGATTGCGCTCGTATGAGAAAACGAAAGGCTTGACCAAATAGAAGAAGAAGACTGTATCGTTTGTGGAGAAACAAGAAAAGTATATTGGATATATACGATTGAACAAAAATGGAGACAGATGAGACAAGTTTGTCTTACTTGTCAAAGACGAGAAAAGAAAAGAATAGAAGAAGGGAAAATTAAATGAATATAGATCGTTTAAGACAACAGCTGGAAATAGATGAAGGGTGTAAGTACGTCATTTATCTAGATCACTTAAATTTACCCACACACGGAATTGGTCACTTAATTCTTGAGAGCGATCCTGAGTATGGTCAGCCTGTTGGTACGCCTGTAACAGACGAGCGTGTTATTGAATGTTTTGAAAAAGACTTAGAAAGCGTACAGAAAGATTGTTACAGGCTGTACAATGACTTTGACGATCTTCCTGAGACTGTACAAGAAATTATAGCAAATATGTTGTTTAATATGGGTTTGGGAAGAATGAAATCATTTCAAGGCATGAAGAGAAATGTTGATGCTCGACAGTGGGACAAGGCAGCGGATGAGATGGTTGACTCACGCTGGTACAATCAAGTTGGCGAAAGATCGAAACGTCTAGTGGAAAAAATGCGTCAGGTTTAATATTGTATTATGGTAATATACGCTTTACTATACTAAATATTGTTATAGTATGGTAAAAGGAGTATATATATGGACGCTATAGTTTTAGCGGAACATCTTTTAAAAGACATTCGCCAGCGCAAACAAGACTTTGCGGAGGCTTTGGCGAGTGGTTCATGCGATACGATAGAAACGTATCGGTTCACAGTGGGTCAAATACGAGGAATGACCTATGTTGAAGATTTAATTGTTTCCTCGATGAAAGGCTTAGATTTAGATGACTAAGAAATTTTACGTTCCTGAGAAAAAAGTTATAGGAGCTTCAAGTCCTATACCTAAAGCAGTTGAAAAGGCATTTCCTAAAATAGAAGAATCAAAAAATTCTATAGACCCTTCAACTTTTAAAAACTCAACACTCGAAAGACTTCCGCAACCTACAGGTTGGAGAATACTTGTTATTCCATATTACATGAAACAGCAAACTAAGGGAGGCGTATTTATTCCAGATGACATAAGAGACAAGGAAAGTTTCGCCACAGTCGCTGCTTATGTCGTAAAGCTTGGACCAGACGCATATAAAGACTCTGATAAATTCCCATCTGGTGCCTACTGTGATGAGAAAAATTGGGTTCTTATGGGAAGATATGCGGGAAATAGGTTCAAAGTGGAAGGACTTGAGGTTCGTCTGATAAATGATGACAATATTATTGCAACAATACTTGACCCATCAGACGTTTCGTATGTATAAAGTAAACAAAGGGATATAAATATGTCTAGTGAAGCTCAAAATTTAGTAGAAGAAGAACAGGATACTTCTGTTGAGATAGATCAAGATGATCTTTCCGAAGGAACAAGCGTTGAAGTTTCTTCAGAAAATTCTGAACCAAACCAAACAAATGTTCGAGATGAAGAATCAGGCGAAGAACTTGAATCATATAGCGACAATGTAAAAAAGCGTATTAATCAATTAACTGCAAAAAGAAAGCAAGCAATTGAAGAAGCTGAAGCTGCATACAACTTTGCACAACAAAAAGAACAAGAAAATCAACAGTTGAAGAAAAAGTTAGGTCAATTAGATCAAGGCTATATAAAAGAGTACGATAATCGCATTAAGAGTCAATCTGCACAAGTTAAAGAAATTTACAAGCAGGCGCATGAAGCTGGCGACTCAGAAAAGATGGCCCAAGCTCAACAAATTATGTCTAAACTTGCTGTCGAAGAAGAAAGACTGCGTGTTCAAAAAGGTGAATCAGCTAGAACACAAGCTCAACAGCAGCAACAACAACAAGTGCAGCAACCTCAACCTCAACCTCAAAGGCAAGCTCAACCAGAAGATCCAAAATTAAAAGATTGGCTTTCTAAAAACTCTTGGTTTGGTCCTGATAAGGTTATGACAAGAGGAGCGCAAGCTGTGCATGAACAGTTGGTATTAGAAGAAGGGTTTGATCCTTCTACTGATGAATATTATTCGGAAATCAACAAACGTATGAAAGTTGAGTTTCCTCACAAGTTTCAGGAGAAACGTGCAAACGTCCAAGCCGTAACTCCTGCGCCTAATGGGCGGTCTGTGAAGTCTGGACGGAAGAAATCGGTGCAATTATCGCCGGGGCAAGTGGCATTTGCTAACAAAATGCGAATACCTTTGGAAACTTACGCTAAAGAAGTAGCGAAACTAGAAAATAAACGGAGTTAAATATGGCTGATAGAACTAACCGAGAGGCAGTATCTCGTGAAAAAACTGAAAGAAAAGCCCAATGGAAAGCTCCATCAACATTAGAGTCTCCAGAGGCTCCAATTGGATATAAGCATCGTTGGATTCGTGAAAGCGTTATGGACTTTGATGACCGTAACAATATTCACAAAAAACGGAGAGAAGGCTACGAATTAGTTCGTGCTGATGAATACCCAGATTTTGACGCTCCTGTAATTGACGAAGGTAAAAACGCTGGTTGTATTGGCGTTGGAGGGCTTTTATTAGCTCGAATACCTAATGAAATTGTAGAACAGCGGAATGAACATTATAGCCAAATGGCTAAAAATCAAATGGAAGCAGTTGATCGTGATTGGATGCGTGAAAACAATCCCAATATGCCGAAACTAAATCCACAACGTAAATCTTCTGTGAGTTTTGGCTCTCAGAATAATAAGGAGTAATAAGAAATGGCAAATAAAGATGCCGCATTCGGAATGCGTCCTGTAGGCAGAATAGGGGGAACCCCTTATACTGGTGGACAAAACCGATACAGAATCGCTGCAAACTACGGAACAGCTATTTTCCAAGGTGACATGGTTGCTATGGTTACAGGCGGTGGTGTAGAAGTACACGCTGATGGTGGAACAGTACCTATCGTTGGTGTGTTTAATGGTTGTCAATATACAGATCCTACTACAGGGGAACATAAGTTTTCAAATTTTTATCCTGCAAGCACCAATGCTTCAGATATAATTGCTTTTGTCATTGATGATCCTATGGTTGTTTTTGAAATTCAAGCAGCTATAGCTTTCCCAATTGCGGATTTGTTTGGAAACTTTGATATCGTTTATACTACTGCAGGATCTACCACTACTGGTATTTCTGGCGCTGAATTGCAAGTAACAGATGGTGGAACTGCAACTACTCTTTCACTTAAAGCAATTGATATTTCAGAGGATCCTGAAAATTCAGATGTAGGTTCGGCTCATACAAACGTAAGAGTTGTTATTCAAAATCACATATTCGGCGTTAAAGGCGCTGGGTTAGCGTAAAGGGGCAGTAATATGGCTATATCAAGAGCGCAACTTGTAAAAGAGTTGGAACCGGGTCTAAACGCCCTGTTTGGAATGGAGTATGACAACTATGACTCCGAGCATTCAGAAATTTATGATACAGAAACTTCAGATCGTGCATTTGAAGAAGAAGTAATGTTATCAGGATTTGGCAATGCTCAAACAAAAACTGAAGGTGCAGGGGTATCATTTGATTCTGCTAACGAAGCGTATACTGCTCGTTACACGCATGAAACAATTGCTCTCGCTTTCGCACTAACTGAAGAAGCAATTGAAGATAACCTTTATGATCGTTTAGGCGCTCGTTATACAAAGGCTCTTGCTCGTTCAATGGCTCACACAAAGCAAGTAAAAGCTGCAGCTACACTAAACAATGCGTTTAGCTCTAGTTTTACTGGTGGTGATGGCGTTGAACTTTGTTCGGCTGTTCACCCACTAAACGGTGGTGGAACTTTCTCTAACGAGCCGTCAACTGCTGCTGACCTTAACGAAACATCTCTTGAAGATGCTTTAATAAGTATATCAACATTTGTTGATGAGCGTAATATGATTATTGCCTTACGAGGCATGAAGCTTATTGTGCCACCACAGCTTCAGTTTATTGCTGATCGTCTTCTTGAATCAACTCTACGTCCCGGAACCGCTGATAATGATATCAACGCAAATCGGAACATGGGAATGGTTCCAGATGGATATACTGTTAATCACTTCTTAACAGATACAGACGCTTTCTTTATTAAAACAGACTCTCCAAATGGGTTTAAATTGTTTGAGCGTTCGCCTCTTGCAACCAATATGGAAGCAGATTTTGATACTGGAAACATGAGATTTAAAGCTAGAGAAAGATATTCTTTTGGCTTTTCAGATCCTCGTTGTGTATTCGGTTCGCCCGGAGCAGCGTAAACAAATCAAACATTTGTTCGATTTATTGAAGGGGGCGATTTATTCGCCTCTTTCTTTTTGTTTTAAACTATAGTATAAGAAACTATTCCCCGACAGTTGCATGGTGCAACTGACTTAACCCCAGACGAGGAGATACATATGGGTACTTCAACTTTTAACGGACCAGTACGTTCAGAAAACGGCTTTCAAGTTGTTTCTAAAAATGCCACTACAGGCGCAATTACAACTGTAGCAAACACAGCCTCAACAGGCATTGTTACAAATAAATATGTAAAGCACGTTGGTTTTGCCACAGGTGTTACTGTTAACAGCACAGCAGGAGACAGTCCTGCAATTGGTGAGTTCACTCAACCTGCAAATACAATCATCACTGACATTAAAATATTTTGTGACGTTGCTCCTGTTATTGGAACAGGTGATATTGGTTATGAAGTCGGAACATCTTCTTCTGGCGCACAAATTGTTGCTGCTGCAACAGATGAAATCTTAGATGGCGGTACAACAGTTGTTGCACACAACGTAACATTGACAACTCTTGTTGTGCAGACGCAGAGTGGAACAACTGCTCCAGCTTCTGTTCAATATACAGACACCGAAAGAACTATCTTCTGCAACGTCACCAATACAGTTGATGCTACAACAGCAGGATCGTTCACATTCATCATTGAGTACGTTCAAATAGCATAATAGGAGGACTTCATGGCTGATGCTGTAACCTCGCAAACCTTAATTGATGGTCAAAACAAGGCTGTTATAAAGTTTACAAACGTGTCGGACGGCTCTGGCGAGAGTGCCGTTAAAAAAGTAGATGTATCGGCTTTGTCGAATAGTGCAGACGGTGTGGCGTGTTCTGGAGTCGTTATTGAGCGTATCTGGTGGCAGTGTATTGGCATGAAGGTTCAAATACTTTGGGATGCCTCTACTGACGCTTTTTGCATTGAATTAGGAGAAAACCAAAGTGGTTCTCACGACTACAGTATTTTTGGTGGTCTAACTAACAATGCAGGAAGTGGAAAAACAGGCGACCTTATGTTTACGACAGTAGGACACACTTCTGCGGATACATATACTATTATTTTGTATATGCGTAAGAAATATGGCTAAGACGAACAAACGTAAGGGCGAAATGCCTAAACGAAATAAAAAGAATTTTCGCCCCACAAAGTCTGGGGCGGGAATGACTAAAGCAGGGGTAAAAGCTTATAGAAAGAAAAACCCCGGATCTAAATTAAAAACAGCCGTTACTGGTAAGGTAAAGGCTGGAAGTAAGGATGCAAAAAGAAGAAAGTCTTATTGCGCTCGTTCTGCTGGTCAAATGAAGAAGTTTCCTAAAGCAGCAAAAGATCCTAACAGCCGTTTACGGCAAGCAAGAAAAAGATGGAGATGTTAAATGGCTATAGGTAGAAGTCAAATGTCACAACAAATATCTAAACCACCTATGAAAAAAAATGATATGCCTAAAGGTTTAACTTACTATAAAAAAGGCGGTAAAGCTTCTAGTAAGAGTAAAGGAAGTAAAATTTGTCCTGAAGGAAAAGCATGGGCGGAAAGAACTTTTGATACATACCCATCAGCTTATGCAAACCTTGCTGCTTCAAAATATTGCAAAGATCCAAATTATGCCAAAAAATCTAAAGGTGGAAAAAGAAAAGGCAGAAAAGCATAATGGGTGAATTAAAAAAATGGTTAGACCAAAAATGGGTTAGGATAGGAACAGATGGTGAAATTAAAGGTGAGTGCGGTACTTCAAAAAATAAAGAACGCCCTGACAGGTGCCTTCCAATGGCTAAAGCCAAGTCGCTTTCAAAAGAAGAAAGAGCAAAAACAGCCCGAAAGAAAAAAAGAGAAGGTTCAAAAGGTAAAACAGTCGTCAAAAACACGGAAAAAGCGACGGTAAAAAATTTAAGATATGGTGGAGAAGTAACAAAGCCTAAAAGAAAATTTAAAGGAAAAAATGTAAAAGGAACGGCTGTAGCAAGAGGCTGTGGTGCTATTATGCCACAAAAAAGAAAAAGAACAAAAGGTGCGGTTACTCAGTCGTAGAAAGGTAAACAATGGCAGTTTCTGGGTCAGTAAATTTTGAATTAGATGTAGTAGAATACATTGAAGAAGCTTTTGAGCGTTGTGGTTTAGAGGTTAAAACAGGTTATGACCTTAAATCAGCAAAAAGGTCTTTAAACATTATGTTAGCGGAATGGGCTAATAGAGGTTTAAATCAATGGACTATTACTCAATCCACACAAGCGTTAACAGCTAGTGATGGAGAATATTCTTTAGGAACAAACATTATAGACATTTTATCTATGTCTGTTTTAAGAAGTGGAATTTATTATTCTTTAGAAAGAATAAGCAGAGATACTTACTTAGCAATACCAAATAAGGCTACCACAGGTAGACCAACTCAATTCTTTTTAGATAGGCAAATAACTCCTAATCTTAAAATATGGCCCCTTCCAGAAAATAGCACAGATGTTTTGTACTTTGATGCTTTAACAAGAATGGATGATGCTGACAATTTTACGAACACTTTAGAAATACCATTTCGTTTTTACCCATGTTTAGCTGCTGGTTTAGCTTATTATATAGCAATAAAAAGAGCGCCTAGCAGAATACAAATGTTAAAAGCTGTTTATGAAGAAGAGTTTGAAAGAGCTATATCAGAAGATAGAGATAGAGCTTCTGTAAGAATTAGTCCAGCTTTAGGAGATTATAGAGTTGTCTAAATTTGCATCAGGTAAATATGCTTATGGAATATCAGACAGATCTGGATTTCGTTATCGTTTGCGTGATATGCGAAAAGAATGGAATGGTCTTCTTGTAGGAAAAGATGAGTGGGAGGAAAAACATCCACAATTAACTCCTTTAAGAAAAAGACCAGATCCTATTGCAATAAAAAATGCACGACCAGAACCTAATCTTGTAGCAGAACGATCAGTTCAATATGGATTTAATCCTGTAGGCTACAATGACTATAATAATTTTGTTCCAAACAATCTTGTTGTCATTGGAGGTGTGGGTGTTGTTACTATTATTGAATCTAATTCAACAGACACCGTTACATTGTCAGGACTATCAGCAACGACTGCTATTAACTCTGTAATTATAGCGGATTCTGGTTCAACAGACACTGCTACATTGTCAGGAATGACAGCAACGGCTGCTGTTGGTTCCGTTACTATTACAACGTCTTCGGATGTTGACACAACTTACACGGTAACTGTTGCCTCTTATTTAGGAGCAAATTATTTTTATATTGATGGATCAAGGGCCGCTACTTTAAACTTATCTGAAGGCAGCACATATCGCTTTGATCAATCAGATTCTTCTAACTCTAACCATCCTTTAAGGTTTTCTACTACGTCTAATGGAACGCATGGAGGCGGTAGCGAATACACAACAGGGGTCACGACGAACGGAACCCCCGGTTCTTCTGGTGCATACTCTCAAATTGAAGTTGCTTCTGGTGCGCCTACGTTGTATTACTATTGTACAAACCATAGTGGTATGGGAGGTACAATTAATACATGAGCTTTACATATTCGACTTTAAAATCAACTCTTCAAGACTATACTCAAAATGATGAAACTTCTTTTTTATCTAATTTACCTACGTTTATTAGACTCGCAGAAGAGCGCATAATAAAATCAGTTCAGTTAAATGTTTTTCAAAAAAATGTTTCTGGAAACATGACTTCATCAAACCAATACCTTACAGTCCCTTCTGATTTTTTAGCTCCTTTTTCTCTTAGCGTAACAAATAGCAGTAGCTATGAGTACCTACAGTTTAAAGAACTTGAGTTTATTCAATCTTTTAATCCAAGTGTTTCTACTACAGGAACTCCTAGATATTACGCTCAATTTGACATAAATAGTTTTGTTTTGGCACCTACTCCTGACAGTGGGTACACAACTTCTTTAAGTTACTTTTATAGACCAACAAGCATTACTTCTAGTTTATTTCAACTTACGTTAACCTCCGTAACAGGAACTTTTACTACTAGCGATACTATTATTGGAGGGACAAGTGGACAATCTAGTTCTGTGAGTGAAGTTAATTCTTCAACAATTCTTACAGTAGGAATACCTAGCGGATCTTTTACTGTGGGCGAAACAATTACAGGAAGCTCTAGTGGAGCTACAGGTACTTTGTCATCTATTGGAGCCGACACAACGGTGTCTTGGTTAAGTGAAAACGCTGAAATAGCTTTGTTATATGCCTCTTTAGTAGAATGTTATATCTACATGAAGGGCGAACAAGATGTAATGGGTATGTACAATGCAAGACTTGGGGAGGCGCTTCAAAGATTAAAGAATCTTGGCGAGGCTCAAGAAGTTTCGGATGAGTATACATCAGGTCAAATTAGAAAGGCTAAAACTTAATGTTGACAGAACCAATGGGAATAACGGTTGGATCCGTGGGGGTTCAAACTACGGACAATAGAGGCTTTACTCCAGAAGAAACAGCGGTGCGCTGCGTTAATAAGATTATAGGTATATCGGACAATGCACATCCTGCAATACGAGATCAGGCTTACGCCTATCGAAAAGAAATGGAAAAAATAATTGCAATATATATGGTTCAGGCTATTAAAAGTGATAGAACTACTGTATATAATGCAATTAAAGATTCAGGAAACCCGAAACTAGCTGAATATATAAGGAGAATGTAATGGCTTTTACTGGTAATTTTTTGTGTACGTCCTTTAAAGTAGAATTAATGAAGGGTGTGCATAACCTCACAGCAACAACAGGTAATACGTTTAATATTGCGCTCTACACTAATAGTGCAAGTTTTACGGCAGCAACAACAGCGTACACTTCAAGTAATGAAGTTAGTGGAACGAACTACTCAGCGAAGGGTCAGGCACTTGCTCCTGTTACTCCTGTAGCGAGTGGCACAACAGCTTTAGTTGATTTTGCAGACGAGGTGTTTAGTAACGTAACCATATCCGCTGTAAGAGGTGGATTAATATTTAATGATACAGCGACAGGTGATCCTGCTGTTTGTGTTTTAGATTTTGGCGCAGATAAAGCAGCTAGTTCTGGAGATTTTACAATAGTGTTTCCAACGGCTGATGCGAGTAATGCGATTATCAGGATAGCCTAATGTCTATCAATAACGTAGCTGCATTTCAAGGTTGGAATAGTTCTCTTCAAGGATGGAACACAGGAACTTGGAATACAAATGTTGCGTATACGGTTACAGCTACAGGACAAATTGGTTCCGCAGCAAGTGTTGTAAATATAGGAGTTGCTCCTACAGGAGTTTCAGGTACTTCCGCACTAGGTAATATATTTTCTACAAACATAGCAGTTACTGCAACAGGTAGCGTTGGCTCAAGCACGATTACAGGAGATGCGAATGTAACAGTTACAGGTGTTTCAGGTACAGCTTCAGTCAATTCATCTGCTGTAGGGATTATAGCAAGTTCTAACATATCGGTTACAGGAGTTGCAGGAACCTCTGCGTTAGGCAATATTTTCTCTACAAATGTAGGGGTTAGTGCAACAGCATCTGTAAACAGTGCAACGGTTGATTCTAGTGGAGCAGCAAACATAGAAGTAAC